>Ga0209187_1004610_pt1 | contig 10336 bp, 17 predicted proteins | sample BantaG_FD_187430 | JGI IMG/M metagenome (GOLD analysis project Ga0209187, IMG submission 187430) | Marine algal microbial communities from Bantry Bay, Ireland - BantryBay_4 metaG (SPAdes) (version 2) | ecosystem: Host-associated > Algae > Red algae > Unclassified | place: Bantry Bay, Ireland... | reverse complement strand
ACGTACTCCGCGCTTAGGGTGCTACACAGCCGATTTGCAACAGTTGACATGAAGGAGGGTCTGGGAGCAGAACTCTCAGCGCGACTGACCTGCAGGGGATATGTCAACGAGGCAGTCAGAGCGGCCGCACAGCGCCGAACCACCTGGCTGATCAATTTGAAGTGGTCAACGAAAGCTCCTGTCTGCCCGGGCAATTAACGACAAATATAACCGAGTCGTTTGTCGTTTGGTTTGGTTCGTTTCTTGAAATCAACCTGATTCATCGAACCATCTGTAGATTCAACATGAACTTACAACCCTGATAGCAGTGCACGTTCGGAGGGGGCACATGCGGGATGCTTCCCTCCCCCCTACGACTTGATCCACATTCTGTGGTGCTACACCCGGTGCATGTTCCCACAGTCAAGAAAGCGCCGGGGGACGTCCTCCAACGGCGTAGGCAGTCAAACGGACCGCCAAAAACGTTTTAAGTACTCCCGCAACGTGTACTGGAAAAAAGGACTTTTTTTTCGACGTGTGGGTGTGAGAAAGCACCCTAGACTAAAGTCCAGGGAATTAAACCGGGACGAAGGCAGAGTCTGATCACGAACTAGTTCAGAGGCAAATAAAACGGGCCATCCGATTTGATCGAAATCCCGGAAATTTCCCAGCTTATGCGCGTCTTTGGAAAGGTCAGAATACAGTATTCAAAAATCCTTGACCATGTTCATCCAAAGATCCAACGAGGAATGCTCCTGGGTCAACAGTGCTGAGGTCGATGGCATGTGAAGGGCCCTGGACTAATGCAGCAACAACCGAGCTCGTACAGAGCCCTGCCCGTTACTCTCACGACCTCCGTCTACCTCTACGGGTAAAGTCAGAGCAACCAGATAAGGAGAGCATCAGAAACGGACTTCCGGAGTGGAGAAAACGGTCGCTCCATTTGGCAAGAGAAGAAGTAGAATGTGGCTAAGGCTTCGGCTTCGCGATGGTCCTTACGAAGACAGCCCTCTTTCACGAAGACACCGAGCAGTACGCAGTTCTCCATCATTCACAGAAGGCCTTGGTAGGCCAGATGGATACTGTACCAAGCAGTACCTAAACTTGTTCTGTACCTGAGAGCAGGGACTTAATCGACGAGTACATGCCTCCAGGGCATGGGCAATACCTACTGGAGAGGTTTCGGTGGCTCATGAGACATTGTGGCTCTGAAGTCTGCCCTCTTCTTCTGCAACGCCAGCTCGCCCTCTCTGTGGCGCAGTCCGCGAAGTGCTATTGCGAAGTGCACGAAAAGCGCTAGGTGAGATGTGTGTTCATGGAATACTGCGCAAATTTCAAATTGATCAATTAAACAAAGCAGGCATTGAGAACTTGTCGCTTTTCTTTTACCGGTAATTGTGAGTCGGTTTAGAATCGAAAATGGGCTATAACGAAAACTAGTTAACCGGTTCGGCATCGCCACCCGATTGGACACCCCTAGCCACGCCTCGCCTTGTCGCACGCCGAGTTCATGCATTGTGGATCGGCTCTTAGAGCTCTTCTAGGGCTCCATTGGCAGTGGCCGTCAAATTGGATCATCCATTGGCTACCACATGTTATGTCAGATTGATGCACCACACAAAAGGCTTTCTGGGCTAGAAGTGCCATCGAAAACAACGTAGCTGCTCTGAAGCGAGCTCTTTCTGTGTTTCGGCCGATTCTCGGCGGCAAGATGCGCACAGCAATGGCTCGGCCTGACCACAGGGCTGTCGTGATGGCGGTCGCCCGCATCATCAGACACCTGTGCCCACCGGTCAGACCGTCCGTCAATATTCTTGACGGGCGGTTGGCGCTTCAAGCCTCAGGCTGCGTTCGGCACTGCACAAAAATACTGTGCCTTCTGAAGTAAAGCGCCACAGATGGTACCGACCAACGCGCTCTAGTGGTCCAATCAGCTGTGCCAGAGCCTAGTTGAACAAGAAATGCTCTTCCCCTAAGCTTGAAGGCGACTGTTTCAAAACTTGCAAGTGTAAGAATCAGACTGATGCTGCTTCGGTTCTCTCGGTCTGTCTTGGCACTCAGCTCCCTCGGCCGCGACCGACGAGTCTCCACCGCGCCACCACGACCGCGATGTCTCCACGACACCACCACGACCGTCGGGACTCCACCAAACCACTGTGACCACCAAGTGACCGCACTTCGGCCACGACCTCTTCTACGTCTGACGAGTGGCGGTCGGCAAGAAGTTCCTGACCTGCCTCGTCTTGCTCGGCCTGGCCGACACCACTCCACTTCCTCACTTCTCCACTGGGGCCAACCTCGCTGAGGATGGCCGAACCGTCACGGGCTGCACTGAGTCGGCCGCTGCCCCCTCTTGCGCGGTCACAACAATGGCTTACTGGCCGCCTCTGACCGAAAGTGCCTATTCCAGCACTTTGCCTCGTCCTCATGTCTCTGTTTGGTGGGCTCGACGCTGGCAGGCAGCATCACTTGACTCAAGACCTTCCCCCCTTTCTTAGTCGTCGAGGAATGTGCTTGCTGCTCGTGCTCTCACGTGGCTAGCTCGTGCTCCCGGGCTCTGATGTCGCGGTGTGGGCCACGCGCCATTCGTCCCGCGGTTCAACTACGACAGTGACGGGCAGGTGGCGCGCCAGAACGATCGGGATCCAAGCAGCATGTCATCGGCGAAGAACGTCGTGACGCCGGAGCGGCCGGGGTTGATGCGTGTGACGTCGCGCGGCGTGCGTGGCGCCCCTACTCTGGGTGGGACTTCAGTAGCTGCGCAAACGACGGGCACGAAGAGAAAAATGCACCCTCTGAAGGTGGTCCGGTCGGTGCTCAAAATTGAATCGCAAGTCGCCCACGTGAGCGCCGCCTGGTTGGTCTCGACAGCCCTCCCATCCACGTCGGTGGCCCCGGCTTTGTCCACTGCAACTGCCGACCACTTCTGTTAGCTGTTCACGGCCACGCCAAACGTCGCCGCATGTGGTCTCCGATATATATGCGGCGTCCCAAAGAGTCCCTGACGGACCTCTCAGTGGAGTTGCTGGAGCTCGTGGTTAGCCGCTTATGCATGGCTGACTGGCTGGCACTAGGTGCCCCCCCGCCATTTTTGCGGTCGGCATGTGACGACGACTCTACCTACGCCGCGATCGGATGGGCGGTGCTTAGTGTGAGCGCGACAGCAGCTGAGCGAAGGGCGATAGAGAGGTGGGAGAGCGGCAGCGTGAAGGTAATTATTGAATGGTTCTAGCCAGCGATGGCGGTTGAATTACGTGAGAAGGTGGCGCCGTCACTTCTTCAGAAGCAGAAATATCGTCTGGACGTGCATGTGGATGAGGGTAAGAGGGACGTAGGGGCGGCGATGACGCCACTGCTGCAGTCATGTGCACACCCCCTCCACCGATATCTCGTTCGCATACTCTTCGCCGTCTTCATGATGCTCTCGCACACCGCCGCTTTTCCGCCTGACTCCCTTCACCGCGTTCCCCCTTGCAGTCGTCCACGTCCTCTCCACCTGTCTAGCACCCCACCTCCCACGACACTGTTGGAACAAAATTCGTCTCAGGCGTCAGGCAGAGCAGTGACAGACGATAATTGAATCTGTGGGCGCATGCAGTCGGCCGGCGCGTAGAGATGGTAGCGCACATGGAGCCCAGGTTGCAGGACACGGCAACGGCGATCTGTACTTGAGCCTTACCGCCACAAGGACATGCCTCGGGAAGAGCCCGCTCTGTAGCATACGTGAGGCCGTCCACGTATGTAAGGTCAATGAGCGTAGAGAAGCAAGAAGCCATCCGGCCATGACAACAGAGAACAACAATTGCTTGTCGACTCCACTCGAAAGACAGGCCCCCAGTCCACAGGCACCAGACATTTGTAAAGGGCCGCTGCAACGTGGGCTCGTCAGGAGTGTCGGAGACGCTTCCTGGCGTCGCGAACACGCCGTGCCGCTTACAAAGGTCCTCAAAGACGGGCACGATGTGATCGAACCGCTGAAAGCCGATGAGCATGAGCACCTCTTGTGCGGGGAATCCCGTGCCCTTGTCCATCTGCCACGTCAGTCTCTCGCAGCCTCAAGACGAGAGGAGGCAGTTCTTTCGCGCCTCTGATGCCACCACCTGCTGTACGACCACCGCGTGGTACGCAGTGCCTGACTTGGCGCACAGCACAAGACGCACAAGGAGGTGGCACAGTACATCGTCGGCGTCGAACCAGCGGACGTGGTCATACCATGCGCCGCCCCACAACAGGTCCGTCCCACGAGCCTGCTGCATCCGCTCCTTCTTCGTCGGGGACGCCTTCCACTCGAATGAAACGCAAATGTCGTCAGAGTTGCACACAGTGGCGATGGCCGACAGATCCAGACATAGCAGCTCCGGAAGCGCCTGCAGCCTTCCGACATGAAGCTTGGCCACGTCACGCACCAGCGCACAGTGGCCGCGCACAGGAATGCGCTTAGATCGGGATGTGAGGGCATTAGACGTGGCCCTGACAGAGCTGTCACAGTCGCAGTTGCCGTCCCCGCCAATGGGCCCTCGGTCGCTATCGCCGCCGCCGCCGCTTCCGCCGTTTTGGCCGCCTCCGACTCTGTTGCCACTGTCGTTGCGGTTGCAGGCGCTACTGTGGTCACCTTCAGGCCATTTCTCTTCGATTAGCAACTCCTACGCCACACCTTCGAGCACCAGCGCCCCGTTGGCATGCTCCCCACCCGTCGCTTGTCATGACGCCGAACTTCATCTTGGAGCCCGTTCTCCTCCCCCTTTAGAGGCGTCCTCGAGGTCTGCCTCTTCGGCATCTTCCGCAACGATACATTCCACCGCCTGCTGTGCACGCAGGAGCTGCACCTTGAACGTGGAGACCTGCTTGATGATGTGACAGTTTATAGCCTAGCAAAGCTTCATCAGCATCCCTTTCACAGACGTGTCCGCTTCAGTGATGTTGCCGCGGAGTATTTTCTGTCCACAAACCCGAATCATGCCAGCCATTTTGCGCACAGCGTAGTAAGAAGCTCGGGAATCTCTGTGGCGAGGACACGAAGAACACCCAGCTTCATCACCTGCACGCCCAGACATCATGCGCCAGTTCGATATGAGCCACGCAAGCGATCACGTGCAGAACAAGAAAGTCAGCAGCAGGCCATACACTGTGGCGGGTTGTAATCGACCCCCTCGTAGACCCCTCTAACTCGCTGCTGACATCACCACACCACGAGTGACTCAAACGATCGCGCAGAAAGTACGTATAGAAAGTCGAAACAAAAGACCTGGTACAGCGCGCACCTGCTGGAAGATAGGCCGTTTACAGATGCAAGCTCGGGGACCAACTCCAGCGCCGACAGCTCCTTTGAAAGTTGTCTCATGCGTGCGCCCCCCGTGCCAGCCTCGTACAGCAGCGAGATCTTTAGCTGCTTCTGAAGGTTGATATGCACAGCGCGCGCCTTCCAAGCCGGGTAGTCGGCCCCGGAGGTCGACTTGGATGCCATGCAAGACGAACACAAGTAGAGATATCCACTGAGCCTGAGTCGTACCACATGCCGCTCCTCGGGCTGATCTGCAGCGTAGAGGACAATGTGCGGCACCGCCTGCATCTGACCGTGCAGCGCCAGTCTCACTGGAAAGCCATTGCGACTGACGACGGAAAAGCTGTCAAAATTGACTGCAATGTAGCGCGGGAGTAGCTCGTCGCGCATCACGCGCAAGATGCGCTGCGCCTTTTTGCCCTTCCCATGCCTGGATTTGATGAAAGGAAAGTACCCAATCGTCATGCAGCCGGTGCGCCCACTGCGAATGCTCACGAAGCGCACCCTGATGAGGTACACGTAGTCTGCTGGTCTGTGACGAGATGCAGAGGGAAAAAATGTACAAAGACACATGCGCCAGATGACAGAGCCGACACGCATACCACCGTTCCAAGAGACAAGAAAGCCGTCCGCTAATGTCTGTGTGACAGCCATAAAGGGCATGAAGCGTAGCGGCTTCTCGCCAGGGATGGGCGTGTTCCGCGACATGAGTTCCGCTTACTCGTCCAGGAGGAGGTAGCTGATCAACGTCTCGCTACGCAAGCGCTCACCAGCCGGCGAAAACTTGGGCTCACCAAAAACCCGCACTTCCCTGTCCATCTCCAGCGACTTGACCATGACATCCAGTGGGTCCCGCCAGTGGAAGTCGTGAGTCTCCCCGCCCAAGTGGATGCGCGTTTCACTTCATCCCATCTCGTTCAAGCACGGGTCCTGCTCGAAAGACAAAGCCCTGACGACTGAGGAGGACGTTAGAAGCGTCTTCCCGAAGGCCTTGAGCTCTTGCAAGCCCCACGGCCGCAGCGGACCTGCGGCGCGCTATAGCTGCTGCTGTAGGCGCCAGTAGTCGGCGCGCGCGAACTGCAACATGCCCCTGCCGCCCTTCGACAACAAAAATTTGCGGACAACCTGTAGCTCGGCGGTGTTGAAGCGCGTCGGGCTCTGCTTAATCGACGGGAGGACCCTTGGCTTGATGTGTGCCTGACTGTGGCATCCACGCTGTCCCCGAGGCCCTCCTCGGGTGCACCTTCTCAATGGAGTCCTTGAGAATCGCGCTTCAGCTGCTGCGAGTGACGAGCTGTTGTGTGTTGCCGCCGGTGGTACCTGGTCCGAAACTCAGCGTCGCAGTAGTAGCATTGCACGCTTGGCAATGTGCCAAGCGACACTGCAAGGTGAAACAGATTGAGGCATCTCCTGCAGGACTCTCTGAAAGAAAAAATGAAAGGAACGACAACAAGTAGCATTAATTGGCGAGAAACGTTGTCATGTAAACTGTGCAGGTCAGTCGCTGTTGGAGCACAGCGTTCGAGCGCGATGCCGTACACGACATGAGCCCCACAGCTCGTCTAGCACCCGCAAGAGAAAAACGTACGAACACAACTCCCACACAGACGAAGGCACTGCCCACAAGCCCCGCACGCGCATGGACACAACATAGATGGATGGCCGGTAGTTGCAACGTCCGTGGCTCAAGCAAAGAACGACGAACACTGGCAAGGCGTTCTTGGCTGTGGCCCGGGCCTTGAGGACCGCCGAGGGTGCGACAACAGCAGACAGTCACAAAGAGCTCCTGTCGGCGGCCAATCGCACGCTGTGCTTCCGCCACCGGCCACAGACCGCTTCCGAACGCGCCTCACTAACACAGTGTTTATGCAGACACGAGCAGACACGCACGCTCCACACCAGTTCCATCGCTTTTCTCGCTTGACACACGTTGCGGTTTCTCTTTGCGCTGCTTAGGCGCACAAAGTGTCTGAATCCCGGGCACACGCCCCTGACGATTGCTCTGAGCCCCCTTCTCTTCCAGCGCGAGATCACGCAGAAAAGCGTTATCTTTAAAAAACGAAACAAGAAGAAGTTGTCCGCCCAGTTTTACGTTTGCAGCCGGTCGGGCCAGGCGCTGTTTGAGTCTCAGCGGCGGCAAGCCCTGGAGAACTACCAGAGGGCGGACGATGCCCGCCAGGCTCGCACGGCACGCCGGCAGTCGCTTGTGGCCAACTTCGTTGGGACGTCCAATCCCGAAGCGGCGGCTGTGGACACCCTTGTTGCAGTCGGCTCCGACGCAGCGGCGGTTTCGCCAATCACCGTTGATACCACGCATGAGCAAGCGAGGTGTGCCGACGCTGGCGTGAGCGCGACCGCCAGCGCTTTCGCTGGGGCCCTCACGGCGACGCTTGGCGGGCCCAGCGGGGTTACCACCGACGATGCCCCAGTGAACGCTCTGGCGATTCTGAGCGGTCATCGGGCCGCAGCGGAGAAGCACGCTGCTACTCGTCTGCGCGATTCTGCCCGAGCGCTGCAGGCACCCTCGGGATTCATTCGCCTGTACGTTCAGCTTGTCTTTCGGCTTGCTTGTACTCTTCACTTGCTTCGTCCTCATTCCTTTGTTCCACTGGGGAGCTGTGTGTGGCTCTTTATCGACTTCGCTGCCTTGTGATCAAGCTTGCTACCACGACACTGACTTGAAATGTATTTTCAATGCCCCGACGCTTCCCTGCGACTAGCGGTCTGTCCTTGGCCTCCCATCAGGCGAGCTGCCGTGACTGGCTGCAGTCGGTGAGCTAGTCTCTGGGACTTGGTTGCTCGTTTGTACCCGTGTGAGTGTTTCATCTACTTGTGGCTGTTTCTTCTCGTCTGCACAATAAACTGCTTTGCTATTTTTGGCTCCCTTGTTATGGCAGCGGAGGACCTCCAGTGGGCGTCAAAGATGAGGCGTACGTTCTGAGAAACCGTGCTACGGAGCGAATAGGACCAGCAACGACAAAGTTGACGGGTGCGGTTCACTCCATCATCATCCCGACTTTTTTCCTGTTGCAAAAAAGGAGGGTCGCCTAGGATGGGAGCACCAGCCGGTGCGCCGCGCCATGTTGCGCTGTCTCAGAGCTGTTGGAAGCCGCATCGTCAGTCTCTCTGAGCCACCACGCTGCATCAAAACCTGGTTCCTCCCATCCCCAAAGCGTCGGCACCCAACACTTTTGCTTGACCGACGTGCTACGAGCCCCTGAGATATGCATTGACTTGGCAACTGCAAACAAAAGAAGAGAAACACGAGGCACAGTTTGATACGGGAAAGACACGCATCACACAGAACTCCTCCCGTCCCCGCTCCCCCCCAAGTCAGCTCGACTTCACCGGCACGGCTGCGGTGAGGCCAGCTCAATCGGGAGCGCGGGAAAAACGCCTTGCAAGGGACGCCCAGGTGCCGTCAACTCCGGCAAGTGCCGCCACAGCTCACGTCGAGCCTCCCGATCATGCCCCTGGATCGTGGCGAGGGGGATGGATGCAAATGCAAGCACGTGCGTCAACCGGTCTGGCAATTCGGGGTGATGGTACGTCAGGTCCCGCACGTTGCGATTGTAATCGGCAAAGGTAGGCTCAATGGAGGACAAGGGTACGGTGAACTGGGGGTCAACAGTCGGTCGAGTAACTGTTAACAGGCCAATCGATTTAAATAAAATATTGAGATAGTACCCCCCTGTGCGATCGATTGTGACCGGGTATTGCCACGGGCGTGACAAAATCAGGTCACACAATAACTGATACAGACTGTACGAGAAAAAGAGAGGTGCTTTCGGAGCTGACGCTGACAATGTTTGACGTGACCAATGGTAGATCGTATATAAAACGAGAACCGAGTGGGACGCTGCCTCTGCCACCGCGACCCAGAAGAGCCGATATACTGGGTCTTGACTGAAGGCACATCTAATCTTTTAAAGCCTCCTGGAAAAATGTCGTCAAGGAGATGGTTCTGGGCCAGACCTGTGATTTCTCATGTGATCAACAACTTTCTTCAGATTTCTTGAGATCCTGAACTCCATCACAGGACTTCAAACTCTTCCACAAAGAAGGTATGGGGCTTGCAATTAATGTGATCAGAAAGAATGGTATCTTTTGTCTGAGAAGAGCGGGAGTCGCGCTTCCTCACGTGCCTGTCGTGAAGCGTTGCGTCCAACTTCCATCTCCGGAAAACTGGTTGTAAGCCAAAATTTCATCTGGGGGGCCTGCACGCAGCAACTGGTCCAGTGGCTGCAAGCCCCCCAGACCACATTTGACCTGTTCGTCGAAATCGTGTCCGTACGGCACTGGCGCTTCACGAGTTGTGCTGTCCACCAGCGCTTCAAAAGCGCTCCATTCGACCAAAACTTGGCTACAGGGCTCGTCAGGGTCTATTAAGCAGTGGCGCAGAGGAGGCCAGGTCACCAAACTCCACACCGTGATCAGTACAGCCTCAAGTGCGCCCAGATTGTCCCCAAGTCGATGTGCTGTATGTGTAGCACGTACCACAATGCAGGGACCTGGTGCCCATAACCAGGAATAAAACACGTAGTTTTGAAGCTGAGGAGTTGAGCGACCTCTCTGTATCAAAAAAGCTGTCATTCGGCCTTTCTGAGGCCCCGTTCCGCGGGGTTGAACACGCGTGGAAGCCACAGGCATTAATGCATGAGATGCATTTTCAGGCGTGGCTACGTCGTGCGCGCGGCGCGTGCCCCGCGGCTCGCCACTGATTCGTGAGCCGCGGTGCCCGGTCTGGAAACCTCGCAGAATTCAGGAGCCACAGTAAAATAGGAACCACTTCAAAGTATGTACGGAACTGCGATTGTGGCCCCCTTCAAGCGAATCTTCATTCCGACTGCGGAGTGCAATATAGAGATTTTGTCGTTCGAACTTTATGGATTTCAAGGGCATGTTCCCTGGCCTATAGAACAGGGTGCTCTCAAAGTGTAGTGATGCACACATTTACTTAGAACAAGGGACTTCCTCTCCGTTTCAGAGGTGGCAGTCTGCATTCGTGTCCTCAGGGATCTGAGGGCGTGTCAGCGTCGGAAGGGTCGCGATGACGCTAAAAGCGAATAGAGTTAC
>Ga0209187_1004608_pt1 | contig 10341 bp, 11 predicted proteins | sample BantaG_FD_187430 | JGI IMG/M metagenome (GOLD analysis project Ga0209187, IMG submission 187430) | Marine algal microbial communities from Bantry Bay, Ireland - BantryBay_4 metaG (SPAdes) (version 2) | ecosystem: Host-associated > Algae > Red algae > Unclassified | place: Bantry Bay, Ireland... | reverse complement strand
AAGGCCTCGTCAATGGCGTTGGCGGCATTTATGGCGGCGGCATCCACGCGCAGCAGCCCCGCTTCGGCGGCGTAGAGGTTGCAGCGCCCGGTCGTTGCTTCGGCCCGGCGCAGGCCCGCGCCACAGGCGGCATCGGCCAAGGCCAGCGCCGCCTCGTCCTCGGGCACATCGCCCTCGCCGAGCCGGGCAACGGTGGCATGGGATACCCCGGCAGCCTTGAGCGCGGCGAGATGCGGGGCGTTCAGCCGCGTGCCTTTCCTGATGATCCCGGCATCCCCGCGCAGGGAATGGGCGAGAATGGCCCCTTCGGCCTCCGCCAGTGGAACGGGACCAAAGATCATGGCCGGGTGTGAGGCCGACGCAACGCCTCGACGATCCGCCCCATGACGCTGACAGCGATTTCGGCGGGCGATTTGGCCCCGATATCAAGACCGATGGGCGCGTCGATCCGCGCGATCCGGGCCGCGCCGAATCCTGCCTCCGTCAATCGCCCTGCGCGCTTGGCGCTGGTGCGTTTCGACCCCAGCGCCCCGATATAGAAGGCCTGCGAGCGCAGGGCGACATGCAGCCCCGGATCGTCGATCTTGGGATCATGGGAAAGGCAGACGATGGCGCTGCGCGTATCGGGGGCAAAGGCGGTCAGCGCCGCATCGGGCCAGTCGCGCGACAGCGCCATGCCGGGAAAGCGCGCCTCCGATGAAAAACTGTCGCGCGGGTCGATGACGGTGACATCGAATCCGGTCATCGCCGCCATCTTGCTCAGTGGCTGGGCGATATGCGCCGCGCCGATGATGGCCATGCGGAGCGGCGGATTATGCACGGCGAGGAACCATCTGCGGCCCTCGATCTCCGCAAAGCCCGATTTGTCGCCATCGGCAGCGATCCGGGCAGCCTCGGTCAGCGCGTCGTCGTCGCAGAGCGCCAGCAGCCGCCGCTCCCGCGTTTCCAGATCGGTGGCCAGCACCGTGCGGGCGCGTTCGGCCCGGGCCTCGATCAGCGCGCGCAGGGTTGGCAGGGGCAGGCCCTCGCCCGTCCCGACCGGCTCGACAAAGACGCGGATGGTGCCGCCGCAAGCGAGGCCGACGGCAAAGGCATCGTCATCGGAAACGCCGAATTCGAGCAGTCGGCAATCCCCCTGCTCCATCGCCTCGAAAGCCTCGGCGGCCACCGCACTCTCGACACAGCCGCCCGATACGGACCCGGCGAGTTCTCCAGCGGCCGAAATCGCAAGCTGCGCCCCCGGCTGGCGCGGCGCGGACCCCCATGTCTCGATCACGGTGGCCAGCGCGGCGGCGCTCTCGACCCAGCGCAGGGCGGTTTCGGGGATGGCGTCGGGGTCGGTCATCGGGGCTTACTCGGCAGCTTCTACGGTCGCCCGGACATGCGGTATTTCGTTCGGCTTTGTAGGACGAAAAGCGCGCTCCTGAAGCGTGAGGACCGTAATCGTGTTGCCCGCCGCATCCATGAACTCGATTTCTGCAAAGTCTCCGCTTTCATGGTGGTGGACGAGTATACCGATATCACCAGCCTTGAGCGCCGTTCCGGTCTGATCTTCAAGCAAGACTACGCTGGAATATTCCTGCATCATATCATGATCCTCTCGCAATGGGGTAGGCCGTCACAAGTCGGACCTCTGATCTTGGCTTTTCCTCAAGCCAAACGCTCCTGATCGTATAGTGTCGCCCGTTTGGGGCATGTACGGGGCCGACCATGACATATTTCATACCATACCCTGCCTCCTCCGCCGATTGAAGGGTCGTGTTCTCGCCATGCCGGATTAGCGCGGCTGCCATCGTCGGCAGGTCATCAGGTGAAAATCCGGCGTTGCGAAAGAAACGTGCCTTTGCCCCTCCCTTCGGATGGTCAAGCATGAGCAGATACAGCGCAAGCTTGTCGTCAGGTACGACCATCCGTCGCCGCCAGTCTTCACCGCCCGTCACCCCTCGAACCCTCGAAGGTCAGGCGTCTCGGCGGGGGCGCCGGGTCGTCGAGCATGGCGGTATAGCGCGCGCGCAGGCCCGTGTTGTCCTCATCATTCAGCGTGGCGGCCAGATCCTGAAGCGAGGCGATGTTATGGGTGGCGCGAAAGGCATCGACCTCGCGCAGCAGCGCCCGCACCCCTTGCGCGCGGGGGGCGAATCCATCCCAGCGCAGCAGCGGATTGAGCCAGATCAGACGGCGGCAGGACAGGCGCAGGCGCTTTGCCTCGGCCTCCAGCAGGGCCGGTTCCTCGCGGTCGAGGCCGTCGGTTATCAGCAAGACCGTGGCCCCGCGCCCCAGCACCCGGCGGCCCCACTGGCGATTGAAATCGCGCAAGCACGGGCCGATGCGGGTGCCGCCTTCCCAGTCGAGCGCCTCCGACCCTGCCATCTCCAACGCTTCGTCGGGGTCGCGCTTTTGCAGGGCGCGGGTGATATTGGTCAGGCGGGTACCGAAGGTGAAGGCGTGGACTTTCGACCAGCCATCCCCCTCGTGCCGGGCGGCGGCGTGCAGGAAATGCAGCAGCATCCGCGAATAGCCGCTCATCGAGCCGGAGATATCGCACAGCGCGACAAGGGCGGGCCAGTCCTCGCGCCGCGCCCGCACCGGCAGGGTCATGGCCCCGCCGGGCCGCATCGCCCCGCGCATCGCTGCACGCCAGTCAGGCCTCTGCCCCCGATGCGCGCGGATCGTGCGGCGGGTGGGCAGCGGCTTGACCGGCAGGCGCAGGCGGGCAATGGCGCGCTCGGCCTCGCGCAGCTCCGCGCTGGTCATCTGATCGAAATCGCGGCTCTCCAGCTTTTCGGTGCCCGAGAAAGTCAGCGAGGCATCGAACTGGATTTCATCTTCCTCGCGCTCCTGCGGAGGTGGAATCGGCTGATCCGCCCCGTCCAGCAAGGCCTGTGCGGCGCGGGTTTCGGCGGCGCGTTTTTCGTCATTGCGCGGGGCGGTGATCTGCGGCATCAGCGCACCCATCATCTTTTCGATGAATTGCGGGTCGCGCCAGAACATGCGGAAGCACTGGTCAAAGACCGGAATATGATCGCGCCGGGTGACGAGGCAGGCCCGCAGGGTGTGATAGAAATCCTCACGCTGCGAAAACCCCGCCGCCTCCACCGCATGAACCGCCGCGAGGATATGCGCCGGGCCGACCGGCAACCCCGCCTTGCGCAACGCCCGCGCGAAATGGGCGATGTTCTCGGCAAGGCGGCCGGGGGTATCGGGCAGGGGATAGGCGCTCATACGCCGATCCTAGCAGGTTCGGCGCGAGGCGTCATGGACTGGTAGGTTACCCGCGCGATTCGAGATACTGGACGAATTTTTCCAGATCGCCGCCATAGCTGGTGATGAGGTTGGTGAACTCGCCCCGTTGCGACATGGCCATCGAGATTCCCTCGATCACGAAATCATCGACCAGCAATTGGCCGGAGCGGTCCGACAATTCCCATCGCACCGAGAAGGGCGGCTGCGACCCGCGATTGAGGGTCGTCTCGACGCTGTAGCCCTTGTTCAGGGGCCGGGCCGATCCGACATCAATCGTTTCGCCGGTGTATTCGGAGAAACGGCTGACATAGGTCGCCGCAACGAACCGCTTGAAAGCCTCGATATAGCGGGGCTTGAGCGACTCGGGCATGGTGCGCGCATAGCGGCCCAGTGCAAAACCCGCGATCTGGCGCATATTGGCGTTTTGATCCATCATGCTCATGAACGTGATGCGTTTTTCCGCGTCACTCGCAGAACTGCGGATCAGGGCAAGCACGTCATCGGAAATCCGCCTGACATGGGCCTGCGCGGCAACGGCGGCATCTTGTGCGATGGCACTGCGCGAAGAGGATACAAGGGCCACACCGGACGCTGTCGCGGCAAGGAAAAGGCGACGGTTCATGATTCACTCCAAAGATAGAAAACGAGCGGAAGAGGCGCGCCCGTTGCCGGGCGGGCTTTCCATCATTGTGAACGCGATTATGACACCGGATCGTGGCTAGAATTCGCCGCCTTCGTAAATATCAGGGCTCGCATCGGGATCAACCTCGCCGTTGAGTATGGCGTTGTTGCGGCGCTGGAGATAAAGATTCCTGACCGTGACATAACTGTCGGGCGTCTCGTACAATGCCTGATCGATCGCATCACCGAACTGATAGCGGGTGTCAATGATGCTGGCGACGCGCTTGGCAGGCCCGAGCAAAAGCCGGGTCGTGCCGCCGCCGATATAGCTGAGCGGGCTGAGCATGAAATCACCCGCGCGGCCTACAAAATCCCGCGCCGAGGACGGGCCGAACAGCGGCAGTTCGTAATATGGCCCCTGCCGCGCACCCCAGACGGCGAGAGTCTGGCCGAAATCCTCGTCATGTTCGGGGATATTCATTTCGGTCGCCGGGTCCAGTGCGCCCAATCCGCCGAGGGTCGCATTCACGACCATGCGCGCCGCCGTGTCCCCCGCGCGCTCGACATTGCCCTGCAAGGCCGAATTGATGAACGTGCCGGGCAGCGACAGGAACCGCACCTCGTTATTGACCACATGCTTGATCGTGGCGGGCACGACAGCTTCATACCCTTTCGAGAGAGGGCGCAGCAGCGCCGTATCGACACCCTTGTTGAAGGCGTGAATCGGGCGGTTCAGATACTGGGCCGGATCATAGCCGTTATCGACGGTTGTGGAGGTCGCGCACCCGGCGAGAGTGAGGCAGCCCAGAACGGCGAGGCTTGCCAAGGATCGGTTGTTGCTCATGTACAGTACCACTCGAAAATAGACAGGACGATTTTACGCTATAGTAGGTCATCAGCGTATGATTCACACAGTTTCGTTTTCGTGAGAATCGTATCAAAATGGTTAATGTTGCCCCTGTACATCGCCCCGGCAACGCGCGAGCCTTGTTCTTTGTCACCGTGTCGGGGCATAGGGGAAAGAATGACCGATAATGCAATGGCCCCGATGGAAAAGGTGCTCGACGCCCTCAAGGGAACCGCCGAGACGACACGCCTGCGAATTCTGCGCGTCTTGTCCGGCGGGGAATTGACCGTCAGCGAGCTGACGCAGGTCCTGGCCCAGAGCCAACCCCGGATTTCCCGTCACCTCAAGCTGCTGGTCGATGCCGGGCTGATCGAGCGGCGACGCGAAGGGAGCTGGGCTTTTTTTCGCCTTGCCCGCAACGGATTTCCCGCGCGCCTCACCGCCTTTACGCTTGAGGCGATGGAGGGCGATGCGACCGATCTGCGCCGCGATGCCGAACGGCTCGACCGGGTCAGGCAGCGGCGGGCGGCGGCGGCGGAGGCCTATTTCCGCGAGAACGCCTCGGAGTGGGACAGGCTGCGCACCCTGCATGCATCGGAAGACGCGGTGGAGGCCGCCGCCCGCGACATGCTGGTGCCGCCGCAGCGCAAGAAGCGATTCACGCGGCTGCTCGATCTGGGCACGGGCACGGGGCGGATGCTTGCGGTGCTTGGCGAGCGAGCGGCGGCGATGACCGGCTTTGACGTCAATCAGGACATGCTGACCCTCGCCCGCGCGCGACAGGAGGAAGGGGCCGTGCCCGTCCATGCGGATTTGCGGCAGGGCGATATCCTCGCCCTTCCGGTCGAGGATGGCGTGGCCGATGGAACGGTCATCCACCAGGTGCTGCATTTTCTGGCCGATCCCGGTGCGGCACTGGCCGAGGCGGCGCGCGTGCTTGTGCCCGGCGGTCGGCTGCTGGTCGTCGATTTCGCACAGCATGATCTGGAGTTCCTGCGCGAGCAACATGCCCATCGCCGCCTCGGGTTTGAACGCAGCGAGATCGAGACGCTTGCCGCCGGGGCCGGATTCAATGCCCTCGATTACCGCGAAATACCCGCGCCCGAGGAGATGGGGGCCGAGGGGCTGACGGTGTCGCTGTGGCTGTTCGGGAAGGGATAGGGAAAAGCGCCCTATTCGTCATCGGGCACTGACAGGGGCTGTTCGTAGATCGAGCGCCCCCCATCGACATTGAGAATCTGGCCGGTGATGTAGCTGCTATGCTCGCTGGCCAGCATCACCGCAGCCCCGGCGACCTCGGTCGTCTCGCCGAGGCGGCCCATGGGCGTGCGGGCGGCGAGGCTCTTGCGGATTTCGGGGTCGCCCTTGGTCTTGAAGCGCCCGGCCACATTGCCCGGCGCAATGCCGTTCACCCGGATGCCCCACCCCGCCAGCGACACGGCAAATCCGCGCGTCAACTGGTCGAGTGCGGCCATCGACACGCTGAGCAAGAAACGGTCGGGACGCGACCGTTCGCCCGACATGGCCGAGACGTTGATGATGCTGATCGGCAGCAGGTCGCCATCGCGCTCCTCCACCCGCCGGATGATATGGCGCGAAAACAACTGGATCAATGTGAAGGCCGATTTCACGTTGATGTCGATGGCCTTGTCGAACGCGGCCTCGTCCAGATCGAACGGCTCGCCGGGGGCCTCGACCGAAACGGCATTCACCAGAATATCGGCATGGTCATAGGCATCGAGGGTCGCGGCCATCAGGTTGTTGATGTCCAGCCGCTTTGTCGGGTCACAGCGAAACCCCGTCGCCCGCGCGCCCTCGGGGTCCAGTTCCTTTGCCTCCGCGAGCACCTGCTCCTCATCCGCATCGGCGAGGATGACCGAGGCCCCTTCATGATAGAAGCGGGTCGCGATGGCCAGACCTACGCCGCGCGCGGCCCCGGTGACGATCACCACCCGGTTCTCCAGCAGTTTTGACATGTCTCGCGCTCTCCCGCATTGCTGCCGTTCAGGTAAGGGTGCGCTGCATGAAAACAAGCGTCAGCCTGCGGCCGACCCGGATGACCATCATCGACGCACCTCCCCTCGCGAGCGCGTCACGATACAGCCCTTCTCGACAGGCGCAAGGAAACGTGGTCCAAAGCGACGGGAAAGCAGGGCAAGGGGGGACCGATGGCCACCATTCTCATCACCGGCGCGAATCGCGGAATCGGATTCGCCATGGCTCGGCAAGCGGCGGCACGGGGCGACAATGTCATCGCCACCGCGCGCGACCCCGGAAAAGCGGGGGCGCTGGCCGATCTGGCGCGCGAAACGGGCCGCATCACGATCCGCGCGCTCGATGTGATCGACGAGGCCAGCGTCGCGGCGCTGGCCGAGGCGACGATTCAGGATATCGACCTGCTGGTCCTCAATGCCGGACAGCTCAACAGCTATGGGGGCCTGTCGGATGCGGCCCATGATGCGGCGGCATGGCATGATGTGCTGATGACCAATGTGGCGGGGCCCTATCTCGTCACCCGGGCCTTGCTGGGGCATGTCGAGCGCAGCGAGGGGCGGCGGATTGCGGTCGTGTCCTCGATCATGGGGTCGAGCGAACATGCCAGCGGCAATGCCTATCCCTATCGCGCGTCAAAGGCGGCGGCGGTCAATGTCGCGCGCAACCTTGCCGCCGAGCTGAAACCGCGCGGTATCGCCGTCGGCGCCTATCACCCCGGCTGGGTGCGCACCGATATGGGCGGCAGTGGCGCGGATATCTCGGTGGAGGAAAGCGCCGAGGGTTTGCTGCGGCGCTTCGACGCGCTGTCTCTGGCGACGACGGGGGTGTTCGAGGATTATCGCGGCGAGGGGATTGCGTTCTGATGGTGACGCTTGCGCTCTATGCCGGAATCTTTCTCACCCTGCTGGGCCTGATCGGTCTGGGGGCCTGTATCCGCAAGGCGATGGCCGTCAAGCGCGGGGCGGCGGATGGCTCCAGCGCCTCGATGCACAAGCTGGTCGCGCTGAATATGGCAGCGGTCGGCACGGCGTTTCTGGGGCTGGCCCTGGTGACGGTGGGCCTGATTTTCGGTTGATGTTCCTCGGGCGCGCTGTGCGAGTAATTTGTTATCGCCCGGCAACTACCCTAGATATGCCCCACGCCCTTCATCCAGTCACCCGGAGAACACCATGGCATTAACGCCCGACGAAGCCGCGCCGAAGAAGGAAGGCCAGGTCAAGGGCAGCGCATGGGTCAAGCTGGCGCTGGAACTCGGCCCGCTGCTGGTCTTCTTCTTTGCCTATGGCCGGGGCGAGGCCATCGGGATGTGGCTCGGCTACCCGGAGATGAAACCGATCATCGCCGCGACGGTCGTGTTCATCCCGACGATGGTCGTCTGCGTTCTGGGGTCCTTCTGGCTGACGCGCGAGGTGGCGGTGATGCCACTGGTGTCGCTGGTGCTGGTCTGCGTCTTCGGGGGGCTGACGATCTGGCTGAACGACGAGACGTTCATCAAGATGAAGCCGACGATCCTCAACCTGATCTTCGCTGCCGTCCTGATGGCGGGGCTGTATTTCGGCAAGATGTTCCTGAAGATGATCTTTCAGGAGGGCTGGTCGATCACCGACCGGGGCTGGTATCTGCTGACGGTGCGCTGGTCGATCTTCTTCGTCTGCATGGCGATCCTCAACGAGATTATCTGGCGCAATTTCTCGGAAGAATTCTGGGTGAATTTCAAGGTCTGGGGCAATATGCCGATCACCATGATCTTTGCCGTGTTCCAGATGCGGCTGGTGTTCCAGCATCCGCTGCCCGAGGAAGAAGAGGCGATCTAGGCGGTCAGTTTGACCATCGCTCTGCGCAATTTTGACGCTGCAGGGCAATCATACCGGATTATCCTAGTGGATCGACCGAGACATTTGAATCCGTCAATTCATCTGTGGCGGCTCAAGCTATCTCGTTCAAATGTCGAGATAAGGTGATCCACCAAACAAAAATCTAGTGGGTTCGTTTCGTTAGAAACAATTCACTAGGTCGAGAAATGACTACCACCACAGTTGCGTGACGCAGGGGGAAAATTCCATGAGCGACGACACCGCCATCGAGGCACGCGCCCGCGCGCTGGCCCCCGACTTTGCGCATCGCGCCGCCCATTGGGATCGTGAGCGTTCGTATCCTTGGCCGAATGTCGAGGCGATGGTCGATGCCGGTCTGATCGGCATGGCAATCCCGCGTGCCTATGGGGGCGAGGGGGCCTCGTGCATCGACGTGGTCAAGGCGGTGGAACAGATTGCCCGCTCCTGCACCCTCAGCGCGCGGATACTTGTGGAATCGAACATGGGCGCACTGGGCGCGATCATGGCCTATGGCACCGAGGAGCAAAAACAGTTCTGCGCGCCCATCGTCCTCGCCGGAGACAAGCCCGCGATCTGCATCACCGAACCCGAGGCGGGCAGTGCGGCGACCGGCATGGCGACGACGGCCCGGCGGGTCGGCGACCGATATCTGCTGAATGGCACGAAGCACTGGATCACCGGCGGCGGTGTCTCGAAGCTGTATCTCGTCTTTGCCCGGATCTTCGAGAACGGACAGGACTGCGGCATCGGCGGTTTCATCCTGCATTACGACCCTGAGGCGGGCATCAGCCCGGCCGGGTTCGAGGTCGTGGGCCGGGCGCATACCATGGGCCTGTGCGGAATGCCCGAGGCCGAATTACGCTTTACGGATGTGGAGATTTCCGCCGACCGGGCGCTGCGGCCCCCCGGCGGCTTCGGCGATCTGATGCGGGCCTATAATACCCAGCGGGTGGGGGCGGGCACCATCGCGATGGGCGTGGCGGCGGGGGCGCTGGACCATGCGACCCGCTATCTGCTCGACCGCGAACAATTCGGGCGACCCATTGCCGAGTTTCAGGGATTGCAGTGGATGCTGGCCGATATGGATACGGGCGTCCATGCCGCGCGCCTGCTGCTGCACGAGGCGGCGCGCTCGGCACCCGAGGGCGGCTTCCCCGACCGAAACCTCGCCGCAAGGGCGAAGCTGTTCGCCTCCGAGACGGCGATCAAGGTCGTGAATGATGCGCTCCAGATGTTCGGGGCGCGGGGGTACAGCGATATGGAACCGCTGGAGCGGATGTATCGCGATGTGCGGATGTTCACCATCGGGGGCGGCACCGCGCAAGTGCTGCGCACGCAAGTTGCCGCCGCCCGGCTCGGCATCGACACGCCGCAGACTCGCGACGGCTACGCCCGCAAGGCGGCGCGGCTGGCGACGGGGTAAGGCGCTGATTTCATGCCAGCGATCTGTGAACTGCCCCTTCAATCTGTCATCACCGGCTTTGTGCCAGGGCGGGCAGCGCAAAACGAGTCAGATCATCCGCACGCCGAGGTCAGACAGCCTACTGCGCCAGCCGCTTCCTGAGGGCCACCAGCCGCTCCTGCGCCTCGCGCAGTTCGGCCTCGCTCAGGCTTTGGGCCAGGGCGTCGGCCTCCGCGGTCGTCGAGCCGGATTCCTCGGCCAGCCGGAACCATGCCAAGGCCATCGCCGGGTCCGACGCGATGCCCTTCCCTGCCGCGTATATCTCGCCCAAGCGATGCTGTGCGTCCCGCTCGCCCTGTAGCGCGGCGCGGCGATACCAGTGGATGGCGCGGGGTATA
>Ga0209187_1004607_pt1 | contig 10347 bp, 11 predicted proteins | sample BantaG_FD_187430 | JGI IMG/M metagenome (GOLD analysis project Ga0209187, IMG submission 187430) | Marine algal microbial communities from Bantry Bay, Ireland - BantryBay_4 metaG (SPAdes) (version 2) | ecosystem: Host-associated > Algae > Red algae > Unclassified | place: Bantry Bay, Ireland... | reverse complement strand
AAATATTTTCTTCATTCTATTTTGAATTTTTTATTTTTAGATACTTGGTTTTTACCGTAGAAAAACGATTTCATTTTCAAGTTTGTTCTTATCGAAAAGTTAAGGCATAATTATAGCCTATAAGCTACCGAAGAACCCATTCCAATCAAATTACATATAATGGTTCTTAGCGCTGCCCTGAACCTACCCTCCGGATCGATATCGAGACATTCCCCTATAAACAATCCGTTTTCCAAAGCAACATCCCATCATCACCCATTTCTAATCTTCCCAAACCAATTATAATTCTTAATCTCATCATTTTAATAGCGAATTCAAATTCCTTCTCATTTCGACCGAAGCTGAGGTACGTTATATGGTGATGATCTCTGGCGGCAGCTCTCCTGCTGCTACCGCAGCTCCTGCCCCACCCAAAAAAAACAAGGTCAAGTATACCTGCCCTTCTTGCCAGACTAACGTCTGGGGTAAGGCTGATTTGAATTTGATTTGTGGGGATTGTGAGTAAGGGTTTGTAAGTTAACGTATAATGATATGCCGTCGTCTATACGAGGTACGAGTAGATATGCGATTATATCTAATATTAGGTGCTGGCAATTTTATTTTTTTTACTATCATTTCAATTTACTATCTCTTTCTTAAGTTGGCTTTCAGGTGTATGTTTTTTCGTGAGCCATTTATTTTGTTCTAAACTACTTTTCAAAAGCGGGTCTCACTAATTCTACTTCGTTTCTTTTTAGTTTCATTTGCCCTGCTCTGGTTTCCCAGGATTGGCAAATCTCCTTTATTTTCTCGATCTCTTTTTTCGCTTCTTCTTCTTTCAATCTGAAGTAAGAATGGACTTCCAAGCACAGATCAAAACTGAGACTATTTTCATCTTCGTCAATATTTAAGCTCAATCCATGTCCATCCGGATTTGGATTGATATCATAAGCTGGACTCAATTTCCAACCTTCCTTTGGGTTTAGAAGAAATCCATGATTTCGGAGATGATCATCTGTATTGGATACGGCAACGGAAAAAACGATCCTTTTCCACAACTCACGTATATCGGCTGTTGGGTCCGCTCCGTATTGTTCGATCATTTCTACAATTTCTAAATAAGAACCGCCTTGAGCATGATCATGACCATCTTTATAGCCTAATAGGGTCATTGCTGAAGCAAAATGAGTTCGATCAGCTCCTGATCGATCAAAGCGTTTTGTTAAAAATGTATGTTGATCTCTTGAATAGATTTGAGCATCACAGTTTGCCATTCGAATACCGAAATCGATGGCCATTTGATAACAAATATATTCCCATGCTCCTGTATCTCTTTCATCATTCTTACTGGGAAATTTAGCAATCAGAAGATTTCCTTTTGAATCTATTACATTTGCTTTTGGCCGTGCTCCTCCAAGAGAAGACCCTGGTGCAAACAGGAGATCTAACCATTCCTTTGCTTTGGGATCATCAATGAAATTATCATCTTCATATCTTAGACTCGCTTGCTCCAATTCTCTGATCGTGTTGATAGGTGGCGTCGGCATCTCATTTCCTTCATGCAAAAATGGCCCATCAGGATCTAATTTAAATCGTAGTGCTCCCATTCTTGTTTCATCATTCACTCCCAATAAAAAATCAGATTCCAAAAGTGGATTTTGCCTTCTTTGTTCGTCTCTTGCTTTAATCGCTTCTCTTCGTTTCATCAATACATGTCCCCATCTATCTGGCGAAGAATCGAGAAATAGACCAAAATTTGGCTTGTCATCATTTATAAATTGTGGACCAGTGTACATTTTTAAATCTGGATCTAATTCTTGTGCCATTCCAGTTTCAAGCCAAGGTTTATCGTAAGAGAAAGAGAAGATCTCTTTTCCTCTCAGAAGTTCTACCTTTAAAGTTCCCAACAAATGAGGTCCTTCCAAATCGATCCAATCTGCGTATAGGAAAATTTCCTTCATCTCACTTCTTTATTCTCTTCTTGGTGGTCAATTGAGCATCTTGAAGTTTTCTACCTAACGGATCATTGCTAGCAAGCTTCTTGAAATCGTCTGCTAATCCAAGAACTGAGAAAACCCGGAGATATATTCCAATACTAATATGATCACTGCCTTTTTCTACATGCCAAAGGGTAGACCTGCCGATGTTTGCCCTGTCTGCTACTTGCTCGGAAGTTAAGCGTCTTCTTCTTCTTGCAAGTTTGAGATTTTCTCCCAGATCAGTAAGCATTTTCCGTTCTTTCGGCATTAAAACTGCCTTTTTAGACTTCATAACGTTTCTATTTACGTACATATATACTATATATGTTTCTATATACAAACATTTAACTAAATTGATTTCTGATTTTAAATACTTGAAGTAAAATCACTAAATAGGTGGGAATAGGTTTTGAACGGTAGAAATGGCAAAGTGTCCGGAAGACTCTTAGCTTTTTAAGGCTAACAATTTCTCTTTCTGATTATTTCATTTGAACTAAGATTCTAATTCTATTTCTACTGAGCTGTCAAGTAGGTAAAGGGAGTTTCACCCTAAACCTCTTACAGAACTGTATCTCGCCATGCGGGAAGGGCTGTGATAGTTTCCCATCATACGGCTCTTTTCATACAAAAGGTCAAGAGTCTATAAATCCATATTTCCAATGTACAAAGTGTTCTGGGTTTACAAACTTGTAGCACCTTAACCATTTGCAAGCTTTAATATATGACTTATATAATCTCTTGTACCTTGTACCGTTTTCTTACCCAGTTAGTTAGTCGTGCATTGAAGATCTTAAATATGCGATTCAGCTTCCATCTTCTAAACTTCCCAAAGTAATTTAACCAGCCTCGTAACTTTGAATTGAAATAATCTGCTATCTCTTTAATGCTCCGTGCTGTCCATCTTTGATGATTTGTAGCTCAGCTCTTTCGCAATCTTCGTCCGACTTTCCTTACTGATTGCACAATCATAACCAAGAAACATCTTCCCTGTTTTTTGCACTTGTTCTTGGTTGAAATCCGTACCCAAGAAGGTTAAAACTGACTACCTTATGCTCATTGCTTCTCCTACAATTTTTATAAAATACAATCTTTGTTTTCTTTTCATGAAGCTCCATTTGACAATTCTTTAGTCAACGCTTGATAGAGACTAATATTCGTTCAGCTTCTGACTTTGATTTATAGTATACAATCACGTCATCTGTATAGCATACGAACCTAATCCCTGGATGCATTTTATCCATTTACTTATCAAAAGCATAATGTAAAAATAGATTTGACAACAATGGACTCGTTACCACATCTTGTGGTGTTCCCTCCCCTTCTTTCTTTACTGTAATCCCATCAACTTGCTTTGGACAATTCAGCCATCTGTCTATATACAGATTGACCCAATTCTCTTCCACATGCTTTGTCAAGGCTTTGCTAAGTAAATCATGAGAAACTCTATCAAAGAAACTTTTAATGTCCATGTCTATAACCCACGCTTTCTTTCGTACGTTCTGTCGTAAGAATATTCTTTTTTGATTAAAAGAATCTTAAAATATGACTCTTTTTAGTTCGCATTCCTTAGGCTACAGATATAGCACTTTTCCTAAAATTTAATTAAAAAGTCGGAAAGCTATTCGTGCCATTTTTTTGACAAAATTAGAGTATGATCCGAATGTCAGCCCACGTAGTGTTTTCTGATTGATTCTTGTTTGTACAGGATAAGGATAAACTCGATTAGTTATAGTATTTACAGAAAGGTTTGCATGTTTTGCCAATTCTAATTCTTGAATCATTTCTCCGGCGTTGGGTGAAATTAAAGAACCTGATAATAATTTATCTTTAGAATCATTCAGCCACAGAGATTCGTGACCATAAGTGTATTCTTGAATAATGGCACGGTCGTCTTCATGTAAACTTTGGTCTAGCCGATAATATTTGATACCTCTTTCCTCTAATTGCTTAGGAGTTAATCCAAAATGTGCTACCTGCGGTTCTGTGAAAGTTACCCAACTTAAATCGGTTAACGTATTTTTCTTCTTGAAAATTGGGATTAGCAAATTACGCCATAATTGACGGGTCATTTTTTCAGCACCATGTGAAAACATATATGAGCCTGCACTATCACCTACAGCGTAAACCTTAGAATTTGTAGTTTGAAGATAGTCGTTTACTATAATTTGACCTTCTCCAGTAACTTCAATACCTGCCTTTTCAAGATTAAACCCACCTATATTCACTTTTCTTCCGACAGCTAAAAGAACAGCATCACAGTTAATTTGTTTATCTCCTTCTTTTTCATTTTTTAAATACGCCTTACCATTTTTAAATTTAGCTACTTCCGTATTATTATAAATGTCAATACCCTCTTCTTTGAATCTTTCTTCTAAAATACGACTAATTTTTTCGGTCTCTTTATTGAGCAACCTTTTCCCTTTATTAATGATAGACACCTTACTGCCCAATCGAGCAAACGCCTGACCCAGTTCACATCCGATAGGTCCGCCACCGATAATGATAAAATGTTCGGGTATTTCTTTACATTCAAAAAAAATATTTTCATTGGTATAAGCAGGTATATCTTCCAGACCCGGAATATCAATTCGTCTTGGAGTAGTCCCTGTACAGAGCAAAATCAATCGACCTTCAAATTTTTTATTGTTTACTTGAATTATTTTTTCTGAGATAAATGAAGCATAACCGATCTCTACGTTAATACCTTTTTCACTTAAGGCTTCCGCATCTTCTTCGTTCCGAATAATTTCCTGTTTTTCATGAATGTATTGTAGCACCTTCTTCATGTCAGCTCTACCAGTTACTTCTAAGCCAAAACGCTGTGCTTTTTTAGCGGCATGAAATAAAGAGGCAATATGAATCAAAGCTTTGGAAGGAACGCAACCGAAATTGGTGCAATCTCCCCCAAAGTATTCCTTATTTTGTTCGATAAGCAGCGTTTTTAAACCAATTAGATTTGCTACGCCAGAATTTGCTAAACCAGCACTTCCTGCGCCGATAATGATAACATCATATTTCTCCATATATTAAGCTGTTAATCCTCCATCCACTACATAGACAGCACCTGTTGTGTAAGGCGTTTTATCACTTAATAAAAAATAAGCGGTCTCAGCAATTTCTTCCGTCTGAGCATATCTGCCTAGAGGAATTTGTGTCTTAAAATTCTCTTTAACCGCATCAGCATCATCTCCTAATCCCTCTTCCAGGGAATCCATCATTCTCGAGTCAACGACACCAGGATTTACAGTATTCACCCGAATACCTATCGCCCCACCTTCCAAGGCCGCTGTCTTCATAATACCAATTACAGCATGTTTACTCGTAATGTATGGCACCATACCTGCTGTACCTTGTAAGCCCGCAACAGAAGAAGATATGACAATACTACCACCACCATTTTTCTTCATGGATTTCATCACATGTTTCATACCGTAGAAAACGCCAAATACATTGACTTCCATTACTTTCATAAAATCATCTGAGGCGGTTTCCATGATAGGATTTACCTTCCCTTCGATTCCAGCATTATTAAAGAACATATCAATTCTACCAAATTTTTCTTCAGCATAGGTAACATAGTTTTTAACTTCTTTTTCTTTGGTTACATCTGCTTCAAATATTTCTAAATTATCATTTTCTAATTTAGATTTAATTTTTTTAAGCTGATCTTTATCTAAATCAACAAGGAGAACTTTTGACCCTCTTTCTAAAAATAATTTGGCGGATGCCAAACCTATTTCACCTGCTCCTCCAGTAATAATGACTGATTTCTTTTTCATATTGTTATGTTTTTTAGTTATAAAATTTCAATTACGTATCTTGTTTTAAGCTTTAGCATCCTCTGTGATAGACCAAATTGCAAGTCAAACTACTTGGTATACGATTTATTTAACGATATGTTCGTTGACAGAATTAATGATGACAGTCAGAAGTTTCACAATTTCTGCATCACATGCCTCTATCAACTTGAGTACAAGGTTGAATCTTGAAAACTCCTGTTTAAGTCAAAGAAGATATTCAGGGTTTTCATTTTAGACCAAAGCTTTGGCTATCTCTTCTTCTGACATTCTGCAGTTTCCGTGACGGTGCTTTGCTAAAGATTGTGGGTTCAAATTTCCATTGCAGATATCTGTGATTATCGTTCTTCCTGTCAGTCCTGTTACATCTCGAACGACAACATCAAGTCTGAAAATTAGCCATTTAAGAAACTTACTGATCTTATGAGTACAATTAACTTTATGTGCGACCATGTTGTCTCTGTGGCGGCATAATGTCCTCAGTCTCTCCATGGTTTCGTTTGGTAGAAATGATGAGGGTAATAGACCTAATGCATACATCTTTTGAATTCATTGGCAGTCCATGACATCGGTTTTCCTACGATTAATGTTTTTGGTGAATTTGCCTGCTGTGAGGATAACCTTGATGTCAGTGTTTACGAGTTCGATAAAGAGATTCTGCCACTACATACCTGTTGATTCCATTGCGACCGAGGTGATGTTTTTGTCTTTGAGCCATTGGGCCATTGCTGTGAGGTCTTCGGCATATACACCGAATTCTCTAAAATCACTCATAGACTGACCTAAGGCAACATAATGTGATTTGGACCCCACATCTATCCCTGCACAATTAGGGTTGATGATGGGCATTGTGGTTTTCTTTTTGCGACCCATGATTAATTTTTCCAGGATGATAAAAATGGCTTAAACAAGAAGTATCTTTATGATTGAAAATTATTCTCATCGGGGTTACGCCAACTGGCGGACCACCATTGAAATCTATCAACTGTCCCAAGATTCCGCCTTGGACTTTTTGCTTCTCGTATCAGAATTACACTGGGACTTGACCACCTCTAAAGGCAATAAGAGATACCACTCAAAAAACCGGTCTCTGAATGAGCTCAGCATTAAGATACAAAGTCTTAGTTAGCTTGGGAAATCAAATTCATTCGCTTATTATTATATATTTTCCACTTGAAAAGTAACATCGAAATTGCCATTGGTGCGACCATTAATAAAGTCATATAAGTTCGAGTGGTGCTAAATTATAAATGGTCTATCTCAAAGATATTCAAAAACTTAATACCGTACATCATTATAAATGAAGTCAGCATCATTAGACCGAATATTTCATAGTTGCTGTTTTTTTTCTGATTCATTTTTTTATGATTCACTTTTTTTAAAATTTAGAGTAAATTAATTAATAAGATTGTCGCCATCACCAACATAATGGCATTTTCTATAAAAGTTGCCTCTGTCATAGGTAACTTCAAGGCTGTTCCAAGACAGGCACAACGTATTGCACGTTTGTCCAAAAGCGTTTTGGTTACGCCTATTGTCGTAATTCCTAAAATAATAATTGTTGCAACCAATGCTATTTCTACTTGAAATCGAAGTAAAAACATCAAGCCTAAAATCGACTCAATAAAAGGATAGATTTTGGCATAAATTGGTACACGCTTTGCCAAAGGGTCGTACATCCGAAAAGAATCGGGGAAACCTTTCAAATCCAGCATTTTGAAAAAACTGAAAACGATGTAAAACAAGCCCATAAAATCTAACATTATGTCTTGCATATTCCAATCTTGATGATGCAAGAGAACACTTGCCACCGATATGTAAAGTAAAATCAAGAAAAGTGGTTTCAGTTGCTGCCATTTGCTTTTTTCCTCGAAATTAAAAGTTTCGGTCGGTACCAATTTCATCTCATCTTCTTTCTCTGAAAGCTGATATTTATCGGGTATGGCATTTTTTAAAATCTCCGTAGAAACGTGTTTTGTCATTGAAATTTCCACTTCCCCTTTTTCTAAATTTACACCTACTTTCGTGACGTTTTCCAATTCGGAAAGATATTTTTGGATGGAAGCCTTACAATTATTGCAAGTCATTCCAATTACTTTATAAGTATGTGTCATTTCTTCTTTTATTTTTTTGATGGAGTACAACACAAAGGAATGTATGTGACATTTTATGACACATACATTTCAGTTGAACCCTCTATGGGGTATCGCTGTATGTTTTCCTACCTATGAAATTAAGGAATTATTTGTGATTTTCAGATTTTGTGGATAACATACTTAGCAACTTATAAAATGATGCCTTGAGTAGTAGAATTCGTTGCTTCTTTTCATAAAATATTTTCATAATCGATCCATGATGGCATAGCGATTCTGTATGAACTTTTGCTTTACTCATGCTGACGCTTTTTAGGATATGAAGATGCTTTGGATGGACCTCTCAGTTTGGGTAAAATGATTAAATTTGTAACTGAGTCTCTATTGTCTGTGAGATAGTGAAATGATTTTTGGGTTAATAAATAGTAATCCAATGATCATAGACTTCATGCCTTTTCGCCAAAGTTAAAATTTATGGGTTTTTGAAATGGGTTTATTCAACGGATCTTGATACCCTGCGTCTCCGACGAAGGAGGATATGCTGAGGTCATCTATTGTTAGCCATAGTGCTCCCGTTCAATTTACAGCGATTTCTAATTTTTTCCTCATTCCTATTTCGATGATTTTTCTTAGTGTTCTAAGTTCAATATCAGATTTGTTATTTTCGATTCTTGAAATATAATTCTTAGTTGTACCAGATCGAATTGCTAATTCTTCTTGGGTCAGTCCAGCTTTTAATCTTTCAGATTTTAACATTTGTCCTATCTGATATCTTTGATTCATTTTCACATCTTTAATACTATTTTCAAAAAGTATAACAGGATCAAAATCAAGAAATGTTTCAAATTCTTGACCATCTGGAAGTTTTAAAGTCTTTGTTATGTTCGGCCAGGATAATGTCCCAGAATTGAGTTTCACTTTTTTGAATTGTTTAAGATCTTTAAGTGGATATTCAAAGCTCTTAGGTTTGGTTTTCCATTTTTTAAATAATTGTTCGAAATCAATTATTCTGTATTCGCCGTTGTTAAAGACACAATAGATTAAGTGATTTTTTATTTTAATTATTCTTAGGATTCTTGGTACTTTATTGTTCGCTCTCATAATATTAATCTTGTAAACCTTTCCAAATAGCCATTAAAGTAGTTTCATTAGATTTCGCCCATTGTATAATCTTCTTTTTCTTGTTTTCAGGTAAATTTCCTTTAAGAATTGTTTGCATTTTTTATTTTAATCATTGCATCGTACTCAGAAAAAATAGCATGGAAATGAGGTGGATTATGATCCTTGAAGTAAAATTCAACTTTAACACCATCAATAATGAAGTATGTCGGCATAGTTATCTAATTAGGACACTAAGATATCTAATATGTTTATTAAATGCAAATCCTAATTTTCATTTTTTTTCGCATTATGGGTAACACAAAGGAATGTACGTGACATTTTATGACACATACATTTCAGTTGAACACTCTATGTGGTATCGCTGTATGTTTTTCTATCTATGAAATTAAGGAATTATTTGTGATTTGCGGATTTTATGGATACTATACTTAGTAACTTATAAAATGGTGCCTTGAGTAGTAGAATCAGTTGCTTCTTTTCATAAAATATCTTCATAATCGATCCATGATGGCATAGCGATTCTGTATGAACTTTTGCTTTTCTCATGCTGACGCTTATTTAGGATATGAAGATGCTTTGGGTGGGCCTCTCAGTTTGGGTAAGATGATTAAATTTGTAACTGAGTCTCTATTGACTGTGACATAGTGAAATGATTTATGGGTTAATTAATAGTAATCCAAAGATTATAGACTTCATGCCTTTTCGCCAAAGTTAAAATTCATGGGTTTTTGAAATGGGTTTGTTCAACGGATCCGTCTGTGCGTCGTCTCTCACAAGGTATGCAGTGAGATATGATAGTCATAGCCATTGTTAGGTGTTGTGCTTTTTGATTTCTATATCTAAAATTATACTGATATTTTGAACGACCTGATTTTGAAGTTTCTTTGGAAGAGTTCCTGTCTTCTTTACAAATCGTTTGTTATCTATTGCTCGGATTTGATCAATCATGATTGAGCTTGCTTTCTTTAAGCCTCCTTCTCCCTTAGTCAAATTAACTCTTAAGATATTTACACCTTTTTTAATATTTGTAGTTATCGGACATACAATAGTTGATGGGTGAACCTTGTTTAATAAGTTAGTTTGAACTATTAACACAGGCCTTGTTTTACCAGATTCGGTGCCAAATTTTGGGTTAAGATCAGCCAAGAAAATTTCAAATTGGTTAAATTTCATCTTCAAACTTTTCAAATTCACTTAATACATTCATTGAGTCTTCACTTACCATTTCAGACTCCTTCATAATTTGTTCTTCCAATAACTTCCTTTTATGGTATTCGTTATAATAATCAACCGCCTCATTTATGTACTTATTTCTACTTGTTTTCAGATGTTCAAGTAGAGTTTCAGTTTCATGAAGGATTTGATCTTGTAATTTTA
>Ga0209187_1004606_pt1 | contig 10348 bp, 7 predicted proteins | sample BantaG_FD_187430 | JGI IMG/M metagenome (GOLD analysis project Ga0209187, IMG submission 187430) | Marine algal microbial communities from Bantry Bay, Ireland - BantryBay_4 metaG (SPAdes) (version 2) | ecosystem: Host-associated > Algae > Red algae > Unclassified | place: Bantry Bay, Ireland... | reverse complement strand
ATTAGTCTAAAAGTTTATACTTTCGCCAGTTTGATTTCATTAACGCTATCGGCAAAGTATTGGTGCCATCGTGCATCGTTCGTTAGCTCGGGGTGAAAGGCGGTTGCCAAAATCGGCCCCTGTTTTACCGCTGCGATGACTGTCTCGCCTTGGTGCGTCTCTACCTGCGCCAGTACGGTCACGCTGTCGCCGATTTCGAGAATCGCGGGTGCACGGATAAAAATTGCGCGGAAAGGTTCTGTACCGAGATCTTCAACCAACATGTCGGTCTCGAAGCTGTCGACCTGTCGCCCAAAGTGGTTGCGACTGACGAGCACGTCAAGCCCGCCGATGAGTGTTTGCCCGCCCAATTTTTGGCCCTCTGCCCGATCTGCTAGCATGATCATGCCTGCACACGTTCCCCATGTTGGTTTTCCGCTGTGGACCCACCCACGCAGCGGATCGACTAGTCCCCAGCGCTCAGCGATAAGGCCCATGCTGGTGCTTTCGCCACCCGGTATGACCAACGCGTCGATCTCGCCAAGCTGGTCTGCTTTGCGAATTTCAATTGCGTTGACGCCAATTTTCTCGAAGAGTTTGATATGTTCGAGAAATGCACCCTGCAATGCGAGGACACCGATCTTGGGGGCTTGTGAGTTTGTTTCTGCTGCCATACTGCTGTTCGTTCCCTAATTCATGTACAGATTGAAGAGGTGAAGTTATCAATCTGGTTGCTACTGCCGATCTTGGAAGGATATCTATCAGACGGTACAGCCTTAATCATGAGAGGGTGACTTCGTTCGGTGTAATCATTGCACCGAACGAAGTCACCTTGTCACCCTTTCGTTTTTTGTCACCTTGTCATGTCTTTGACTGTACATAAAGCATGACTAACCATTATTCAAGGCAGATGCACGTGATAGTGCCAGCTCACCTTGTCAGTCGTTTACCAGCCGCGCTTTGCGTATTGCTGATTCTCTGCGAGGTCACCAACGTTAATGCCGACCATCGCTTCACCCAAATTGGTGCTGACTTCGGCCAGAATTTTTGCGTCTTTGTAGTGTGTTACGGCCTGCACAATTGCCTTGCCGCGCTTCACAGGATCACCGCTCTTGAAGACACCCGACCCAACAAAGACGCCATCAACGCCAAGCTGCATCATTAGCGCCGCATCCGCAGGGGTAGCCACGCCACCAGCCGCAAAGTTGACCACTGGTAAGCGGCCTAATTCTGCCGTCTGCTTCACCAAATCAAATGGTGCTTGGATGTCTTTCGCATAGGTGTACAGTTCGTCTTCGTTCATTCCCTGCATCTTGCGGATTGCACCATTTACTGAACGAGCGTGACGCACAGCCTCGACGACATCTCCCGTTCCGGCCTCACCCTTGGTGCGCATCATAGCTGCACCCTCAGCGATACGGCGCAATGCCTCGCCGATATTGCGACAACCACAAACGAATGGCACATTAAAATTGTGCTTGTTGATGTGATGTTCCTCATCGGCAGGGGTAAGCACCTCGCTCTCATCAATATAATCAACACCCAACGCTTCGAGAATCTGCGCTTCAACAAAGTGACCAATACGCGCCTTGGCCATAACTGGAATTGTGACCGCTTCGATAATGCCTTTGATCATATCTGGATCGCTCATGCGCGCTACGCCACCATCATGGCGAATGTCTGCAGGCACACGTTCGAGCGCCATCACTGCGCAAGCGCCGGCCTCTTCCGCAATGCGGGCCTGTTCAGGCGTAACAACGTCCATAATGACGCCACCCTTGAGCATTTGTGCGTGTCCGGCCTTTGTGGCAAAAGTCGAAATATTGTGTGTTCCGTTTGTTCCATTTGTAGCCATGGTGTTCCCCCGAAAAAATTATAATAAAGTTAAATGAAGTGATTGAAAACGAAAATAAATTGCCCTATTTGTAAGTTGACCACAATACGCGCATTTGTTCAAGTGGCAACCCGTACAAAGTAGTACAATGTCGCAACATTGTACAGTGACAATTTCAGCCAAAGCAAGTGACAATCTCGGTGAAAAAATTGCGCCAATTTCTCGTTTTGCCGCGTTAGCGTAGGAACTATCACATTTCGATGGCAAACTTTGTTTTATTGTATAACTATTGAGAATTTTGGCCATCCTGTAATCAAACCAATGCTAGTCGAGATAACTAATCGAAATAGTTATTCCACAGCAGGAGTAAACGATGAAAATTGGCAAATGGATTGCGATTGCATTCGCTATTGGGCTGCTTGCATTTCTAATATTGAACCCGCAGCTACTTACTTTTTTGCAGTCTGGTCAAAGACAGACAATTATTATAAATAGGGGTAGCGCAGAAACGGGTAGCGCAGAAACGGGTAGCGCAGAAACGGGTAGCGCAGAAACGGGTAGCACAGAAACAGGCGAGGAGGTTGATATAATGCAAGAATACGAACTCGTTACGCTACTGCCACTCGACGGGATCCCGGCTATTGACGATCCACAATTTGTAACTGGTGCTGAGGCGAACGAGCAATATGCACCCGACGAACTGGTTATCGGTATCGAGATCAACGGCGATGCAAGAGCTTACTCGATCCCATTTTTGAGTGGGCACGAAATTGTCAACGACGTAATCGACGGCCAGCCAATTGCCGTAACGTGGTGACCACTCTGCTTCACGGGCATCGTGTATGACCGTAACGTAGAGGACCCAACCACGGGCGAGATTCGCAAGCTAACTTTTGGCGTTAGCGGCAAACTCGTTATGAACGTTTTGGTCATGTTTGATCGACAGACGGGGACATTCTGGTCGCAGCTTCTGGGGAAAGCAATCGAGGGTGAGATGGTCAACGCACAGCTTACGCCGCTGGCCGCATCGCAAACGACGTGGAGCGAATGGAGCAAGCAGTACCCCGATACGAAGGCGCTTATCACAAACGGGCGCGGACGCAATGGAGACCGATATGATTCATATTATTCTTCAGGATCAGCGGGCGTGCTGGGCGAAACGCGCGTCGATGAGCGCTTGGTTGCAAAGGAGCTGATTTCGGGTATTGTGCTCGATGGACAGCCCGTTGCCTACCCACATCAACAGCTAGCGAGAGAACTAGTCGTCAACGATGAGATCGACGGCACTGCGCTAACCGTCTGGTTTGAGCCAAATAGCGCCACTGCTCGCCTTTTTGAACGCACCATCACAACAGAATCGGGAGATACGCAAACGCTCACCTTTGGCCCCAGCAACGAAGACCTGAGATTCATCGACGAAGAAACCGGATCCACGTGGCTACTGTTCAACGGCAAAGCGGTCGATGGTCCGCTCAAAGGGACAAGCTTGACAGCGATACCAAGCACCTCATCATTTTGGTTCGGGTGGAAAGATTGGTACCCCGAAACAATCATCTATGGTGAGTGATTAATGTAACTTCTGCGGCTTATTTTTAGCACCACTCTTCTCCAACAGCGCCTGCGTATACCCTTCCCAAAAATATTCCAGCGTATACATCCTCGTTGCGTTCATCGAACTATCGTCGAACTCAATCGACTCGACCGACGCATCCGTTCTGCGCATAATCGTCCCAAAGCTCACAATCTGCTCACCGTCCGACGCCAGCCCCGCAATCACAAGCGCCTCTTTCTTATTTGGGCTTTCCGACGGTCGCGAACCCTCTGCCTCTCCCTCCGTATACCAAACCTCGGAAAGAATAAACACCGCTCTCGGATTAGGCGCTTCGGGCAGCTCGCCCGACGCAATCGCATACCCAAGCGCAGCACAAAATTGTTGTCGTTCCTCGCTGCCGTCATTAGGCGGAAACGGTACAATCGGAAACCCACCCTCTAACTCTTCGGGCGCTAAAAAAATCGCAGATGGAAAAGGCCAGTTGCCTGTGCTTACCGCATCTTGCACCAGCGTAATCATCCTCGTAACCGCCTCTTGCATAAATTCTGCAGATGTTTCTACCGCCATGATTCCTCCTTGATCGATAATCCACACACTCTCTCAATTTTTTAGTTCTATTTCTATTGATGGCGCAAGTGCCTCAAATGTCGGCCCACGATACATGCCTACCAACATTTTTACAGCGCTGCCATCACCAACAAGCACATGTCGATCCACAAGCCGTTCGCCCACCTTCCAGCGCGACGTACCATAAAATGCCCCTCCCGCCGCTCGATCATCCTGCGCCACCCGTTCACCCGCTGCATTAAATAACTGAACCGTTGTTGTATAACCACCCGCAATCACTTGATCCACGCGCCAGTGCAGCACGACTTCACTCTGATCATCAACACCCACCCAATCATAGCCAATCAGCGTCAGTGGACCAAAGCCCTTATCGACCAGATGCCCAGGCCTTGCGTCATCCCAACCGCCCAGCACCTCAAAGAGCGGTGGCGTACGAGCGGCAATATCGAACCGCGTTTCTAAGCCGGGCATGGGTTTGATCAAATAAATTGGGCGATCCGGGTTCGTTTGTAGCGCACTCTCGATAGTCGACCCAATATCCGTAAAGCGTCCATCCGGGGCAATCAGCGGAAACAATCCGGTTCGGCTTGGCCCTCTCTCCTCAACAAATTGTGTATAAAAGAGCGGCACAATCTCGTTACGGTCGTTGCTGATCAGGATGGCGTCGTCCGGCGGATTCGCAGCCAGAATCTCCTCCCACCGTACGCGTGTGCCAACATTGCCCGACTGATCCACCTGCGGCATAAAGCTGCGCCCCAGCAGAATCGGCAACAAAAGTACCAGCACCGCAAAGCCCAACCGAATCCCCCTAGAGGATCTCCTTGCTCCCGCCTCAGCCTTCTCCTCAGCCTGCGCCTCACTCTTAACCAATGCAGCCACCCCAAATGTAGCCCAAATCGCTCCAATCAAATAGAGTGAAATATAATAGACGTAAATATCACCAATATTATAGAAAAGATTGAAGAGCTGTTGCAATAGGGCATATGGCACAGTCAGCAGCAGAAGCTGCCGCGCCACCCGTGCATCCCCGCGTGCCGGATCAAACGCAGCCCGCAGCAGCATAAATAACCCAATCAGCGCCATGATTAGCCCGCCCCACGACAAATGTAGCAGCCACTGATCCCATGCAAAGCCAAGCTGACCCACCGCATCGCCAACGTTGCGAAAGCCCACCGAGATCGAACGACCGCTAATAAACTGCACAAATGATGCCCAACCATTCGTGTACAGATCAAGCCGACCGGATCCCCACGCTTGGTGATACCAAGGCGACGCACCCGTACCGCTGCGCAGCGGTATGTACAAATAGAGTAGCAGCGGCCCAGCAAGCGCAATAAAGCCGCCAATCCACACAGCCCACGAGCCCAGTTGCTGCCGACTTGTCACAAACAACGTTAGCGCAACACACGGCAATAGCAGCAGCGACGTCGCATGATGGGTCAACGCAAGCCCCGCCACAAACGCCAATAAAATCAGCGCCCGCCCACCACCTTTTGGTCGGTTTTCGTGAATCCCAAGTCGTTGTAATTCTTGCTGTTGCAGTTCTTCGCAGTTCTTCGCGTCTTCGCACCTTCGCGGTAAACTTCTATCACTTTCACCACCCAATGGAAAGCACCAAAAAATCAGCACAAAAAACAGAACTTGCAGCGAATACACCTCCGCAATCAAACTTTGGCTCCAAAACGTCGGGTTGACCGCCAGCATTAGCGCCCCAAAGAGCGCCACCAACTGTAACAACGGCTGACTGTCCGTCGTGCCGCGCTCAAGCCATGTCAACTTGGTCAACCATTTAACCAGCAACCGATAGAGCAGCGCAACTGCCACCGCGCCAAAGAGCGCACTCAGCGCGTTAAGCGACGCAGCAGGCGAGATCCCAAAAAACGCCAGCAAACGTTGCCACAACCCACCAACAATCAAATAGAGCGGATAACCCGTAGGATGTGCCAGTCCCCAATTCCACGCTGCAAACTGAAACTCACCCGGATCACCAGCCAGCAGACCGGGCGCAAGTGTGCGCAAATAGAAGCCAAAAATCAGCGCCCCCAGCACAAGCATAATGCGGCGATGGGGATTCGCTTTGATTGTATCTACTCTCGGCGCGCGTCGATTGTTCAAAATGTTTTCTTCAGTTGGTTTAATGGTTTTGGAGTATATTCTAATTTCGGCACTCCAAGTTTATAGGATTGGGTCAAAAAAGCTGCACCATTGTCATTCCTGACTGATCAGGAATCCAAAGACCCGACAGTAGAGATCTTATGCTATTGACAAAGAACATTCCTCGTTGCCGTCAACTGTCACGACAATCCCAGGACAAGCATCGGTCAATAATGACTCTGCTGCCCATTTTTGGACCCCTGACTGCTCAGGGGTGACAAAGTCGAATCATGTATGTGTGGTTGGAAATACCTCACGCACCCAAACCAAAAGGCACCCAATGATTTCGCCAAACTTGACCCAGATCGTTATTCAACGCATAATGCTCTAGTACATACAAAACTACTTTATATGTATTGGAGTATGACGCGGACACCCAAATTCCGCATACCTCGGCCCTCAGGAGAGAGCATGTCAAAAAGATGGTTTGGTCAAGCGCTTGCGATTATTCCCACCTATAATGAATGCGAAAATTTACCCGAACTGATCACGCAGCTTCGCTCGTTGCCTGGCGATATACACGTTTTGATTGTAGACGACAACTCTCCCGATGGCACCGGCGCAATTGCAGATCAATTTAGTGCGGACGACAGCGGCGTGCATGTGGTCCACCGCGAAGGCAAACTTGGCCTTGGCACCGCCTACAAAGCGGGGTTCCATTTTGGGCTAGCGCGCGACTATCAATACTTCTGCACCATGGACGCAGATTTTAGCCACAACCCCGCCAACCTGCCCGCTCTGCTCGATATGGCGTCGAGCGACTACGATATGGTCGTTGGCAGCCGTTATATACCGGGCGGTGACGTGGTCGGCTGGCCCCTTTACCGCAAGATGATTAGCTCGACCGCAAATTGGCTGGCACACCTCGCACTAGGCGTCGAAACGCACGACTGTACCGCGGGCTTCCGCTGCTACCGACGCCGCGTTTTAGAAAGTATCCCCCTCGACTCGATCTTCAGCAGCGGCTACAGCTTCCTCATCGAAATGGCCTTCCACTGCCAAGCTGCGGGCTTCCGCATTGGCGAAACGCCCATCACCTTTGTCAACCGCACGCTCGGATCCAGCAAGATCAGCAAGTGGGAGATCTTCCGCGCCTTTTACACGCTGATCCGGTTGCGCACCAGCATTTTACCGTGGGACACCTTCCACAATTTCATCCACCGTATCCGCACACAACGTAAAAAAAATAGTCCCGTTTTGTAAATCGATACCCGTAGGGACATGAGGTCGGCGACCCACCACCTTGCCACTTCCCAGCGATACGATTCCCCGCCGATCTTGTGTCCGCACTGACAAATTCCTGCTGCCATTGTGTGCCCGTCCATGCGGATACAAGATCGAGCGACCACCATCACTCTGCATGGCATTGATCCATCCCGCCCGGCCTCATATCCCTACGAGCTGTCAATTACGGCTTCAACTCCACCCAGTCGACCGCCGCGGCCAACGGACGCCGATCTCGATTTAACGTGATGCGCAAAAACGCCTTGTTTGGGTCGACCACCACCGCAGCGGATCCAGCCGCGGCACCCTGCACACCCACAATCGCAAACGAATTCGTGCGCAGGCTATCCAGCGATAGATCTGCGCCGATGCCGCGCAAGGCGTCGATTGCTGGCTCGGTTAAAAACGCGGTTGCATCGCCATTGCTGGCAATCAAAATCGGCTGATTGGGGCCGACGCCTCGCAGAAACTCGGCCAGCTTTTCGCTCTCGAACTCGTTGGCGGCCGTGTCGAAGCCGACCATCTCGATCACCTCACCCGCGCTATCCAAAACTGTTACATTTACGCCCCGTCGCCCCGCCGATGCATCGGTTTGCTCCCCCGTTTCGTCATCAAAGAGCGCAATAAATCCACCTTCTGCAAATGCATTAATGTCCATATCAACGGGCAAATCCACGCCTGTGGATCCGATCTGCCTACTGCCTGGATTAAACTGGCGCGGCACATCGGCACGCTGCCAAATGAGCTCTACATCGTTGATGCCCGCTTGTGCCACGCTGCTGGGGATCGCCCACATAAGCTCTTTCCAATCGTCAATCATGGGTTGGACGTCGAGTAATTGGCCATTGATCCGCACGCCCACGCTTTGGGGCAGCACAAATGGTCGCACCCGCGTGGTGAGCGTATAGGCGGCATTCGGATCTACATTTTTCAGTGGCAAAAAGAGGCGACTGCTGAGTCTGTTCAGCGGTGTTGCCCATGTCGCGCTCGTTTGATACGGTTCATCAATTTCGGCTGCGTCCCAGCCTTCAGCACGATAGGCAAAGGTGCCGGGCGTGCCGAGATCCAGCTTGAATTTCTCCGAAAGGGTGCTGTTATTTTGCGTAATTTTATAGGCTTCGATACCATCCTGCGTCCAGAAAGGTTCTGCTTCGAGCGGCAGCGTTTCTTTGGCAAAATTCCACGTTGCCTGCCACGTATCGGCGTACGGAAAGCGCTGCTCGATGGGCGGCATAAAGAGGACGTAGCCCACGTTGTAAAGCTGCATCAGCTCGTCGGCTTGGGCGCGGGCCGCATTGATTCGTTCGGGGGCAACGGGCGTTCCGGCTTCGATATCGGCCAGCACGCTGAAGAAGGGCAGACGCCTAAAGTAATCCATTTTAAAGTCGGGCGCGCGGCTAATGTTGCCGCCAAGCATGGGCTTGCCGTGAGTCGTCTGGTAATATTGCAGCCGCGTGCGTTCTGCGCCAAAGGTGCCAAAGGAATTGCGCCAGCCAAGCGGCAAATGCATGACCGCAACCTCGGCGGGATCCGCGGCAATTTGCGCGTAGACATCGGGCACGCGTGCGTCGGAAAGCGGCAGCGGGATGGTCATGTGTTCGAAGAGGATAAGGGCGGCAAGGATTACTGCCACTGCAATTGTGAATGGTGAACTGCGAATCGTGAATGGTGAACGGCGGGTTTGTGCGAGCCGGTTGAAGATGGCGTTGATAGTGTAGGCAGCAAGTACGGCTAAACCCAACATTAGGATAACGCTATTACGATTCGGCGCGCGGTTGGCTTTAATAATGGGGATGAAATGCAGCAGCGCGTAGGGCATTGGAAAGGTGGCGTCGACGCCGTCGAGATTGAAGCGGTACTGGCCGTTGATTTGCAGGAAGGGGCCAAGAGTAAAGAGGCCGAAAAGGATGCTGGTCCATGCCCAGATGCGAACGCGCTTCCAAAAGAGCAGCGCGCCGATGAGGGCCAGCGCGGGCGTGATCCAGCCGAGGAAGACAGTGTTCAGATCGCGAAAGCCAACGGGACCAGGGTCATTTGCCAACGCGCGTAATTGGATGGCGCGCAGTTCGGGGATCAAGTCGACGCCAAAAATGGGATGCAGCGCGGAGGGCGTGAACCAACCAAGCAGATCGGTGCTCAGCGGGATCGCTTCGCCCCAGCCTTTGAGCGAGAAGTCGTTGGTCAGGAACTGCGTGAGTATGGGCAACAGGGCGGGGGACCAGAGGGTGAAGGCGGTGATGCCGACGACTAATAAAGAGATGACAAGGTGAAGAGGTGACAAGGTGATAAGGTGAGTGGGTCCGCTATTGTCGGTTCTTTTGTCAGAGATTCCTCTATTCGTGAATAGAAAGTGCAGCACGACGATAATTGTAAAGATGGCGAGAAAGAGGGCGGTGATCATTTCGGCGAGGCCGTTAAAGGCGAAGAAGATGCCTGCGAGCAGGGCCGATTTGGTGCGTTGGCGGCTGGTTAATTGTTGATCGAGGCTGCGTAAAAGTGTGAGCGCGTAAAAGGGGATCCACTGGGTGGTGACCATGTCGTAGTGACCGAGCGCAGCGTAGATGGCGCGGTTGGATGCAAACGCATAGAGGATCCCGGCGATGATGGGGGCGAGGAAAAGCGGTGAAGAGGTGAAGAGGTGAAGAGGTGAAGGGATGCCTGAAAGATTGGGGCTGTCCGAAGTTGAACGGTTAGCCAATCTTTTACTCTCTGCTCTCTTAATTTCCTCTTTACCGAGCAAGTAGCGCACGAGCAGAAAGGTGCCATACCCACTCATGATCGTGCTGAAGAGTAACGAGACGTTGCTGGCAAAGGGTAGATTCGTGGCGAGGAAGAGCGGCTGCGAAAGGATCGCGTGAAAGAAGTTGTAGGTGTACAGAACGAGATCGATGCCGAGCGGGTAGTAGATGAGATCGCTGTGGAGTGGGCTGCTCAGCTGATCGACAACAGAGTGTTTGAAATACCAAATGTTCCAAACAAAGGTCGATTCGTCAAAGGCCCACTGCGCCACGCCGGGCACGTGCGTGAAGATCCGTCCG
>Ga0209187_1004605_pt1 | contig 10350 bp, 5 predicted proteins | sample BantaG_FD_187430 | JGI IMG/M metagenome (GOLD analysis project Ga0209187, IMG submission 187430) | Marine algal microbial communities from Bantry Bay, Ireland - BantryBay_4 metaG (SPAdes) (version 2) | ecosystem: Host-associated > Algae > Red algae > Unclassified | place: Bantry Bay, Ireland... | reverse complement strand
AACATACAAAAAGTTTATCTTAAAATCAACAAAAAGTTTTATTATTTCAATATTCTTAGTTTGCCCTTTCGGGCAGTTTATTCATCCCCGACCCAAGGGTACGGGGAATTCTAAACATTCGATTAAAAAAATGGTGATTTTTCGCTCGTCCCGTAAATAACGTGTATGTAAAACAAGACGTTCAAACAAGCGATACGAAATGGATATTCAGGCAAGCAAGATTCCCAGTTCCCACTTAACTTTTCCTACTGATACACCCTGACATAATCAATCTCCATTTGACTTTCGACAAAATTGGGATCAATATTAAACCAGTCTCCTCCCATTGCAACGTTTAGTATAATAAATTGATTTTTCGTAAAAGGCCAGTTATCGGCTGTTTTAGTGGCAGGGTTGTAGGTATACAAAAGGTCTTCGTCTAAGTAAAACTTGATTGATTCGGGAGTCCACTCCACAGAATAGACATGGAATTCGGTCGCATAACTATTGAGGGTGACCTCCCCTACTTTGACGTTTGCGCAACCACTAACGCCGGAACAAGCCACGGTATGTATGGCACTGGAAACTTTTGCTGGATCATGTCCCCAATGTTCCATGATGTCAATTTCTCCACAAGCTGGCCAGCCAACCGTTGTAATATTGGATCCTAATGTCCACAAGGCGGGCCAGGTACCCTGACCACTTGGTAGTTTGGCTCTAATGTCAATTTTACCATAAGTAAAACTAAACTTTGAAAGCAAGCGTGCGGAAGTATAGCTTTTGGTGGAGCCGGCAAAAGTGTATTGTTCTTTTTTAGCGACGATTTTTAGGGTACCGTCCGAGATATAGGCATTGTCTATTCGGTCGGTATAATGTTGTTTTTCTCCATTAAACCAGCTTCCATTATTTGGAGGGTTTGTTTCTGAAATCCATGCTTCGGAATCTACCGGACCATCGGTATCAAATTCATCTGCAAAAACCAGGTTATCAATCTCGGTATCCGCTTGAAATATGGTGACGGACTGGGTGGTGTTGATAGATTCTCCAGAACTGGAATAAGCTAAAACTAAAACCGGATAAGTACTGGTTCCGGTGTTTGAAAAAGTATGTTCGATGGTTCCATCTGCACTTTCCTGGAGTTCTCCTCCGGCAAATCTATAGGCGTATCGGACGGCGTCTTTGGCGGTGGTTACACAGGTGATAACGCCGGAGCCGTCTCCAGTTGGATTGTCCTGATCTGCTCCCTGGATCGTAATGGACAAGTTTATATCTGAGGGGATAGTATTGTCATCCTCTCCGCAGGCATAGACAAAAAGGGATACCAGGATAAGCGCCAAGGCTGCAATGGTGATTTTTTTCATGGCGAATGTTGATGAATTCATAGGATTTTTTTATGGGGTGTGGGCTTGCTTTTTGCTTCCCTCTAACGCGATAAGACACGATCAAGGGAAGCAAGTAGCAAGCGGCAATTCTAGTAAAAATAAATATTATCCAAGTAGATCGTTCCGTCGCCATCAAATTTAAACTGAAAGACTTCCGCCAGGTTGACCACACTGGCAAATTCGGATAGCGGGATGTCTACGCTCATCCATTGTCCCGTAGTGACGGCGAAAGCGTGGGCCGTTTCTACGGGGCCAGGGCTGATCAGGAATCCGTTGAATCCGTTGGAATCTGCCGTCCAGTAATCAACGTGCAGGAAAGACTTTCCGGATACGTCAATAGCGGAAGCCAACATGGTTCCTTGATAATTCAGGTTTTCGTATAACAGGGTATTGTTTCCCGCAATATCTACCTGAGACGTAACGGTCGCTTGTCCCCAATCCGGATTAAAGTCGGTGTCTGCTACATTGGTATAAGTATCACTAAAGATTGAAATTACGTCAGCCTCAGCGACGGTTGGTTCTGGAGCACCGGTAGTAGGCTCGGTTGCTTGTTCCTGAAAGAAATAAATATTATCCAGATAGATTGTTCCGTCTCCGTCAAACTTCATTTGGATAACGTCCATTAAATCTACCACGCTGGAAAATTCGGATAAAGGAATATCTACACTGACCCATTCTCCCGTGGTAACTGCGAAAGCGTGTGCCGTTTCAGCAGGTCCGGAGCTAATTAGGAACCCGTTAAATCCAGTAGAATTTGCGGTCCAGTAATCAACGTGTAAAAAGTCCATTTCAGAAACATTTATCGGAGCGGCAAACATGGTTCCCTGGTAATTGAGATCCTCATATAACAAAGTGTTGTTGCCCCCAACATCTACTTGAGTAGTAACCGTCGCTTGTCCCCAATCCGGATTGAAGTCGGTGTCTGCTATATTTGTGTAAGCATCACTAAAAACCGACAGGACGTTTCCTTCTGAAGCCGTTGGACTCGGTGCAGCCACGGTGGGCTGTTCTGCCGCTTTACGGAAATAAATATTGTCTAAATAGACGGTTCCGTCTCCGTCAAACTTCATTTGGATCACATCCATTAAGTTTACTACACTGGAAAATTCGGATAAAGAAATATCCACACTCACCCACTGCCCAGTAGCGATCTCAAAATTATGGGCGGTTTCCGCAGGACCAGAACTGATCAGAAAACCATTAAATGCAGTGGAATTTGAAGTCCAAAAATCAACGTGTAAAAAATCCATTTCGGAAACGTCGATGGCGCTTCCAAGGACAATTCCCTGGTAATTCAGATTTTCATATTTTAAGGTATTGTTACCTTCAATAGCTACTTCTGTCACCACCGTGGCTTGTCCCCAATCAGGATTCAAATCTGTTCCGGCAATATTGGTATAATTATCACTAAAGACAGAAATTACTACTGCATCTGGCAAGGTTGGAACGGGTGCGGCCACCTCAGGTTCGCCAGATGGCTCAATAACCACTACTTCACATTCATCTCCAAGTATAATATCGTCAAAATAATGGACGGTTACCACATCCTTGTCTCCAAGGAAATTAAAAAACAAAACAAATCGATCAAATTTATCACTATCACCAGAAGCGAAGGGAAAACAAAGTTCCTCCCATTCGTTGGCCACCGTGGTTTCAACGGATACTTCTTTAGCAATGGATCCGTCAGCACTATCTTCCATTTTTAAATTCACTACCTGACCGGCTGCTGGAGAATATACTTTGATGATAACGCCATTGTTGCTGGAAAAATCTACTTTACCGGATAAATCAAAGAAAAATCCCGTCCAGGGTTCTAGTTCTGGCGTTTGGGTTACCTTGACTACTCTGTCCGAAGGATTGATTCCACCGGTGTCCGGATTGTCCGCGTATTCAATGACATTGGTTCCGCTAAGTTCTCCAAAAACGAGGTATTCAGGACCTTCACATTCAAAACTGATGGCCTCTTCTGCGTTCAACTCCGGCATCACCGTTAGAAAAATACAGGCTCCAGTAGTATCCGGCTCTGGCGGAATATAGGCAGAAGAAGGAGGAAGATCATCCTCTTTACTACAAGAAGACAAGAGAGTAAGGGTGATACTAAAAAGTACCAATAGCAGAAAGGTGGGAATAAAGTTCTGCTTTCTAAAATATAAATTGCTCTTTTTCATTTTATAGATTTTATAAATGGCTTTGTTGATTATTAAACGTGTTTTTGGGTGTTTGGTTTGTCGGGTATTGGTTAATTGGTTAATCGGTGATTGGTTAATTGGTTAATCGGTGATTGGTTAATCGGTTAATCGGTGATTGGTTAATTGGTTAATCGGTGATTGGTTAATCGGTTAATCGGTGATTGGTTAATCGGTGATTGGTTAATCAGTTAATCGGTGATTGGTTAATCAGTTAATCGGTGATTGGTTAATCGGTGATTGGTTAATCGGTGATTGGTTAATCAGTTGGTTTCAGCTAAGTAAATAGATCTCAATTATACCAATTAACTGATCCACTGATCCACTGATCCACTGATCCACTGATCCACTGATTAACTAATCCACTATCCACCAATCAATTATAACCATCATTCTGCGGATAACTCGGTCCCAACAAATCTATCTGTTGTGGAGGAATCGGCCAGTTTTCCATATAACGTTGCAGGATTACCTTTGGATTGCCTTCGGGATAAGATTCGTTCATATTATCGTTGTTCATGTGATCCAGAAGAAAATCATATAATAAACCCGTTCTTTTTAAGGTGTACCATCGTTGTCCTTCAAAGGCTAATTCGCGGGCTCTTTCGTCCAGGATTGCCTGGAGATCTACGGTAGCGATAGACGCTGCATTTGCTCTATTTCTAACAATATTTACATAATCTAACGCTTTGGCATTATCCCCGAGCATCATGTGGGCTTCCGCGCCAATTAAATAGGTTTCGGCCAGACGGTATACCATGATATTTTTATAATGATTTCTGTCGGTTGGTTCTGCCTCTTCATCCAAAAATTTAAGGACGCCAGGATTTTGTCTCAGGTAATAGAGCATAAATTCATTTTGATCCGTTTCAGAATTTTCGTATAAATCCAAAGGATCACCGATTCTCTTTCCTGCGGGCAGCGTTTCTTCATCATTATATTCATATTCAAAAATATAATAAGTACCATCTTTTCGATCATCGTTTGGATCTTCGTTTAAAAGATCAATGGCGTATTGATTTAAAGATAAAAATCCGACGCCGGCACCTCCATTTGCTACCGAATGCACACATCCAGGAGCGGCGTGATATTGTGAAACACAATTCCAGTTTAAAATATGTTCTCCTCCCCCACCGATGGTTTCTCTGGCGAAGATGGAGGTAAATAAAGTTTCTGAATGATCCAGATCTCCGGCAAAAACTTCTGCGGTGGTAGGAACCAAACTATGCTCACCACTATCAATAATCGCGTCTGTTTGTGCGGCAGCTTCTGCCCAATCTCCTTCCCACATCGCTACTTTTGCGCGAATGTGTCGGGCGGCACCCTGGGTAAATCTTCCGTATTGCGCCGAGGAATATTGCAGATTGGCAATAGCAAAATCCAGATCACTTTTTAATAAACTAAATATTTCATCTACCGAAGATTTATCACTTGGTACGTCAAAAGCATTCTCTGGTGTCGTCGGTTCGGTGGTCACAAAGATGTTATTGAATTGTCGATACAGAGAGAAAAACGAGTTGGCTCGCATACATCTTGCTTCGGATAGAATCTGATTTCTTCTATCTTCGTCAATATCTTCCAGAGCTTCTGCTGCCTGAATAATGGCATTGGAGCGATCCACAATTTTATAAAAATGAACCCAGTATTTGTTAATTCCGGATATGGTACCAAAGTCCCCGTTGCTGGCGCCCCAAAGCAGGCGACTGTAAAGAGAAATTTCTCCCGTAATTCCAACGCCAAGGTCGCCCTTCGCCTGAAGAATTAATGGATAAGCACCATTCAAACTATTGTCTTCGTAGATTTGTCGGTTTAAAGTATATAGACCTACTACGGCAGATTCTAATCCTTCCGGAGTTGTGTATAGAAAATCTACAGAAGTATCCGACAGTAATTCATCTTGTAAAAAATCATCTCCACACGAAGTGAACATTAGCGCGAAAATTAAGATAGAAATACTTTTCTTAAAATTTATGAATGTATATAATTTCATTTTTCTTTAGTTTTTTTGATTAAAATCCTAATTTAAGGCCGAAAGTAAAATTCCGAGTTTCTGGAAAAGAGGTCGCTCCATTGCTGAGCAAATCTTGTTCTGGGCTGTAGGAACGAAAATTAGTTCCAGTTAATAAATTTGTTCCGGTAAAATAGAGATTGACATTACTGATGCCAATATTATCCAGCATCGTATTCGGAAAAGTGTATCCTAAGGTGACGGTTCTTAACCGAATGTAGGAAGCATCTCTGACGGCAAAAGAAAACAAATGTAAATGCGTATCTGGCTTCGGACGTGGATACTCGGTCGAAGGAAATTCGGGTGTGTAGTACTTCGCTCGAATCCCGTTGATGGAGCCTTTCCACAATTCTCCATTTGCCAACACAGAGTTCAATTTGGTGGCACCTTGTACGAAGAATACGTCTATAAACAAATTGAATCCTTTATAACTCAAATTGGAGTTAAACGATCCGTAAAAATCAGGATCGGTAGTGGTAAATACATTATCTCGATTATCGATTTGACCGTTCATATCCTGATCCACTACCCGAACATCCCCCGGGTTAGCCAGTGGGTTTCCGCTTTCGCCAATATTATCTCCTTCCTGATAAATGCCATCGTATTCTGGTAACCAAATATTATTGATAGACTGTCCGATGGATAATCGACGACCATCCGTACCGGTGATATCAATTTGATCTCCATTCTCATCCAGTTCTCCCGTCAGAGAGAGGACTTTATTTCTATTTTTTGAGATAACTGCTCCAACCGACCAGTTAAATGCCTTTTTCCGAATCAAGTTAGCAGTTAACGTCGCCTCTACTCCTTTATTTTCCAGTTCTCCGACGTTAAATCGAATAACATTAAAACCGGTAGTTCCGGCAATTGCTCTATCCAGAAGCAGGTCGCTGGTTTTAGCATAATAATACTCAAACGTTCCTTCCAATAAATTTCCAAATAATCTAAAATCAACCCCCGCATTAAAAGTCCGAGTAGTTTCCCATTTCAGATCCGGATTAGGCAATCTGGAGGAAGCGGTTGCGCCACTGACAGTTTGATCCCCAAAGACGTAAGGAATATTATCCGCTTTTCCAAGTGATTCCAACGAGTTGATTCCCTGGTTTCCGGTAGCACCATAGCTCACCCGGAATTTTAATTCATCAATGGCAGTTTGGTCCGCCATAAAAGGTTCCAGATGTACTTTCCAGGCAGCAGAAGCTGCCGGAAAAAAGCCCCATTTATTACTTTCGGAAAATACAGAAGCTCCATCTGCCCGCGCGGTAACTTCCACTAAGTAGCGATCCAGATAATCGTAACGTACCCTACCTAAATAAGAAAGTAATCTTCGATTGGAGACCACTCGGGTATTATTTAACAAATTAACGGCATCTCCGTTAAAGCTTAACGCATCGTTGGTAAATCCTGATTTTTCAATTTGCGTAAATTCGTTTCTTTGTTCATCAAATGCCTGTACTGCCGTAAAATCAATCGAGTGATCAGACCCAATTTCTGGCGCATAGGTTACAATATTTTCAATTAAAGACTGTCTAAACAACGTATTGGCAAGCAATCCAAACCCATTCACTCCTTCATCTCCATTGGAGTGTAGCGACGTTCGGTATAATCCTCGATTGGTATTTCTATTCCTTAAAAAAGTTCTTAAAGAATAAGAAAGATTAGGGAGGAGTTGGTAACTCAAGGTCAGGTTAATATCCGTCAGATTGATTTTAGTTTCATCGACGGACTCTCTTTGATCCCACAGTGGGTTGACCGCAGTATTGTTGGGTCCCAGGTAAAATTTCAGTAGCGTTCCATCATCATCAAATGGTTTTGCCAGTGGCGTAATATTGGAAAAATTCAAGCCCCCGGTTTCTTGATCCTGTTGTGCATTTTGGTAATTAAAAACACCTTTCAGACTTAATTTATCGGTCATCTGCTGATCCAGGTTTAGCTTAAAAGTAGTTCTTCGATAGCCAGAGTTCGGGATGATTCCGCTTTGGTCAAAATAACTTACACTGGAATATACCTTGGTTTTTTCACTCCCCGCAGAAAGGCTGAGTGAATGACTTTGAAGAAAGGCATCGTCTAAAACCAGGTCTTCCCAATCTACAAATTGCTCGTTTGCAATCGCGTCCACTTCGAAAGGCGTAAAGATATTTCGGTCGTTGAGGTATTCCCCCGTAAATCGATTTCTATTAGCTTCTCTCCTTAAATCGATAAACTGTGATCCGTCGTATTGATTGAAGTTTCTGGTAATTGACTGTGTAGTCGTGTACCCGTGATAATTAAGGCTAATTTTACCTGCTTTCCCCGACTTGGTGGTCACCAGTATAACGCCGTTGGACGCTCTGGAACCGTAAATGGCCGTAGAAGCCGCATCTTTCAAAATCTCAATATTGGCGATATCATCGGGCGCGACATCATTAAGGTCATCAAAAGGCAGTCCATCTACAATAATCAATGGACCGTTACCATTTGGAGCCACCGAGACATTTCCTCTGATCACAATATCAGAGTTTCCTCCGGGTCGGGCATCACCCAGATTTACCTGTACTCCCGCAGCACGACCTCTCAGCATCTCGGAAACATTAGTGGTGGGTATCACCGTTGCTTCCTCCAGATCTACGCTCGTCACGGCTCCAACTACGTTACTTTTCTTTCTGGTTCCATAACCAACAATGACCACTTCGTCTAAAAGAGCGGCAGCTTCTTCCATGGTTATATCAACCACCGTTTGGTCACCCACTAGCATTTCCAGTGTTTGAAATCCGGTATAACTAAAAATTAGTACGTCGTTTTCCGAAATATTTTGTAACCGATAAGTACCATCAATATCGGTACTCGTTCCGGTAGTGGTTCCTTTGACTACAATGCTTACGCCAATCAAAGGTTCGATACCATCCTGCACGGTTCCGGAAATGGTCCTGTTTTGTGCATGTATTGAAAGGGTAAATAATAGTAGGCAAATGTTTACCAAAAGTATTTTTCTGATATTCATAAGGGGGGTGTTTTGATGAAGAATATTCTTTGGCTAAAAATCTAGCCGCTAAATTTTATCATTAATAAATATAATATTGGCAAATATAATAATGGAATTAGATATCGTTATAATTTCAACATACATCTTTTTTACATCGACCCTTTTTTACCTGAAATAGTACTACATCAATACTACATCATCTGGGCTTTGTGTGTGGCGTGGGTAGGTATAGACAGGGTATTCAATGAAGGAAAGCGAGTACAAATTATCTGCGAAGGGATAAAATCATCCAATTTAATTAGTTTCAACTTCGTAATTTTTAAAAATATGATTTCCGTACCAGGCGATGTAAAGAAAACAGACCAAAGGAAGTACAAAGGAAAAATTGACTTCAGAGACGCCCATTATTTCCGTGTCCGCAACTCCGGTACCACCAAGGTCGATAATCATACCCTGTAATTTTGGCATCAAGGCACCACCAACGATGGCCATAATTAATCCTGCCGAACCTACTTTTGATTCGTCTTCGGTCAAGCCATTCAAAGCAATTCCGTAAATAGTTGGGAACATAACAGACATACTCAAAGATACCCCAATCAGACAATACAAGCCCACTACTCCTTCTATAAAAATAACTCCCAAAATGAAGATGATCGCTAAAATCGCAAAAGACATTAGCAATTTACCGGAACTCATAAATCGCAGCATATAAGTTCCAATGGCTCTTCCAACCGTAAAGAACACAAAAGCGGCCATTTGATAATACCCTGCCGTTACCCCATCCATTCCAATGGCTTCGGCATATTGATAAATATAAGTCCAGCACATAATCTGGGCACCTACGTATAAAATCTGTGCGATAACTCCAAGGACATATTTTTTATCTTTACCTAAAATTGCGAAGGTCTCTCCCATGCTAGGCATGCCTTCTTCATTTTCTGACTGGGGCATTTTAGTTACCAGGAACAGTACAAATATTCCAATTAGCACCAATCCTAAAACCACGTACGGATTTCTTATGACCATTAAATCTGCTGTCCGTATCAATACTTTTGAGGCTTCTTCCAGTACACTAAAATTAGCAATATCGTCTGATTGTAAATTTTTCAATACAAATTGCTGTGCTACCAACAAACCGGCGATTGACCCAATTGGATTAAAAGCTTGCGCCAGGTTTAAACGTTGTGTGGCGGTTTGCTTATCGCCCATCGCCAAGACATAAGGATTAGCGGCTGTTTCTAAAAATGCCAATCCGAAAGTCAGGACATAAAGTCCCAGACAAAAGAACCAAAATTGCTCCGTGATTGCTGCGGGATAAAACAATAATGCTCCTCCGGCATACAAGACTAATCCGATTAAAATTCCGGTTTTATACGAATACTTTCTCATGAACATGGCCGCTGGTAAAGCCATACAAAAATACCCTCCGTAGAAAGCCATTTGGACCCATGCTGCTTGAGAATTTGAAAGTTCCAGGACCTTTTTAAAGGCTTGCACCATTGGGTCAGTTACGGCATTTGCAAATCCCCATAAAGCGAACAATGACGTTACCAGAATAAAGGGAACTAGTAATTCTTTTGGAACTACCTGCGAGTTAGATTGGGTGGATTTTTTCATTTTGTATGTTTTAAAACTATAAAGCGTTTAAAGTCGTGTCTTGTTGAGCTTTCCAATATTTACCATGAGGAAAGGTGTTGTACATATTCACAAAGTCCAACGCCTCCGGCGTGTGGGCAAACCGGAATTTTAAACTTAGTGGCCATTAACAAGATAGCCAATATTTCATTTACCCCCCTACTCTACAACTATCCCATTTGCTTGCAAATCATTAAT
>Ga0209187_1004604_pt1 | contig 10355 bp, 14 predicted proteins | sample BantaG_FD_187430 | JGI IMG/M metagenome (GOLD analysis project Ga0209187, IMG submission 187430) | Marine algal microbial communities from Bantry Bay, Ireland - BantryBay_4 metaG (SPAdes) (version 2) | ecosystem: Host-associated > Algae > Red algae > Unclassified | place: Bantry Bay, Ireland... | reverse complement strand
GATAATATTTCAACTTGACGTGCTGACAACGATACCACTAAGGCATGATTACGTTTTTGTTCCACCATGGTAAATCTCTTTTGTCAATGAACGTATTTTAATAGGAAGTTATTTTATGGGTGTACCAGTAGTCTATTAGATATGCCTGAAAATGAAGTACCAGAAATGTACATTAATAATTCTGTGCTTCAACCTACAGCCTCACACGAATATTACGATGATGCTTCAAAAATATTTTATTTTGCACAAACAAGAACAAATAAAGAAAATGCTGCAATTGACGAACATATCGCTACCTTCATTGTAGAAGTAGATGATTTGGACGGAGGTGACGGCAATGAGTATACCATAATTGCCAGTTCTGGTAATCTTATGACCGCTAATAATTCAGCAGTTACTATTGGAACAACTAAGCATACATTTAAAGGGAGTTCCAGTGGCGGTCTGGATAATATTACAGGATTTATAACATCAGGGAATGAACAGTGTAACTCTCTCGGTTGGGCTAGGGTAGAGGCAAGCAGAGGTGTACATCCTTACTCCTATCAATGGTCAACTGGTGAAACTGTACAAAGAGTCGATCTCGCTGCGGGTATCTATACCGTCACGATAAGTGATGCTAATGGAGAGGAAGAAGAAATGTCCGTACAAATCAATCCACCCGCACCCATATACGATGGCAATGGTACTGCGGTAGATTGTTACGGTGTGCCTCTTGTCACACTTGACATCAGCGCATTATTAGAAGGACCTTATAATACTCAAACACAGGAAATGAGTACGGCACTCAATACCGCAAGACACTTACTACCCGGACAGACACCTGCGAGTTCACTTGCAACGCCTACTCCGTCAGGTCAACCATACAATCAGCCGCCGTGGGACTATACAGGTATAGAAGGTATGGGTTGGTCAGATGCCAATTACACGCCTGATATGGTAGATTGGCTCTTGGTTTCTTTCCGCACGGGTATTTCCAAATCCACCGAAATTGCCCGCACCGCTGCCATAGTACAAAAAGACGGTTGTATCCATTTTCCAAACAGAAATGTCCTGACTGCTGATATGGCGAGTGCCGTATATATCGTCATCGAACATCGCAATCACATGGGCATCATAACCGCCCAACCCGTACCAATCGTAGATAATACGCTCATTTACGATTTTCGGTCAAGCGATAGCTATACAGGTGATGCGGGTTTTGGGCAGAAAGAAGTCAGTCCGAACGTATGGGCGATGTACACAGGCGACTCCAGCCAAGAAAATGACTCGCCAAGCTACGACATCAACGGCAGCGATAAAGCAATATGGGAAATTGAAAACGGCTCATTTGATGTGTACGTACCTTCAGATTTTAACTTAGATGGTGATGTCAATGGAGCAGACAAAACTCTTTGGATAGAAAATAACGGCATTACTTCAAGAGTACCAAGATAATAGCAATTCAAGGTAGTGCAAAACACATAATGAATGTTTTGCACTGCCACATTTAGTCATTTTTTAATCAATATACAGGCTTTTCAGGGCTTTACCTACGAGGGTAAGGGTAGGGGAAGTCTGTGCCTAACCCAACTAAATACCTCCACAAAAACAAACTCAAAAAACACCCCAAATGTGTCACTTTTTTTCAAAAACAACACATCATAAAAATGAAAGGTATCATGAAAACAAAACGAATAATCAACTTATTGGAAAACTATGATGCTATGAAACACAATGACGCGCTAAGATATATCAATAGCACTATGAAAACAGGTGTGCTTACAAAAATACAAGCTCCAATATTTATAGATAAAGAAGAAATCTGGAATAAGGCATTGACTGCCTTTTGGAAAAATATAGCCATTCGTAGATTGATGTTTGATTACAGTAAAGAAGATGCGATTCAGCGTTTTTTATACACAGTTTGCAGAAAACAGATATTTCAGGGAATTAGACAATATACCCGCCAAAATACAGAACTTTTAGACGAAGCGCGAGTGACGATATCTGACGATAACAATATGGAATGTCTGATGATACAAATGGAATTATTGAGCAACATACAACAGTTATTACGCAAGTATATCAACGAAACGGAATGGCGGGTATTGGTACACCGATTTTGGGATATGATGTCTTACGATGAAATGTCAGCAGTCATGTACAAAACACCTGATTGTTTGAAAACCACAAAGTATAGAGCGATTAACAAAATAAAAAAGGCACTACACCAAGATATAGCTTTACAGGCTTATCTACGCTTTTTATTGAAAGAAGCGAATACTATAAATTAAGAACAGTTAACATACTCATTTACAGCTTATTCAGACTTCACGCTACAGGTGAAGGTAGGCGAAGTCTGTGCATACGCAAACCTTTTATCAACTAAAATAAAATATTATGAAAAAAACATTTTTTTGTCTCATCCTCTGGATGGGAGTAGGGGCGGTCTATGCCCAAAGCAATGAGTTTTACGCCGGTTATGGAATAGGCTCGGCTCATGGTGTAGCTCGTAGTGTAGGCTACGAATTAGAAAATCTGACCTCCAATATATTTGATGCTTTGCTCGGTCAGATAGGAATAGAATCAACTACTCCAGCACCTGATTTTCAGATACGCGGTCCGCTAATCGTGGGTTATAAGCGACACTTCGGCAAATCTGACTTGGGTTTCCACGTATCGTACACCCGCTACCGCCACACCGAGACTTTCGAGAATAACCGAAAAGAACACACAGACGGCGCAATGGGCTTCGCTCAACTTCGCTACGACATCAACTATGTCAATAAACCTGCCTTCCAAATGTACTTCGGTGTATCGGGCGGCGCGGGTTATGAATCCAATACTGACGATGAAGAATACCTGTGGGGTGGTTTTCATTTGCACTTACTCGGTATGCGTTTCGGCAATCACTTAGGTGTATTTACCGAAGTTGGTGTAGGAATGAACGGACTCGCTAATGCAGGGGTTTCTCTCAGATTTTAACCAATTTACTCACATTTAAAAATTTGCAATGAAAAGTTTAAAAATTTTATTGATGGTCGGCTTGATGGTCTTTTCCGGTGCTTTTTCCGGGTGTAAAAAATTAGATTTTGTAAAAGACGAACTCAGCCGCACTATAGACATCCTCGAAGATGGCATTCAAACCATTGAAAACGAATCAACCAATTGGCGCAGCACCGTAGAGTACATCTACGATGAAATACCTGAAACAGCCGATGTAGTGATTGAAGACGCTCGTAAAGAGATTGATTTTCTTCTGGACGATGTTATCAGTTCATTATCTGCTAACATACAATGTGTTATCGACTCTGCGCCTGACCGCATCCTTGAAGGATTGAGAAAAACACTCGCAAGATTAAAAGGGCAAGATGTTGAACCACATATACTTTGCGCCACTATATGTGATACCAATCTAAACGAAATTAATCTTAACGAGCAACCTCACTTGTATCAGAGTGTCAGATTCAGCGGCTATGATTTTTACGATGCACAACGAGATATTGATGTCATTCTTGAAAAAACATCGGGTGCTGTAATTGCTATCGACCCCAGTAGATTTACAAGGCAATCTGATTATATCGCTACGATTTCACTTTATAACATGGAAAGTACTTTAAGACAGTACAATACGCTTAAAGTCGTATGCGACGGTAATGTAATGTCAGAATTGACCATTATCCCTGACTAATCTTTTTTCTTAATCGTATAAAAATAATTAATTATGAAAAATTTAAAATTTAGTTTTATGCTCTTGGGGCTGATAGCTCTAACAACAATTATAAGTTGCGAACCTTGGGACGACGAACAACCCAATACTGATACCTCTTGTGATTTTGTTACTTGCTACAATGGTGGTGTATGTAAGGATGGTGATTGTGATTGTCCGCCCGGATATTCGGGCAGCGAATGTGAGATTGACAACACTGGTAATAGTGCTTGTGTTGGAGTCACTTGCTATAACGGTGGTACTTGTGACTGTCCCCCCGGTTACACTGGTTCTAATTGCCAGTATGAAGTTGACCCTTGCGCCGGAGTTAGCTGTGTCAACGGCGACTTAGACAGTGATTGCGACTGTAACTGTGACGATGGATGGATTGGCAGTGATTGTAGTACGCCCGAACCTGAAGATTACACTTTCATTCCTGATGCTATCTATGATATTTGTCCGGTACATATTGGTGGAGACCGTGAGTTTGGCGGTGACGGACAAATAGTAACTATTAGATGTAACGCTTTTATCGTAAACAACACTTCAATATATGTGCATGTATATTTCCATGCGATAGAAGACTCACCCGATTGGACAGAAGGACTATTTGAAGGAGATATTAAAATATATGACGCTCCCAACGGCAAGAAAATAAACCGAATTACATCCTCTGTTCAAAGCCATGCTTATTATGTAGATACCGATCATTCCTTTGATTATCCTCCTATAACTAACGGAAATTTAGTCCAAAGTTTCCAAGCAATAGGTGATACCGGAGGTAATGATTTAGGACAATGTATCAATAACAGTGACGCAGAACTTAATATCATTTTCAACCAAATGACTATTGAGTTGGTAGATGAGTAATTTTTTTCTCATAAAATAATTAAATAAAATTTATAAAAAATAATTAATCATGAAAAATTCAAAATTTCTTTGGCTGTTTAGCCTAATTTTTATTCTTGGAATTGCAAGTTGTAGCTTATTCGATTTTGACGGAGAAGATAACACGGATAATAATAATGATGATGATACTACATCTTGTGTATGTTATAATGGTGGAACTTGCGTAGATAATGATTGTGACTGTCCGCCGGGTTTCTCTGGTGTTCAGTGCGAAATTAATGATAATAGCGACTGTGCAGGAGTCCTATGTTACAACGGCGGTATTTGTGTAAGTGGTAATTGTGATTGTCCGCCCGGATATACCGGAGATAATTGTCAATATGAGGTTGACCCTTGCGCCGGAGTTAGTTGTGTCAACGGCGATTTGGATAGTGACTGCGACTGTAACTGTGACTCTGGATGGATGGGAAGTGACTGTAGTACACCACAGCCAGACTCATACACTTTCATCCCTGATGATATACTGGATATATGTCCGAGTCTTATTAATGGAAATGCAAATTTTGCAGGAGCTGGACCTCGTGTAGATATTGATTGCAGGGCTTTTGTCTTACACGAAAAGGACATATTCGTTGACGTGTACTTTAATGCCAAACAAACAACTGACGATTGGACTGAAGGATTATATGACAACAATATTCATGTATATTCTGCACCTAATGGTAAAAAAATCAATCGAATAGTATCTTCTACAGTAAGTACCGCAGATTATATAGATGATGATAATGAAAGAGACATCATTTATACATCGGGTCTGGTTAATTACTTTGGTGTATTAGGAGAAACCAGCAGTGCTGACTTTGTTGATTACAGAGATTGTACAGCAGATGCAGAAACAGAACTCAATATCTACTTCAATCAAATGACGATTGAATTAGTCGATGAATAACAAGCGATTTACTCACTCATAGAACACAGGAACTCCAAAAAAACTTTTTTCAAAAACAAAAAGGTATCAAAAATGAAAAAGTCAATTTATGTATTCATGCTAATTGGCATGATAGCAATATTATCATCGTGCGGAGTAATTCCGAAAAAGTCTGCACCACTCTTTATTGATAATCAAGAAACACCTTCGGATTGTGAAACGGCACATTCAGGGCAAGTATGCTTTATGAATTATGCTGCTAAGGTGATAGAAATTCAATTTGAAGGAGAAAAGGAATCATATAGCATTTATCCTCAAAAGACACAATACATCACACGCCTGAAAGGTACACATTACTACACTGTAAAAATCGGCAAAAAGAAAATAAGCGGTCAACAAATCAGCATTGTAGCGTGTGATACCGTGAGAGCCAAAATCAAAACAAGAAGGTAGTTAATTCCTTCACAATCAACATATTTATTAACCAACTAAATTAAGTAAAATGAAAACAAATCTTTTTAATCTGTTTGCAGTCATTGGACTTATCGGAATACTGTTGCTTTCGATTTTTGCCTGTGAACAAAAAGAAGTTATCAATCAAAATGAAGCTGTTGCCCCTGTAACTCAGGAAATTTCGACGCTGAAAGATATTGAATTTACCTCAGTCTTGAATACGCTCGACGAGGCATTCAGTCAACTTTCAAGAACATCAATTTTATCTGATATTGGTTTGATAAAAAATGAATTAACTGGTGAATACAAAGTCAATACGGTCGTTTTTGACGAAGCTCTTCAAGATGACTCGACACTTGATTTGTTCTTATCAGAAGTTGATGACTTAATTGAATCCGAACCGGAGTACGAATGGATAAGCACTTACATTAATAGTAACATTTCGCCTGATTTGGCAGTAGCAGAAGAAGGCGCGGTTGACCTACGAGGAAGAAAACCTTACTGTTGCTTGATTTGCTGTCAGGCTTATTCTACCACCCGTATCATGGTACCTAAGTATCTTAAAACCAAAATGAGAAGACCTGTGGGAGCAAGACTTTGGTGTTGGTTTCATTTAATCAGATTAAGCATTCAAAATCAGATAAACGGTCCTTGTGCAGATTACCTCAATCAACGGGAATGTGGACCAGAAGACCAATGTGTAAATTAGGAAGCTATACTTAGCAGAGAATATTTTGTATAGTTTGAATGGGAGTAAATTCTTTGGAATTTGCTCCCTTCTATCTTTCAGACTCAAGGTAGAAATAATTTGTAGTTAAACCTTTTTCTCCTCCGGCAAGTCATCAAAACCCTCCGAAAAAAACTCTTTCGGCGAAATATCCAAAGCCTGCAATACTCGCATCAAACTACTGAATTTCATATCACCACCATTCTCATAACGTCCGTACTGCACACGATGAATCTCATGCTTAAAGGCGAATTGTTCATAGCTCGAATTTTGTTCCTTGCGTAGTATTTTTATGCGTTTGCCGAGATTTTCAAGTTGCTTTTTAGTGTACTCATTATGTGGTTTTCTCATTCAGCAAATAAAGAGAAAAGCCCTATTATAGGGTACTATCTTAAAACATGTAACTTTAAAGTGGTTATTTTGAAGAAATATCCTTAAATTTGACCGATATTTCTCTTTTTTAAATAAAAACGTTTTATCATGGATACACTAAAAATCAAAAAACGCTGAGGAAAAGACCCTCACACATTGCCCGAAGGCAAGAAAAGCATCGCTGCCGACGGTTGCCCCGATGTCTTTGAATTAGAAAACGGAGACTTTGCAATCATCGGTGTGCGGGTGACGAGTGCGCTCAAAGCTAACCTTCCCGAATCTGCCGGATGTGGTGCAGACGAGGAAATTGTCTATGTACCACGTTATGTACTTGCCAATGCCAAGCGGGATATTCCCAACTATAAGGCTTGAGACTATCGTGAAAATTGCTATACTGTTGGAGTATGTTCTGGCAACTACTCCAACAGCATTTATTTGACATCATCCAAACCATTTTCCTTGTACTTGGATTTTACTTGGCAGCAAAATCATATCAGGATGATGACCGTTCACGACAGGTAGGGCATCTTCTACAATTGGGCGAGAGCTACCGAAAAATTAAAGAAACACTTATCGAAAAGCCCGAACTCGCCTCTATTTTCAACACCAAAAAAGACGCTTCAAAAATCACGACCATTGAACGCAACTACATTCAACAGGTCATTATGCAAATGTATTCGGTATATATCGCCACTAAATTAGGGCAGTTTGACTCCTTCGAGGGTATTGAGAATGACATTAGACGATACCTTAGTTTTCCATTGCCAAATCAAGTTTGGGAAGAAGTAAAGATATTTCAGGACAGGGAATTTGTCGCTTATATTGACGAAATTCTACATCGCTAAATCAAATCAATACTTTTGTCTCAAAAAATTAACGAATAAAAAAGCCCCGAAAAATCAGGGCAATATCACACAAATTGCGATATAAAATAACTCAATAAATGACTGCGTTGTTCTTCGGGAATAGTCTCTAATTGCGTCTGTAAGGCATCAGAATCTGTGGGCGAATAATCGAAATCAGTGGCTAAACTATTAGCTGATACACAGACTGAATTTGCAAGTGTCGTTCCGGTATGTTCCTCAATTTCGCGCTTGGCAATTTTAAGGATGTAATCGTATGCGAGTCCGATAATATCCATGTTGAACGGATCAACACTCTGACTTTCAGCTTGCGATTTTATGAAGCCTGTAAAGTCGTTTGTGTTGACATCACATTCGGATAAAATCTCACTACATCGTTGCAAATCCAATATGCCGATACCAAACAGATTTTTCAGTAATATTCTCATTATTATGAATTGAATTGTGAAAAGAATTTGATTGAAAGAAAGGTCAAGTGGCTGTGGTATCTTTTTGTTTTTCAAGGCTTTCTGTTATCATTTGGTAGTATTCAGAATGAATTTCACAGGAAATATAGTATGGGGAAGCGTAAACGTAAAAGGGAATTGTTGATTTTTAGCAAAAAAGATATAAAGAACTTGAAGTTATGAAAATGTTTTTTATATCTTAGTGTCAAATTCTGTGTTAATTATATTTTATAAATTTATACCTCTGTTAAAATGGCCACAAGAACTACCATCACAATAGACATTACTGATGACAGTAATAAATCAAAAACTACCCCAATTGGGTGGAACGCCCAAATAATAAAAAACGCTAAAATTATGGTTATTGGAGCTGGTGCTTTGGGTAATGAGGTACTCAAGAATCTAGCTTTAGTAGGGGTAAAAAATATCCTTATTGTCGATTTTGACTTTGTTGAAAGAACTAATTTAGCTAAGTCTGTACTCTACAGAGAACGTGACTGCACCGGAAATAGAAGGAAAGTTGATATTGCTAAGGAGAGGCTGAAAGATATTAGTTCCGACCTGAAAATCATGACAATAAATGGTGATGCCACGCAAGATATTGGTTGGGGATTACTCAAAGAAATGGATGTTGTTATTAGTTGCCTTGATAATCGCCTGACCCGTATGTGGGTCAATAGAATGTGCTTTGCAATGCGTAAATCTTGGGTGGATGGCGGAATTATGGATATGGAAGGGCAGGTGGATGTGTATAATTCCTCGACCAATTGTTATGAATGTGGTTTAGGTCCGAAAGCTCTGGAAAATATCCAATATAGAAACGGTTGTGTAAATAGAATGAAGCGTTATGCTTCCGCAGGCTTTGCAAATACCAACTGCATTGTAGCGTCGGTGGTTGGTGCAATTCAGGCACAAGAAGCACTAAAAATTGTAGCCGACCCATCAAAATCACTTGCAGGGTATCAGTTTTGTTTTAATGGTCGCACCAATTATTATGACAAACTCGGAAAAGTATCGCCAAGAAGACCCGAATGTGGTAGTCATGAGATATATGAACCTTTGATAACTGCACCTGAATTATCAACTGAAACTTCAATAGAAGATACTTTAAATTGGTTGTCAAAATATTTTAATACGAAGAATATTAGTATAGAATTATATTATTATGTAATTTTATCTGTAATGTTGGGAACTAGTGGAAAAGAAAAAGCCTTTATAAAGGCACGACCTAGAATTAGTGAAGTACATTTAGATGCAATACGGGAAGTGGAAGACGAGGAGGTGCGCTTTAAAGATAAAATACAAACAATAGATAGTTCATTTCCTCAACCTCAATTAAAATTAAAAGATATTGGTATTCCATATTACCACGTAATTAGAGTAATTGTTGATGGTAAGAAATCTTATGTGGAATTATCAGGTGATAAAGAATTTTTGAAATTTCAGTGAAAAATATTTTATAAACAAAAACACTCTACAATGTCTCAAATCAAAATATCAGTAAGCATTCCCGAATTGGAGAAAGAGTATGATGTAAACGTACCGGAAACGGCAACAGGAGAAAAACTCTTCAACGCACTAACTAAGCAAAACTCTTCTCTTTCCAGTTCGGAAAATATCTACGAACTCTTCTCAAAAAGAGTCGGCAAAAAAGTGTATCCTGATTTCAAGAGTGTGTCTTTGAAAGACATCGGAATCAAGTCGGGAGACACTATTATTGTAAAAAAAGATTTAGACCCCGGCTGCAAATAGTGCTTGGTGTATTAAACTCTATTCCAAAATAATTTGTAAGCAGCTAAACTGTCTTTTTCCGCTACTCTTCATCTATTTCTCGTCCCGTACCGCAGGGTATGCGACTTTAAATGAGCTTCGATTAGCGAAAAAATCCTAATTTCCATGCTTAGTGAAAGAAAATAAATAACTTGCCCCATTATGCTTGTTCTTTTCCCTTCTAAAAAACACAAAAAATAGTTCCGTAGCTATGGCTATGCAACGATTTTTTGAATTCTTTAGAAGAAAAAATTAC
>Ga0209187_1004603_pt1 | contig 10366 bp, 10 predicted proteins | sample BantaG_FD_187430 | JGI IMG/M metagenome (GOLD analysis project Ga0209187, IMG submission 187430) | Marine algal microbial communities from Bantry Bay, Ireland - BantryBay_4 metaG (SPAdes) (version 2) | ecosystem: Host-associated > Algae > Red algae > Unclassified | place: Bantry Bay, Ireland... | reverse complement strand
ATCAAAATATCAATTCGCCGCCTTATATTTCTTTAACGACTCAGTCAATCTTGGGACTACTTCAAATAGATCACCGACCACTCCGTAGTCTGCCGCTTTAAAGAAAGGTGCTTCGGGATCTTTGTTGATCACCACAATTACCTTACTGCTATTGACGCCCGCCAAATGCTGAATCGCACCGGAGATACCCGCCGCAATGTAAAGGTTTGGATGAATCGCAACACCCGTCTGTCCTACGTGTTCGTGGTGAGGGCGCCAGCCGGTATCGGCAACGGGACGGCTACACGCAGTTGTTGCTCCTAACTCGGCAGCCAACTCTTCGATGATGCCCCAGTTTTCTGGTCCTTTCATTCCTCGGCCTGCACTAACCACTAGTTCAGCTTCTGGCAATGGAATGGTTCCTGCCACGGTCTTACGATCTTTGACGGTCACTTTGGAAGCGGGGATCGTGATGTCCATGCTTTCTGCCGCTACGTCACTTCCCGTTGCTTCGACTGGAATAGAATTTCCCATCAGGGACAAAACTTTTACCGGAGAAGATACTTCGTATTCTGCGATCGCTTTTCCAGAAAATACATTTTTCTTTACTTTAAATCCACCATCAAGGGTTGGCAAGTGATTGACACCCGCTACGGAACCGGCATCGAGACGAACGGCCAAACGACCGACCAAAGATTTTCCGGTACTACTGTGCGAAACGATCACTACCTTCGCGTCTAGTTGCTTGGCCACGTCGGCTATTAACGAAGTATAAACCTGACTATCAAAATTATTGAGTTGATCATTAGTGATATGAATCACTTTTGTTGCTCCGTACTGACCGAGTTGGCCAGCGTTTTCGGCACTACCGAGTACGAGCGCTGCGCACGCTGTACCCATCGCGTCGGCTACTTTTTTTCCATAAGTAACGGCTTCGAAGGAGCCTTTTTTAAGTTGTCCGTTTGGACTATCTGCGAGAACTAAAATCATTGTTTTAAATTTTTTTTGAAAAATTTGCTGGTTGGCTTGTTAGCCGGTTAGCTTGTTAGCTGCACTTCTATTGCGTTTTGTTTCAAGGTTGAGGGAAGCTAACTGGCCAACTAGCCAACAAGCTAACCAGCCTCTCTAAATAACTTTCGCCTCTTCGTGCAGTAAGCGAACCAGTTCATCCATATTTTCCGGATCAATCATTTTGACGGCAGACTTGCCTTCGGGCATTTCGTAGCCAACGACTTTTGCGTGATCCGTGGCAGCGCCAGGTTCGACGACGTTAAGTGGTTTACGTTTGGCCATCATGATACCGCGCATGTTGGGAATGCGTTGTTCGGCCATTCCTTTGGCAGCACTTACAACTACGGGCGTGGATACTTCTACCTCTTCCGTTCCGCCTTCGATATCGCGACTGACCGTGGCCGTCGTACCGGCTACGTCCAGGGAAGTAGCGTAAGAAACGTAAGGCAAGTCCAGTAGTTCTGCCAGCATACCGCCTACTTCAGAACCGTTATAGTCGATGGTTTCCTTTCCGGTAAGGATTAAATCAAAACCACCCGTTTTTGCGTATTCGGCAATGTGCCTGGCAGCGGTGAGTGCGCTTTCTGGTTCAGCGTTGATGCGTACCGCATCGTCCGCACCGATAGCCAGGCCTTTTCGGATAACGGGATCATTTGCCGCAGGTCCTACATTAATAATGGTAACACTGCCACCGTGTGCTTCTTTGAGTTCCAGCGCACGCACCAGGGCGTACCATTCGTCGTAGGGATTCATAATAAATTGAACACCGGCCGTATTAAATTCGGTACCGTTAAAACTAATTTTAGCGGTTGTTTCCGGAGTTTTACTGACACAAACTAGGATTTTCATACTTTTGAAATGTGTTAAAGTTTAAATGATCGTTGTGAGCAAGAAGAATTTTAGAATAAGCCCACATTTTATGATTAACCTCTAAAAAAATTATTTGTTACTTAGAGGTTTAATGTAAATTCTTATTGCCACAAATATAAGGGTTTTCAGAATCGAATCCACCATTTTAGCGAAAATTCGCTAAAATCAGATATTGTGTTCTAAATAACTTAAAATCAAATAGTTAAACATTTTTTAAATAAAAATACATTAAAAAAAGGCTGATTCTCAGTCAAAATATTGTCAAGAATATGGAATCGAACCGTCTACAACAGTTATTGAATTTTCTGGAAAACAGTCCGGGAGATGCGTTTATTAGCTTTGCGATTGCCAAAGAGTACGAAGGGTTGGGTGAACTGGATAAGTCGCTGGCCGCTTACGAGGCATTGGTAAAGTCCAAGCCCGATTACGTGGGTACTTATTATCACCTGGGAAAATTATACGAAAAACTGGAGAAATACGAAGCGGCAGAGACGACTTTTACGACGGGAATTACCGTTGCCAGGGCTGCCGGAGATAAGCATGCAGCCGGGGAATTACAGGGGGCACTGGATATGCTTTGATGTTGTCGGTATTCTGAAATTCAGGTACCTTTTTATTCCTAAGGAATGAGGTATTAGGGGTTGAAAATATAAAAACGCAGAAGCAGCTCAAGAGTCTTATATTTGAAGTAGCTTCTCAAATAACTGACAAAGGGTGTTGCTCTACAAAAAGGCTACACTACTATGGAGCTAAACTGCATGGAATAGCTTTTCATAGAAAAGGGAAATTACCTTTACCTGAGTACTTTTGCTTGACAAAATCCTCAGAACATAATCTGAACGCACTTACCTCGATTAAAGAATCGAGTAATTGTTGGAGACAAGGCATATTGTCTTATTCGAGGTCAAGTTTTAAAAAAATAAGAGGCCGCTCTCTTATATTTTCTTACTTTTACCGCAAACTAAAAATTTATACTACAAAATAGATGGATCCTATAATTATTATGTGGCTGGGTTTTATTCTGGCAGCTTATTCTGTTGTTGGAAACGACGTCATACAAACCCTAGGAACCTTTCTTGCCTCTAATGAAGATAAACCCTGGTATTTGCTGTGGTTATTTGCGGGAGGAATTATGACCGTTACACTGGTCTATGGCTGGTATCAATACGGCGGGGATGTTTCTTATCATAGATTAATTGGAGACGCGTCGGATGGATTTGATATAGACAATCCCAAGTATTTAGATCCACGGAATATTGAAGGTTTCAGTTGGGTATATCTGCTCCCTCCCTTAGTTTTGATGATCATTACCCGAGTCGGGATCCCCGTAAGTACTTCCTTCCTTATTTTAACTTTCTTCCAACCCAAAGGGCTTTACGATATGGTGATTAAGTCCATGTCTGGATATGTAGTCGCCTTTGTTACCGCGATTATTTTATATTTATTTATTACCAAAAGTCTGGAAAAAAAGTTTGCTTCTATCCCGATAACCGATAATGGTAAAAAATGGTGGACCGTTGCTCAATGGGCCTCGACTGGATTCTTGTGGACGCAATGGCTGGCGCAAGATTTTGCCAATATTTATGTCTATCTCCCCCGACGCGTAGATGGGCAGACCCTGGCTTTATCTTTAGGCATTTTACTGCTGATGTTGGGGTATATTTTTTATTCAAAAGGTGGTGCCATTCAATCTATCGTAAAGGCTAAGTCTAACACCGGAGATATTCGTTCTGCGACTTTTATTGATTTGGCATTTGGTATTATATTATACTTTTTTAAAGAGTTGAATAATGTTCCCATGAGTACCACCTGGGTATTTTTAGGATTATTGGCAGGTCGTGAAATTGCGGTACGTTACAATCTGGATAAAACAGTTTCCAGTGCTACCCTTAAAAATGTGGGAATGGATTTAGCGAAAGTCTTTTTCGGCCTGCTGATCAGTATTGGGTTGGTCTACATGATTAAGTGGATAATTTAGAGAATGTGAATGTTGTTGATGAATGTACATAATGAATATTGATTGATTGTCCATCCCAACAATAGGTTCCACACTACTATAACTCACCCGCAAAGACACGAGTTGCTTTTCCCTGTAACCAGATATTTTTCACGCCTTTTCCTTCATCGGGTGTAAGCTTCACCGAGAGCTGTCCTCCTTTGGCTTCGATAGCCGTTACGGTTTCTTTTGCAGTAGATTTGGTTAGCTGATAGGCGATGGCCGCCGCAGTCACACCGGTACCGCAGGAAAAGGTTTCGTCTTCCACACCCCGCTCGTAGGTCGCGACAATGATTCCATCTTTTTTCTTCTCCACAAAATTTACGTTGATTCCTTCTTCTCGAAAACGCTTGGAATAACGAATCGCTTTTCCATTTTCTACTACGTCGATATCGTCGATGTCTTCTACAAAAACTACATAATGTGGTGACCCCGTGTTGAGAATAAAATAGTCTGGACCCTGCTCTATTTCTGGTACGTCAATCATTTTTAAGGAGACCCAATCATCTCCTTTTATTTCTGCTTCGTGTAGTCCATCAATCGCTATAAAACTAGTACGACTTTCAATGATTCCAAGGTGTTTGGCGAAGGCCACAATGCATCTCCCACCATTCCCACACATGGAACTTTCACGGCCATCGGCATTGAAATAGATCATCTCAAAATCGTAGGTTTCGTGCGCTTCTAGCAAAATTAAACCATCGGCACCAATCCCAAACCGACGATCACAAATACGCTCAATTTGATCGGTATCCTGACGAGTAAGGTAGCGCTCGCTACGCTGGTCAATGAGCACGAAATCATTTCCGGTGCCCTGATATTTTTTGAATGGTATAGTCATGGGGAGTGAGTTTTGAGTTTTGGGTTGTTGAGTTTTGAAGCTGCCTGAATGATGTAGCTAGATTATTTTTTTATTATTTTAAAAATCTGCCGATTATTTTCGGTTTTAACTTCTAAAAAATAGAGGCCGGATGGTTGATTTTTCAGGTTAATTTTTTCGTTTGAACTGGAATTAATATTATTTTTTTGAAAGATGATGTTGCCACCTGGATCGTAGATTTTACATTGGTAAACCCCGTTTAATGAGTTGGAAATAAAATGAATATTTAAATAATCGTGGGTTGGATTTGGTGAAATGACCAAGGCGTTGCGACCATCACTTTGGGTAGCGGTCTTTAGGTCAACGAGGTACGTAAAACTAGCCGTACAACCCACCGCATCGGTGATCGTTACGCTATAGTTATTCGGTGCAAGATTTTCAAGATTTTCGGTTGTTGCTCCGCTATTCCACATAAAAGTAAAAGGGAATTGTCCGGTGAGTACGGTCAAATCTATTGCACCATCATTAGTGCTTGCGGCCTGGATTAATGCCTCGGCGGTTACCTCTTTGGTTATCATACCAGGTAGCTGCACCGAATTTGCTTGCATGAAATCACCATTATTTTCTACCACTGTCTCGGTTAGCGTAGGCACTTCCCCAAAACCAACCTCGGTCGTTGCTACCCCATCGGCTATGGTAAATTTCAAAACAAATAATACACTGCTATCGGGTAGGACCAAAATATCTCCTAGTGTATTATCTAACCAAAAATATCCAAATCCGCCACTTTCGGTACTATCCGTATTCATCAAAAAATTACTGGCTAATTCCGGATGAATTTCTTCCAGGGTATGAAAAGTTAGCACATCAGGATTCCAGCGAACCGAAGATTGGAAGGTTCGGACATTGACAAAATCACGTACTTGCAAAGGCAGTTCCAGCGTATCATTTGCACAGATCATCTGATCCACAAAAAAGTATTCGACAGACTGCTGACTCGACAAACAGACAGAATAGCCATTAAAAAACGTTAAAATAAATAAATAGCGAAATACTCCCATCCTGATTACATGATTAAAATCCCAACGTATCCTGATGATAAATGACATGTCCATTCTCATCCAGCGGACTCACGCCTAAACTGTAAAAACGGTACCACATAAACAGAATCATTCCTAAAATAAAGAGCGCACCCCAGAAAGTAAATTTCCAGCCCCACTCATTCCCGATATACTCGTCTCCTTTTCTTCCTTCGAAAGGCGAGTGTTGATGTCGATTTTTTATTTGTGCCATAATTAAAAAGTTTTTTAAACTTTTTGCCATTGGCTATTGGCTTCCTTAATACTTAAAAGAAAGAAACAAACAGCCAATAACCAAAAGATAATAGCAAGGAAATAACAAAACAAAAATACGCAAGTATCCGGACAATAATGATTAAAGAAATATTATTTCATCGAAAACTATCCGGTCTGAATATTGCGTTATATACTTAATGATGGCGCCCAACGATAGAACAGTTATTCGGTCTAGCCAAATGAGATCAAGAAAAATTTGACAAAAAAGATGGGTAAAGGCAGATTTTCCCCAATCTTATTACAGAAGTTTGTATATTTAACTGTAAAGCGAGTCTTTAGCCCTTTTGCATTCTTAAACTGATACTACACTAAATTATATGAAAAATATTGCACTGATTTTTTTTGTTTCCCTCCTGAGTTCTGCGCTGTCGGTCTTTTTATACCGATACTTTGAAAAACCTACGATTATTTATCGGGAAGCACCTAGTGCGATGTATACCAACTATAACGATCCGGCCAGTGATATGTTATCTGGTAATTTACAAAGGACTTTTCTCTCTTCTTCTCCTACTGATTTTATTTCCGCCGCAGAGGCAGTAACGCCTGCGGTCGTAAATATTAAAGCCAGCCAAAGTAGTGATTTTGACTTTTGGGGTGGTACTTACGGAGGCTCTTCCGGATCGGGGGTGATCATTTCTGAAGATGGGTATATCGTCACCAATAACCACGTTATTGAAGAAGGAAAACGACTGGAAGTTACCCTAAATGACCATCGCAAGTATCCCGCTAAATTAATTGGTACGGATCCTTCTACTGATCTGGCCCTGCTAAAAATTGATGCAGCGGGACTTCCTAACCTAATTTTTGGCAACTCGGACAAGATTCGAATTGGCGAATGGGTATTAGCCGTTGGAAATCCTTTTAATCTGGAATCTACCGTAACGGCAGGAATTGTTAGTGCCAAAGGTCGTAGTATTGATATTTTGGATGATATATACAAGGTAGAATCCTTTATCCAAACGGATGCGGCGGTCAATCCTGGTAACAGCGGTGGCGCACTGGTCAATACCAACGGAGAATTGATTGGTATCAATACCGCTATTATTACCCGGTCGGGACGCTACGAAGGATATTCTTTCGCCATTCCCAGTAATCTGGCGCGAAAAGTTATTCGTGATTTAAAAGATTTTGGGGTCGTACAAAGAGCTATTTTAGGAATCAGTATTGATGAAGTAACCGACGAACGGGCAAAAAAGCTGGACCTTGAATCTGTCGAAGGAATCTATGTTTCCAAGGTTAGTGAAAATAGCGGAGCACAGGAAGCAGGGCTTCGCAAAGGAGATGTTATTGTAAAAATTAACGGTGCGAAAACCAGTTCTATGCCTGTTTTACAGGAGCAAATCGCCCGCTTCCGTCCGGGTAATACCGTCAAAGTTGATTATTTCCGAAACGGAAAAAGATATCAAACAGATGTTACGCTTAAAAATATGAATGGGACGACCGCTTTGGTGAGTAGTGCGCTCGACAATGCGTTGTTAGAAGGGATTGGTTTTGAAATTCGTGATCTTACCGACGAAGAAATTAAACGAATGGGCACCAAAGGAGCAAAGGTGGTCAGTATTTATCGGGGCAGTAAAATCGAAAGAACCAATATGGATCCTGATTTTATTATTACTAGAATTAATCAAAAAAGTATTCGTACTGCCGAAGATGTAGCCATGATCCTCGCCGATGCCGAAGGTAAAATAATGCTGGAAGGCGTTTACGAAGGTTATCCGGATGTTTGGTATTACGAATTTCCAAAATAAATTTATTCTCTGCTTTTTGCCATTGGCTTTTTAGCAGATTTCGTAAAGATATCAAAGCCCTTTTTTGCCGGACAAAAGAGGGCTTTTTTTATGGAAGTTATTTAAGAATGAAATATTTTTCCTTAAGTTTACAAGGCTTAAAGTACTCAAGCAAGAGCAAAGCAACTTGATGAGTAAGTATTATAATATACGATAGTAGCGCATTGTTAATTACGTGTCTTTGCTAAACATAGATTCATTTATCACATTATTCATTCATTACAAAACTATGCCTTCTAAAAAAATTACTTTCCTCAACAAAATGGGATATCAGTTATCCGCAAAAATTGATTTACCTTTAAAGAAAACTCCTTTTCCATTTGTTCTTTTTGCCCACGTTTTTACGGGTAGTAAAAATTTGACGGCTTCCAAACATATTAGTCGGGCTTTGACCATGAATGGCTTTGGGGTGATGCGTTTTGATTTTACGGGACTAGGAGACAGCGAAGGAGAGTTTTCGGAGACGAATTTTACTTCTAACGTGGAAGATTTACAAGATGCGGCGGCTTATCTAGCCGAACACTACGAAGCTCCTTCTGTAATTGTAGGACATTCTCTCGGAGGTGCGGCAGCTATTTGTGCGGCGGGAAAAATTCCCAGTATCAAAGCCGTTGTCTCCGTGGGAGCACCCTCCGTCCCAGAACACGTTACCCATTTACTGAGTGATAAAACCGCAGAAATAGAAGAAAACGGGATGGCGCAAGTCAATATTGGTGGTAGAAAATTTTGTATTAAAAAACAGTTTTTGGATGACCTAAGAAGTCAGGAACATGAAACGGTTATTAAAGGTTTGAATAAAGCCCTATTGGTCATGCACTCGCCTCAGGATAAAATTGTAGGCATTGATAATGCGTCTAATATTTACAAATTGGCGCGTCACCCAAAAAGTTATGTTACCTTGGATGGTGCCGACCATATGTTATCCAACAAAGAAGATGCTTTTTACGCAGGCAATGTAATTACGAGCTGGGTAAAACGCTATATTGAATTTCCGAAAGAAGAAAAATTGACCACCGAGAAAGAAGTAGTAGTCAGACTGGAAGGAGATGATTTTACCACCGAGATTCAGGCGGACGACCATTCGATCATTGCAGATGAACCCGTTTCCTTCGGAGGAAATAATTTTGGGCCGTCTCCTTACGAGTTACTTAACGCGAGTCTAGGTGCGTGTACCGCCATGACGCTAAAGATGTATGCCCGTCGAAAAAAATGGGATTTAAAGGAGGTTTTGGTACATTTGAGTTATTGTAAAAAAAGTCAATATCAGGATCATCAGACGGCTCCGGAGAAAGGGGATAGTCGGATTGATCGCTTTGAAATTGAGGTAGAATTATTAGGGGATCTCGATGATAAACAAAGAGCGCGATTACTTGAAATTGCTCATAAATGCCCAGTCCATAAAACCATTGCTTCGCCTACCGAATTTGCGATGCGACTAAAAGGAGCAGATGAATGGAAAATAACGGGATCAAAACTGTAGAGGCATATTGGGGATTATCCTTTGAAGTGTGTCAGCGGGTAAGCTTTCCTTCGGGAACACAAGGTGCGGGATGCTAAGGATCATTAAAAGAATAACTTATAATATTTGACTGCTTCTTTTGTGGCTACTCTTCGGCCCTAAAAAACTCCTTGGCTTTCAGCCGAGGCAAGCTATTATGCTCGGCATAAATCGTTTTTTATGGACTCGATTAGCCGCAAAATAATCAACTCAAACCTTTATAACTGATTTTTTAAACGATCCTTAATAAAAAATTAAAAACCTCAAAACAAATCTTATGAAAAATCAATTATTGGTAATAATAATGTTCATGGTGGCCTTTTTAGGTGTTTCCTGTAAAAATACAGAAGCAGAAAAACTAAAATCAGAGCTGGCGTTAAAGAGTGATCAGGTGACCCAACTCAAACAGCAGATTGATCATTTGCAGAAGACGAACGGAAGTTTACTTGATCGAATGTCTGACCTTTCCGTTGTGAGTAAGGCGGGAGCGAAAAGTATTGAAAAATCTTTGGAATCGTTGAGTACCCAATATGATTTTATTCAGGATTTAACGACCAAGATACAAACCAAAGATTCTATAAATCTGGCGTTGGTGTTAAATCTTAAACGTTCCTTGTCTAATATCAACGACGAAGATATTCTGGTGGAAGTCCGTGGCGGTTTGGTGCATGTTTCTATTTCTGATAAATTATTGTTTAAATCGGGAAGAAGTACCAACCGTCGAACGGAAATTGTATTGGCACCACGGATGGATCAATTTTTTAAATTATTAGAAGCACCAGAATTGGTGAATTAGCAGAAAATAAGCATTAGAAAAATATCCAGAAATAGGCGTAGCATAAAAAAGGGGTGTGACCGTGTCCTGATGTGAAATAAAATAACTATTTTAGAGATAAGGAATGAGTTAATAATAAATTTACGTTTTTGGCTTGATCTTTTTGCCGCTAGTTTCGTTAAAAAGCCTCGTGATAGCGCGGCTATGGCAGCCCGACCGTTCCGGTTCCTTCACATGGTTCAGTCATGTTTTTTGCCTTACTAGCAACAAAAATC
>Ga0209187_1004602_pt1 | contig 10367 bp, 10 predicted proteins | sample BantaG_FD_187430 | JGI IMG/M metagenome (GOLD analysis project Ga0209187, IMG submission 187430) | Marine algal microbial communities from Bantry Bay, Ireland - BantryBay_4 metaG (SPAdes) (version 2) | ecosystem: Host-associated > Algae > Red algae > Unclassified | place: Bantry Bay, Ireland... | reverse complement strand
GAGCGGGGGGGGGAGGTAGCCGACAGACGGTGGGCGGCACGAACTAGGGAGCGGGCGGGTGAGGCGCGCGAGGCGGGGGGGCGCGGCGCCCCCGTCGCCGCGCGTGGTCGGCGTCGCCACGCCGCCGGGTGTGTCCGGCACTGGCGGTGGTGTCGGCGCGCGGACACGGGCGGCGGCGGTGCGCCCCCCGAGTTGCTTTCGCCAATGTCCGCGCCGTTTTTCGCTGGTTGTGTGGGGATCGAGCCCGTCGAGCCGGCACGCGGCGGGTGGCGCCACGCCTCCGGGTGTGTCCGATACTGGCGGTGGCGCCGGCGCGCGGACAAGGGCAGCGGCGGTGCTCCCTCGAGTTGCTTTCGCACATCGTCCGCGTCGATTCTGCGGGCTGTGTTGGTGGCGAGCCCGTTGAGTCGACAGGAGGTGCGTGGCATCCCCGCGGGACGGCAACAATGATTGAAAGACAAGTGTTGATGTGCGCTTTGTACACGCGCTATCGACCCCCACACACACACACGCGCACACCCGCGCTCCACGAAACAGCCCACAGCCAAAACACCGTTGCTAGTTATTCGCCCGTTTGGGCCGGGCGAGTCAAAGTCGGCGGCGCCCGCGGCCGCCGCTCCCGTCCTCCGCTCGTCTACTTGCGGCCGCCGCCAATGACCACGCTCTGCTGGTTGTTGTTGTTGTTGTTGTTGTTGTTGTTGTTGTTGTTGTTGTTGTTGTTGTTGTCGTACCAGTAGACCTTGTAGTGGCAGAAGCCCGGGCGCTTCTCGGCCTCGGTGCGCGACGTGCGGCCAATCACGACGCTCTGCTGGTTCTGGTTGTTGTTGTTGTTGTTGTTGTTGTTGTTGTTGTTGTTGTTGTTGTCATAGTAGCCAAACGAGTAGCCCGCCGCGTAGCCGTCGCCAAAGCCCGAACCCGACTCGGCCTGGCGGCTGCCAATGGCCACCTGCTGCTGGTTGTCGTTGTTGTTGTTGTTGTTGGCGTTGTTGTTGTTGTTGTTGTTGTTATAGTCGTAGTAGCCGTACGCGTAGCCCTCCTTGTAGCCGTAGTGGCACGGGACGAACTTGGTGTCCTCCTTCAGGGCGGTGCGCACTGACGTGGGGACGGCCGCGGCAGAGGCGACGAGTGCGGCGGCGGCGACGGCGGCGACGGTGGCCTTGAAGGCACCCATGGTGAGAGGGGGCGGGGTGGGAGTGGAAGAAGAGCGAGAAGGCGGGAGTGGAGTAAAGGGCGGAGGCGGAGGAGAGTGTAGGCGGCTGGTGTGCTGCTAAGGAGGTGGTGTGTGGATGAGGAGTGAGAGTTGGAGGCGAACGGGAATCTCACTGCCGCCTTTATAGGAGGTGAGGGATGTTGGACCGGCGACGAAGGCTGGCTTGTCAGAGCAGTGGGGCTGCTACCGCCTCTGCCCGCGTGTGAGCTCGGACCCTCTGAGCCGCCCAAAGTCGACACTCCAAAATCGCTGTCGGTCGGCCGCGGCACGAACGCCGGCTGAGTCAGCCGCGCACGGCCAGGTCATTGGTGCGGCTCCCGTGCCTCGACGGGCACCGCCGCGGCGCGTGGCCATATGAGGTAACTCGCCCTGAGACTTGGCGCGGGTGCGTGACAGCGCCAGCACGAGGACCGCGCTGGGGAGGAACTCGGTCGCCACACCTGACACGCTTGACAACTGGTGAGCGCCAGGTATGCAAGCGCACCGCGGGGGGGGACGAGCCCGCGGCAGCCGCCGCGCCCGCGTTGCTCACGACACCGCGGCAGGGCGCGTGTGTAGCAGGGGGGCCCTCTGAGCGCGCAGGATCCAACGGACCGCGCCAGATTGGCCACGCGTCTGGCGGGCACCAGCAGAGCGTGCCATTGCAACCATGCTAGTCCACCGATGCAAACGCACACAACGTGTCGTGAGGCCCTGCGGCGAAATCCGGTGCCCGTGGCTCGAGCTAAGCAGGAGCTGTCGACACTACTGGCAGTCTGGCCGTGACGCAGCTGCCTTGAAGGCCAGCCCCGCGCGTCTGCTTGGTCCGTGGGGGAAGGTTTGTTGCTGCTGCACCTGGTTGGGCCATGCCAGATTTCTCTCCGCGTGTCCAGTTGTCGAGCGGAAATGCGCATGTTCTGTGTACCGGCTGTCGAAGTGTTCATGTTATAATGACAAATTACAATAAAGAAAGCTGAAAACGCAAAAATGTGAAACTTGTAGTGGCTACGTTTGGTGGTTTCATGATAACCTGTTAATTAAACATTACGTTTATTATATACCTCCTCAGCAATGGACAGAAATAAATGAAAAAAAGTCATACAACATCAACGAAATGTCAATATCAAGGGGCTGCTTGAGAGCCAAAATGATGCTGTTGGGTCAACTGCGATTGTAGCTATCTAATTGGACGAATTGCAATAATAATAGTACCTATGATGACATGAAATCCATGAAATCCTGTTGCCAGACAAAAAGTAGAACCGTAAACTCCATAGGTATGATAAGAGCTGTGTTGGATCCACATTCGTAACGGATCTATTCCCTGGCCTTCAGGACACCGCAGCGGGCTCAAAACCGTCGTCAAGAGCACTTCTGCTTTTGGGAGGTTTGGAACGAACAGATAATCTGCAAACCGCCCTGGGGCTCTGTCAGGGCTGCTTTTTTCCAGAAAGGGCGCCAAAATCATCTGGTCGCCGGGATAGATGCATCTCCACTCGTGAAAAGAGAGACACAGCATAAGACGTATACACTTCACCCTTCCAGAAAGAGAGAGAGACGGAGAAGCATCTATGGCCCTTCTAGCAGGCGCAATGTGTGGAGTGAGGTACGATTCCTGTTCTCGCAAACACAAATGTGCAAGGACCTCGCATGGGATGGCCTCTGAGAGCCTGTCAAGGGGGGTCGATCTGTTTTTTGCACAGGAATTCTGTTTCATCAAACAGGAACACGGGCCTTCAAGAGGCTCAAAACAGGCAAAAACAGACGTGCTTTTGACGACGGTTGTGGGCCCGCTGCGCAGGGTGCTCTCAAAGTGCAGTGTTGCACACATGTACTTACATCACGGGACTTGCTCTCCGTTTCAGAGGTGGCAGTCTGCACTCGTGTCCTCAGGTATACCACGCCTAGTCAAGGTGCCTCTTCTGGGTCGGAACTTTACAGACACCGTCCGAAAGGCTTTCGGCCACGTGCAGGAACCTGAGAGGACGAAACGGAATTGCGTCGCGACGCAATTCTACATCGCTTCACACGGCCACTCTGAGGGGGGTGCGGCACCACAACAAATCCCGCGGTGGGTCAACAAGCGATCCTTTGTCACTCTCACCCCTGAAAGCGTCTTGCACAGCGACGTCCCCGAAAGCTTTCATGGTTGCGTCCGTTTTCAGCAACCATCACGTTAGGGAGGGTCCCGCGATGACTGATACCGGCGCAGAAGAGAAGCACGGTTTTCCCCCTTTCCCCTCGAGATGGGCAGCGAGTGTGGGCCGACTTTGACACTGGGGAGCACTTTTTTGTATCGGCACCACCAGGTACCGCCATACATGACTCTGATGCGTTGCACACCCCCTTCTAGCTGTCTTGTCCCGTGGTGACCCCCTGCACGAAGCTTTTCGGTCCCTACTCAGGGCCACGGTGGCGGACCTGGCCCTGGTATTTGCTGCAGGAGTCCATCGTACAGCCGTTTTCCCAAAACTTCTTCACACCAACAGTTGCAAAAGAGTCGCAAATCGGCCTCTACAACCCCGTAGAGTCCGATTTGGAACACTTTTGGAACAATCGCAGTGAGGGATTCTTGATAGAACGGCTGTACGTACCAGTGTCGTGTGTGCACTTCTCTTTCCCAAGCCGACCAGAGGTTTGGCAGAGTGGCAAACCGCGGCCTTAGACAACCAACGTGGCTCGTCTGCAACGTATGACGGCTGTCTGCTCGACCTATCTAGTTGATCATCATTCATCTTCGCTCATAATCATGGCGGGGGGGAGTGTGAGGGGCTGTCACAGTTCCAAGATTACGACAGCGTTCTAGAGGTCCATGGTACCGACCGCATCATGGAAACAGGGTCGGGTTGGTACCGATTTTGCAGAGTAAAAGGTCCCTGGGAGAAAGGCCCCCCCTCCTGAGGCACCAGTGGGGCGGTTGACCTGATCCACGTGGCGATTCCGGGAAAAAGCTGACCCCGGCCTGTGCGGACGAAGAAAAGAATGAAAGAGATCCCAGAGACCAATAGAATATCGCATTTGATGACAGAACCCAATGGGACGTTACAACTACAGTCAAAACTCAGAAGAGCCGATACACTGGGTCTTAACTAAAGGTCGACTACACGCATCAAGGCGCATGAGCGCGACTCATACTGGCGCGCACAGAACTCGGCAACGGAACGACCGTTGGTGCTCCGCATGGGCGCATCCTGGAGCCTACTTCATCAGCTTTCTGAAGACGCACTTTCAGGCGGCTACGACAATAGGCTTGAGAGATAGACGTTTTTCCTTGCATCCCACCTTTGTCTTGAACACCTTTTCGTGGAATAAATGGCCCGCTGATGACGCTGCAGGCGGGAACTCGACATGGCTAGGCAACAAAATGCGTGTCATCGGTGCTGCGGGGAAGTCTAGACGACATTTGAGGCCGTTGGTCAATATGGGCGGTGGTGGTCGGGGGCAGGTGACGCTCGTAGCCGGCCGAGAGGAGGTTCTTTTCCATGGGGTGCCAGATCGAATCAATACGGGTCTTGCATCAGAAATTGGTCAGAGCCAGTTCCGGATCGGCAAAGACAAAGAAAACGGCGCGATTCTGGAGGGACAGAGAAACACCTGGGTGTATCTCAGCGCTACAAGATCCTTTGTGCGCCTACTCTTTTTTCCTTGAGTACCCGTGTCACGCAGACCAGTTTTGTCTTTTTCTCATGGTTAAAACAGTCAAAAACAGCAGGGAAAACCCATTCCTCATGCGCCTAAATGCATGGAATAAACCTTTAGGCGTGGGTAGGGTTCGCAGTAGCGCCCCTGTGTAAGGGGCGCGTGGCGTACACTCGCCCTAATGGCGCCCTAACAGCGCCCTTCTGAAGCCTAGCGACGCCCCCTAAGCGCGCTAAGTAGCACCCACAAGTACTTCTTTTTACAGGTAGCACCATATTTTCCCGTGATTCTTCTGTAATCGCAGCCGCCAGTTGATCCAATGGTATATTTTCTCAAGGCAGTCTGGGGTCGCTACTGCCGAGTACCCGTCAGTCTTTGTTTCGGTCACAATGAAGCCCAATTACCACCGCACGTACAACATCACTCTTCACCGAACAGGCGCTCTACTACCGCAAGGTACCACACCACGTCCAAGACGTCACCCAGCCCCACGGCCTTGCGCTGCAAGACGCGACGATAGCGGTGAGCACCCCCATCCCCCGTCGGATCTCATGCATCCCTACAGGAAGAACCGGGCGGAAAACCGGCATCTCCTTCGAGAAACCGGCATACTTGACTCACTATTCCGGTTTTGTGGCTCCATGGGGGATCAACTGTCGTGCTGACAGTAGTCGTCTCATTGACGCATCACTTTGCTGACAGGAAACCGGATCAGATTCGATTTGTGAAGATTTCGCGGCCTGAAGCGCAGTTCTTCGACTTCGTCAGTCCCCAGCGGGCCATTCTCAGCACATCACACGTCCAATCCATTTCTATGCGGTTAGGCGCGGGTGCGCGCTACATTGTACGACAAGGCACTTCACGGCCATCATGGGGCTCATGTACGAGGGTCCATGCGCGATATGCTCCCGTCACACATCTGGCGGTAAGTACGTGAGCGGGGCAACTTTTTACCGTCATGGTGGTATCAATACGGCCCTGAGCAGAGCCAAGCGCCGCCGAACTGATGACGCAGCTGCGGACTAAGAACCAAGCGGGCTGGACCCAGGCCATGACAGTAGCGTGGAGATGAAGGAGGTCGGCGACGGCGCTCATGCCACCGGCGGAGATGAACAAGACGAGCAGACGGATGGCGGCGTGCTCGACTATACTGGCGGTGGCTCCGTCGGTGCATGGACGGGCGCGTGTCATACAGTGGCGGACATGGCGACGGCAGTGTCAGGTCCGATGGCAGTGATGGTGGCGAGCCGCTGGAGGAAGGAGATCTACCCCTGGACGCGTTGCAGAACTTTCCGCTTTCTGATGGCGGCGACGACCATGAAGAAGGCGAAAACGCTGAAGACCCGGGGCTTTTTCTTCAGCAAGCGCTGGAGCCCCCGGATCACGCGCAGCACGGGGCTCTCGACAACGAGCACGTCGGGCAGTCCACGCTGGCTGACGTTGTCACAAACGGGGTGGCCCTGTCGCCAGAGGCCTTTGCCTCCATGGTCCAAGACTTTGTGACTTTCAGCTTTGCGCAAGAGTACAACCGACATCGAGAGGCGCTGGCCACCATGCTCAGAGAACTTACAGCGGGCTCAAGAACAGGACACCTGACAAGCTGGACAAGTTTGTCAACAACGCGGTGCGTCTTGAGGTGAATATCGTGCATTGCTGCCGGAACGGCTGCATGGCGTACACGGCTAAGCACGTGCAGGCCACGTCGTGTCCCTTAGGCAAGGTAGAGCGGTACAACTTTCAAGGGCAACCAGCCAAGACGACGCGGTACTGGAAGATAGCGCCATGGATGGCCATAATGCTCGCGGACCCGGACATTGGAACCGATATGATCAAATTACACGAGGACGCGCTTGCTGATGCCGAGAAGGCGCGAGCAGTGTTCAAGGATTTCTATCACGGCGACATCTACCGTGATCTGGTCAAGGAGGGCATCATCAAGTAGCCTATGGACATCTTCGTGAGCTTGGGGGCCGACGGATACGAAGCCTGGAAGCAGAACGGCTATCAAGGATGGCCTATCATGCTCACTATCATGAGTAAGCCCACCTCGAAGCGGTTTAAAATTGCTTCGCAGCTGCTAGTAACGGTCACCCCGGGTCCTAAAGAGCCATAGGATCTAGAGTGCTTTCTCCATCCTGTCATGGAATAGCTCAACCTACTGGCGCACGGGGTGCCCGTGTTCAAGGTCTCAGGAGTGGATGGGCTAAAAGAGGCTCGAGTCCTCGTGCTCCAATTGACGTCGGACATGCCCGGTGGCAACAACATGACTGGCATGAAGGGCAGCAATGGTCGACAGCCAAGTCGATTCCAGGACTTCCATGGTGTTTGGGTCGAGGGCTCCAACCACTATTACTTTCCAGACAAGGACCCGTCGGAAAAACCTGCGTCGCGTACCAAGCTGTTCGACATCAAGGACTACAAAAAGAACCGAAGGACAGCTTCCTCAAGAACCGAAGCTGTCGACATCATTGAAGCGGCCCGATTGCAGAACCATTCCAAGACTTGTGAAAAGCGATTTATGCGGCACAGCGGGGACGAAGGCTCCTACCTCATGGCGTGTCCCAGCCCGGCGGACAGGGCAGCCTATCCCCACATGAGCTACTTATGGAACATTGGGCCGTCTTTCGCGCCGTACGACGTCATGCACCTGGTGCTACAGAACAACGTATCCAACCTGTAGCGTCTGTTTTCAGGCATGTGGAAGGACTTCAACAAGGCTGCACACAAGTAGGCTATGACGGATAGCGTCGCAGAGGTCGTGGGTGCCGAGATTGCGGCGGCCCGAGCGACTGTGCCCCTGTTTTAAGCTCGTGGGCTGCAAAATGCCAAGACTCACTACAAGTCGTACAGGGCGGTTGAGTGGATGTATTTTGTGCTGAGCACAGGCCCTGCTGCTGTATCTTGGCACATCCCAGCGGAGGCCCACGCGATGTTTATGTGCCTCGTGCGCGCATGCCGCATGATCTTTGTGCTGGACGACCTCCCGGTGCGCGATGTGGCGACCCTCAAGACGGAGCTGCAAAACGTTTGCGGCTTCTTCAACAAGAAGGCCTACGGAGGTGATATCGAGAACATCACGATGTGCCTCTCCATAGCTGTGGCACTAATGGACATCCCGTACAACATAGAAGCATGCGGGCCTGTATGGAGCTACTGGCAGTTTCATATGAAGCGCTACATCGGAAGACTTCCTGAGCTGATGCGCTCTCGGTCCAGCCCGCACGAGGCGCTGATGAATGCGGTGGCGCAAAAGTACAGGGTGGAGTTGATTGCCTTGCACGCGTCTTCCTTCCACTGCGAGCTGTGGACAGACGCCAGCGGGCGAGACCCCTGCGCGCAGCCGGAATACTTGCCCAGTTCCTTTGCCTCTGCTTCCACGAAGAACCTTGATGTCACCGCGCAAGAGGCCAGCGTTTCTGGCTGGCAATGAGCTGCAGAGCCTGCTAAAGGTGTTGGAGCGCAACCAGCAAGGCGCTCTACCTTCCCAGATCTTCGGTAAGAAGTACTTTCGTGCGGTCCCCCCCTCGGGGGCCGTAGCTGGCTCCACAACACTGGAGTCTGACAACAGTCCAGTCCAACGACGTAACAGCTTTGTACGCGCTCGGAGCACTGTGCGTGTACGCATAGCCGGTGGCGGTGAGAGGCAGGATGGGCGTCCTGCACACGGACTCATCGACCCCTTCCTGCTCATCCGCGGAGGTGGCAAGATTGGGGCCTACGCCTGTCTTCGATGTGTCAAGTCAAGCTCTGATGATATGGTCTACCTTCGACATTCCACGACATGGACGCTTGTCGTGATGACAGCGGCTGCTTGCGGTATGTAGATGTCCTGGCGATTGACAGCACTGCCGGCACCCTGAAGCGGGAAGCCATCCACGTGGTCCTTCACACGAGGTATCCTTTTTCAATTGTAGAGGTGTGACCAAGGAACGCTGGCGAGATCTGGACGGGATTCAGGGGTGGAGTGGGGGCGAGGAAGAACGCAGCATGGCCTACAACTACCACCAATGACGCCGACCGCCCGAGGCTCATGCAGCTAGAGGCGCTCGCCTCTATGGAGGGTGTCGTCCTCGCACGTGCAGCGGCCTCAGATGTCATCAGCCAGGACAAGGCCTTCAAAGCGGGCCCCACCTTTCGACGCTTAGCCGACGACGTCGTCAAAGTCGTTTCCCGCGGCAGGAGCGGTGACGCCATCGGCAGCATTGACGGTGTCCCGCTCCCCGTCGGCGCTACCCGCGACATCCGCCGTCCCCGCAAGACCAGCCTCACGGGCATCAACGTCGTCCAGGGCGGTCTCTGCGGAGTCAACCCCAAGGACAAGAAGTTCATCCTCGCCGTCGTGCGGAAGGCCGTTGTCGACCACTTCTTTATCGGCCGCTCGTTCTGTCGGCAGAGCTCGGGCGACGTCGCCAATGCCTCTGCCGACGTCGAGGCGGCGTGCCCTACGCTAGCCCGCGCCCAGAGGAGCTGGGTGGCGTGTGCCCTGTTCGCACGCGCCGTCCCTCGTCGCAACGAGGCCGAGGCTCGCAAGGTCAAGGACAAGTTGGCGGAACTGGCGGCCGCGTCCGCGGCCACGTACAAGACCCCTAAGGCGGCCGAGATGGCGACACCGGAGAGGCAGTACACACCCGCCGATGATGACCAAGATACGGCCAGCGGTCACGGCTCCGAGAGCCACGGCGTCGAGGACGACGACGATGGCGGGGAGGCTTTCTTTCTTTTCTGAGACCTTTTGTGTACCAGCACAAATGTAGTGTTAACGGTGTGTCATTACACATTTGCGAGCTATCTCTTCAATGTAGCAACCTGCTGCATAAACAGTCTTTCTTCATTGCTGGGCACCCTTTCTGGCGATAGTCCGTCCCTCTGAAGAGCCCAGATTGCAGCAGCAGGGTGGTCCAGTTGGCCTCAGATGAGCGGTCGCAAGCCATCAACCGGGGGATCGATCGACTGGTGACTCTCGGCGCTCGCTTTCGCAAGCCTCCAGCATCCGATAGCGAACGCAACAAATCCGTCCGAATGGGGACTTCGCGATGAATACCTCCCAGCAAATTGCACTGTGACACGCCGTCTTTGGTCGGTCCCGGGTATGCCTTCGCCTTGCGTCTCGAATCAGCACCAAGTGAGAAGAGTGCCTTCGCCCAGCGTCTTGATCGTACGCCAAGTCAGGTGCCATCTTCTGCTACCGCCGCCTTCCGGCTGCGACCCCGCACTTTTGTGTCGTCCCTGTTACCCTTCTCCGGGACTCCCTTCCCCTCCCCCTGTCGTACCCCAACGTTTTTTCCTTCCGCATGTGACTGCTTCTGTGTTCCAGCCCCGCCACCCCTCACCCCCGCCCGCCAGCGATCACCCTTTCCTGCACGGCTCCCACACTCGCTTTCTCTTATCTGTATGGCTCTTGTGCTCTACATTATTTTGCGCTCGTACGAGTACACCTGCACGCTTGTGTGTGTCTCTGTTCTGGTTTCTAGGAGCTCGGGGAGCGATACTGGGGGGGCGAGGTGGTGGACAGATGGTGGTGGATAAGCTGCACGGAGAC
>Ga0209187_1004601_pt1 | contig 10369 bp, 7 predicted proteins | sample BantaG_FD_187430 | JGI IMG/M metagenome (GOLD analysis project Ga0209187, IMG submission 187430) | Marine algal microbial communities from Bantry Bay, Ireland - BantryBay_4 metaG (SPAdes) (version 2) | ecosystem: Host-associated > Algae > Red algae > Unclassified | place: Bantry Bay, Ireland... | reverse complement strand
AACAGGCGTGGAGTGATTGTAAGTCATTCTTTAGCGAATGCAGATTGCGATGAAACGCTGAAAAATCAAAGCTCCTTTTCAGGATGACTTTGATGCCCCGTACCCTTGGGTCGGGGTAGTTCACTTTCCAGGCGGATGATTGGAGGAAAGAAGCTTCTTTCACAAATTAAAATTTAGAATAAAGTCTAATAATTAGCAAAAACGCTATTTCAAACCCTGATTAATAATATTAACCAATCCGCTGCAACGCCGAATAAGGACTATTATTCGAAAAATATTCCGTTGCCTCAATGCGATGCTTCAGTTGTTTTACCACCTCGTCAGCATGTTCCAGTTGATCACAACAAGTAATGACTAGTTTCCTGGGATTTGGATTGTCCATTAAATCATAGTGTGCCGCTTGACAAACAAGTTCAAAATCCAGAGGGGCGGTGCGAAATTGACCCTGATGTTTATTATAGATATTTGTTTCCCACTCCGCATTTTGCAGTTCAATCGGTGCCTCGAAAAACGGTCCATTGCCGTGGCGGGTATGATAACAACGCGTAATCAACCAGGTCTGAATTCGCCCAGGCAGCCGCTCCTCTTCAATAATACGAAGCGCATTGAACCCGGTCGTCTTCGAACGGGTAACATGTGGGAAAATACCATATTGCTCATCCAGTAATACGCCCTGGTGCCCCTCAAAAATGAAATTGGAATAATCAGATTTAATGGACCAGAGTTTTGATACGGTCACTTGACGAATGAAATAAACACATTCCTGGTAGAAGGCTGCTATATCAAAGTGGTTTCCATAATAGGACTCAATCTGTTTACACTTTGCTTTGAACAGGAATTCATTATAAATATCCAGTACGGTTAAACGGAAATGTTTTTCATTACGCTCAACGGTTTTACCAAATCCGACACCGACAGAACCATGTCCATTGACCTTTTCAGATTCTTGATTGGCCCAAACATCTAACGGCGTTACCAGCATGCAACCGGGATCATAGATAGCAATGGGTTGGTAAGACTTTAGTGCGTCCAGTTCATGGATCGTACCGACTGGATCGACGGTGCAATACTTTGAATAAAAAGTGGGTACTCCAGCAAGCGTTCCAGCACCCGTATGGTGATGAACATGTTGTAAAGCAGTAGTGGTAACCGTATGTCCAACCTGATTACCACCCCCGTACCGAATCACCAGTGATAGGGCAAGGGTTTGGCTCAAAAAGTTGGTGGTTACCCCTTTTCCTTCGTCACCAAACCCAAGACCAGTTATAATATAAATCACAGGAGATGGGTATTTGGTTTATCCTGATCGTCCCGGATGAAATCATTTTTACTTCTCGACTTTGTCACACTTTGGGCGGCTAGCCTGGAAATGATTTTTGCAATGTTTTGGTAGTCAGACTCATTAATAAATCGCTCGCCAAGGTGTTTCTTCCACCAGGCATTGTCCTTATTTTTACTACCCGAATAGGTGCAATTCATGTTAATATGATACACCTCGTACTTTTCCATGGCCTTTTCCAATAATTGCTCCGCTGTCCAGTTTCTGGATTGGGGTGTTCTATAAATATTTTGAATAGCGTGAGCGGGTAGGGTAGGCAAGGTTGGCTCATCGCCAATCGTAATCAATACGCCCTTTTGACCACGTTTTTCATAACAATCAATGGAGGTATGCATCGCAGCATGATACCAGGCAAGCAGATAACTCTCCCCCGCGTTTCCACCACCGCCACCTTCAGGAATCATATTCGTAAGGCATTCGTCCAGTAGCTCATCAGAAATTTCAAACTGACTAACCTGAAACGGGAAACGATCACACTCATGATCACCAATCCCCATAAAGGCAACTTGTGGATGCTCAATACCGGCTGCAAAAATGTTCTGCAGCATATTCGGTAGACCGTCCTTGCACAATTGTGTTGGTAATGCTCCCATAGATCCCGTAAAGTCAATACCAATCAAAATAGCAACAGTCTCTTGTCCTGCGTTATCTCTTGATTCTCGAATCTTAAGTCCCGTCGGGTCTAGTGATTGATGAATACGTTCACTGGTACTTCTAAACGAAGCTTTAAAATTGGATGAGGTTACTTTGTCGTACCCCCTGGATGTAGCTCGCGCTTTTCGGCTACTGAAATTATATCTTCCTCCTCCCATGATCTAAATTTTTTTATGGTTAATGAATAAATCTAAAAAAGTTGGTCATAACGGGCTTGTGCCAGGTCTCTTCGTATGGTAATATCTCTGATTTTCAAATCAATTTCCTCGGCAGTCCTGATGTAGGCTCCCGGATCAAAATCACTGGGGTTAATAATTGTGTGTGTATTACTAGGATTGATATCCAGTAAATTCTCCAGGCTTAATTTTAGGGATTCCAGTTTATCATTAAAATCCTCAATCTTGCGTCTTAATGTTTTTTCCGTAGCCTTGGCAATAATAAGTGCCCGGTCTTTTCTTAATTCCTTATTCGATCTTGAGATATTATTGAAGAAGCAACTTTTCTTTAAATCTGACATATTTAATGGATTTTAATTTTAGATAAAAATGAAGATTTTAGCAAACTTAATAAAATACTAAAATCTTATATTGTGTAATATAAACACAAATATAAACCAGATAAAATTAAGAAGCAAATATTTTGTGTATTTTTTACGCAAAAAAGAAAACTTATTAACTCATTCCTAAGGAATGATGCCTTCCATATTCGTCACCACAAATGTAAAGAAAGGAACGCAGAGAAATCCGGCAATCATAGAGGCAATGGCACCCGCCTCGGAATAGTTTTTCCAAAATAAAGACAAGATAATCACGGGACAGAAAGAAGCCGCAATCCCCGACCAGCCAAAGATAACCATCCAAAAGACCGTTCGATCCGGAGCATTTACGGCAATGATTAAGGCGATCGCCAAGGCCACCATGGGTGGCGATGCGAGACATTTTTGTTAAATCCTGATCTGGAATAGTTGGGTTAGTAATATATAATACCCCATCTTTAGAACAGGAATGATGGAAGCGGATTTAAAGTGCCATTTCATTTTTCATATTTGGTAAATTGTAGTACATTAGAGCGTGATTAAAAAGAACCTGTTAATTGGTACAACGAATCCTTTAAGCGACTTGCCTGCTGTAAAGGCGGAACGTGATGCCATCAATCAAGTGTTAAAAGAGAAAGCTCAGTATGTAAATACGATTCGTGAATTTGATTTGTCCTGGACAAATCTTACGGATGGCTTTTTAAAACAAGATATTGAATTCTTTCATTATTGTGGTCATTCTTCCCGAAAAGGAGTTTTGCTTGAAGCTGGTGAAATAAGCAGTAATGAAATTTCGGTACATTCTTTTGCTCAGTTTTTGAGTAATCGAACAGACTTAAAGATTGTTTTTCTCAATAGTTGTAGTTCAAAATTTATTGGGGAGACCTTAATTAAGCACGGTGCTGTCAAAGTGGTCATTGAAACCGTTAAACCAATTTATGATAATGATGCGAAGATTTTTTCGGAAAAATTTTATCGCTTATTAACAAAAGGAAAAACGATAAAGGACGCTTTTGAGGAGGCTAAAAATATCCTGGTAAATACTTCTGAAACGATAAGAGGAATAAAGAGGGGGACTGGTTTTGGCGATTCGGAAGATGAAAAAAAAGGTTTTGCCTGGCAAATTAATTACGATAAAAATGATCCCGATGATACGGTCAATACCTGGCGATTATTTGAGCCGATTGAAGATCAAATTGAGCAAATAGAAGGGGTGAAAGTTTTGTGTGTATTTCCTGAATCCGACTATACAACGGACTGCTACCTGGCCGTAAAGGAAACTTTAAATGTGGTCAAAGGGAACAACGAAATTTACGTAGAAAGTTTTATTAATTTAGATAGCCAAACTGTAGATTCGAAATTGCTGGAAAAATTTGACAGTTATTTGTTCTTTGCGGCGGAAGGCAGTATTTCTTTTTTAGATATTTACAAAGAGAAATTCAAATTTTTTATTGAAGAAAAAACAATCGGGATATTAAATTGTAGACGGGGAATTACCATTCATCTGGAAGAAAGGTTTGATCAATCTTTAAAAAATATTATTAAACTGCCTTTGGAAGGTTTGTCGATTGATGATTTAAACGGGGAATCGACACAGACTAAATTATCGTTCTTTCAAGAAAGCTTTAAACCACTACTGAGTTATAAAGATAGACTGGATTCATCCGTGATTAGCAATACGCTAAAGACGGCGTTTATTGATCTGAATTTTAAAGATCAAAGTGAAGTCATTGAACAATTAATTAAAAACAAAGTAGCGAAATATAACATTTTTTCCATCGAAGGAACCGAGCATTGTGGCCACGAAGTACTGATTAAAAAAATAATCACTTTAATCAATACACAAATTATCTGGGAAGAAGTGAATGTGGCTATTTTATCTTTATCAAATTATTTTGATGCCGCAGATGAACTGGAAGAAAAAAATATTTGGTCTATCATCGCGAGTGAAGTTTTAGGAGATATGAAATTATTTACAAAACCTGATCCTCTAAAAATTACCAATCATTTAATTGAAATTCTTAAAAAACAAAACATAATTATTTCTTTGGATGATGCAGCGTTTAACCCTTCTTGTTACGAAGCAATTAAATCGTTTTGGAAAACTTTTTCTGAATCAGTGATTGAATTTGATAGTGCTAATAAATTATTTTTATTTGTATTAAACAAAGGAACCGCTAAAGGATGTAGTTTTTCGGATAAACCGATCGCATCCCATAATTTATGTGTATCCACCCCATTTACACCGATCAGTCCCATGGAAGTTAGCACTTTTCAAAGTTGGTATTCCAGTGGATTACTTTACAATCGGTTAAAATCAGACAAGCGTTTTACCGATATGGGAGGAAATAAAAAAGATATTCTAAAAGAACCTTTTGTGGCAAAAGTAATAGGTCAGGTTTGTGCCCAAATGGATTGCAAAGAAATACAGGAAGAAGTTCTCTCTTTAAAATCAAGAATGAAATAATACCTTATGGAAAACTATAAAAAATATACTGGAAAAGGTCTATTAAAAGTCAAGAATAATACCTACTCCATTAACGAGTTGGCCACCAACAGTCCTACGAAAAAAGCCCAAAAAGAGCTGGTCGAAAAATTAGCTCCTTATTATCCAAGTGATGAATTAATCGAGAGTGTAGAATATGCTCGTTTGTTAAATCGACCGCTACTCCTGCGAGGAGAACCCGGTAGTGGAAAAACCAAATTGGCACAAGCCCTGGCTTACGAATTATACGGAGGTACCGAAGGAGAAAATTATCGAGACCATTATTTTGAATGGTTTATTAAATCTACTTCCAAAGCAGTCGATGGTTTGTACACGTATGATCACCTGGGACGATTGAGAGATTCACATCGGGTTAATGATCCGGATGTAGCTAAAAAGACAAAATATTCTTATCGCCAATATGGCGCTTTGGGTAAAGCTTTTATCAAATCCAAACCAGGAAAACCAAGCGTGCTCCTGATTGATGAAATAGATAAAGCAGATATAGATTTTCCAAATGATTTGTTATTAGAACTGGATCAAAAACGTTTCTACATCGAAGAAACCAACGAAGAAATCATTGCGGAGGAATCACCCATCATCATTATTACCAGTAACGATGAGCGGGAATTACCCAATGCTTTTTTACGGAGATGTGTTTTTCATTATATTGATTTTCCAAAAGATGAATTGTTATTTAAAATACTAAAAGGCAGAACGCACGCTTTTCTGGAACAATATAAAAAACTGGGACATCCAGACGCCGGCGTTTTAAGTGATGCGGTTTTAAATAATGTAATCAAACGGTTTAGAAAATTATATACCAAAATGCGGGATAATCCCAACGCCCGAAAACCGCCCTCTACCAGTGAATTACTGGACTGGTTTAAAGTAATTCATTATAAAATTATTACGGGTGAATTGACCCTGAAAGACAACGATTTACCCGAGGGACAATTACCTTTTCCGGAAGTCGTACTCAAAAGTCTGGACGATCAAAAAATAGGATTACAATAATAGATTTTATTATAATATGAATATCCAGCAGCTACTATTTTATGATTTATTCATTTATCTAAAAGATGAATTAAAAATTGATTTGGACTTCGGCCAGTACGAAGCCTTTAATCAATTATTGCTGGTCAACAACTGGAATATTTCAGCGGATGACGAGGGTACTAGAAACCGACTAAAAAATCTTTGTATTTCTTTGTGGATACCGCAGCAAAAATATAGAGCGGTTTTTGAGCAAAAATTTGACCAGTTATTTGCCACGATTTTTAAAAATGTGCAAACCCTTGAGAATAAAAAGGTAGACCATCCCACAGATATAAAACAAAAAGAAGGCGCTAACCCCAAGGAAGATAAACCGACAATACAAGATACGAATAGTGATCCTTCGGAGAATACCGAGGAACCTTTAGAAAATACAAACGATACCGCAGATGTGGAAGCGGAAGATACCCCGGTCGCTCCCGATGAAAAAAATAAACCTACTTACAAAAATATGTTTGTTGATTTTAGTGCGGGGGAGGGGAGTAGTGATCTTGATTCGGACAATCAGCAGGAGTCTTCGATCAGAGACACCCCTTACGTTTTTTCGGATGACAAGCATCTACCCTTGCCAAGTCGAAAAGCGTTACAACTTTGGCGAAAAATCAATACCTATTCTCAACGGGTAGAAGGCAAACAAATAGATGTCAAGGCGACCGTTGGGCGATTTGCGAAAGAAGGTATGTTGCACGAACCGGTCAGCGAAATGGAGAAAAAAGGAAAAGTAAATTATTTGTTATTTGTAGAGCACGATGGACCCATGATCGCTTTTCAATCCTGGTGGCAACAGTTGGAAAAAAACTTAATGGAGAGCAATAAAAATAGCCAGGTAAAGATGTATTATTTCAATAATTATCCATTGCCAGTAAGAGGAGAAGATTATCCCGATTTTCATTTATTTTTAAATAGAAGCCATACCTCATCTGATCGTTTGAGTGCTATTTATCAAGAGATTAACAAGGAAACAATTGTACTGTTTTTTAGCGACGCCGGAGCACTGGATGGAGGTGCCAACAATAATCGAGTACCCGAAACTCTGAAGTTTATTCAGGCCATACAAAAAAATACCCGGCATTTACTCTGGTTAAATCCGATCCCCAAAAAGGATTGGTCAAACAGTTGTGCCGCTATCTTATCCATGCTGGTTCCGATGGAAACTTATAATTTTAATGGCATCGAAAAAGGCATCAAAATATTAAGAGATTGATGGAGACTCTACATATCGTCGACAAAAACAGACTGGAGTTGTTTAAAGAACAATACTCCGACAAACACTACTCGTTTGCTTGTCACGTAGCTATCCCTCGCGTATTTACGACCGATTTACTGTACAAACTCTGGATGAATTTTCAGAAAGATGAAAACGAAAACTATCTCGATATTCCATTGACCTACATCGCAGAATTAATCAATGCGCCGATCTGTAAAGAAATCGGCTATGACCTGTACGAGTTTTATCCGGAGATTCGAGCCATCCTGCAAAAGGAGTTGGTAAAAGAAGACCGGTTTGGCTGGAAGCGGAAAAAAGATTTGGCGCAATTTATTATCGCCTACGTTCAGTTTAATGCGCATAAAATTCCCTCCATCGTGGTGAAGGAAGCTTTGAAGTTTGAAGCAGAAGCTATCCTCGATCCGTTGGGGGCGATACAACGCCTGATGAACGTGGTGCAAGAGGAAATAAAGAAAGATTCCCCCAATCAGTCGGGTATTCAACGGGTCCTAAAAACTATCGAATATCAAAGCAAAACGGTGCCCGATGGAATGACCAATAACCCCTGGCAATCCGCGCAAGCATTTATTGATGCGATGCAATTGTCCAAAGCGGGCGATATAAATTCTGCGACGGATATTATCAAAAATTATAAAGATCAAATTAGTGAGGGTGCAAATTCTTCGGATGCAATCTCAATCCCGTTGCCGGAAGAAATTTTACAATCGCTTCATTTGTTAGATCCGGAAAATAAGGAGAGCGATAAGACCAAATTAAAAGATTTATATGTTTTGCTGGTGGGGATTGACGAGTATCATCCGGATAGTGAACTTAGTGGAAGGCCCTTAAAAACGTCCATTAATGATTGTCTTGTGCTAGAAGATTATCTTGAAAGAGATATTTATCAGGATTCAAAAAACCAGTTATATATTCAAAAACTAATTGGCGAAGAAGCTACTCGGGAGAATGTTATTCGAGCTTTCCAAAATTTTTACGATACCAAAAACGAGCAGTCGACTTTTCTGTTTTTCTTTTCGGGGCACGTAGCCTACGTAGATGTTCCGTCCGAATTGCTGTATGCCTATCCCAAAGGATTTATGAAAAGCTATCTTTGTTACGACTCAAGAAGTGGCGATACGACCGGTTTATTTGATATAGAAATTAATTACCTGGTAAAGGAAGTTACTAAAAATACAAATATTCCATTTATTAGTTTAATGGATACCTAATCAACCAAGATGAAACGACCTAAACCTGATAATGCGATAGACTTAACTAGACTGCTTGGATACGAGCAATTTGAGTTCAAAGTAATTGATGGTAAGCAACAAATACTTCCAATAGAAGTGAATAATTATATTTGTATCAGACCGGAAAATGTAGGATTCGAAACGGGTGATGAGATAAGTTTGTTTATGACTCATCTTGCAAATTTTTTAAAGAAAGAAAAATATCCATTAACCACCAAAGAAATTCTTAACATTCTTAATGATAACCTTAAAGCGAATAGTAGCCAAGATTTAAAAATAGAATTCCAACCTAAAAATTCGACGCTCAGAAACGATTACTTTTTCCTTTTTAAAGATGGACTAGAACTCAATAAGCCCATAAAAAACGATAAGTACATTACCTGGATGTATTATAGCCAGGTACACAAAAAATGGAAGATAGACTTCGGAGAAATTCATGGTATACAAAAAAGAGATACCCTAAAACTAGTCGATCAAAAAGAACAATTCAGGATTGCAAAAGTGCTACCGTGTCAAGCACTTTTAGAAGACGACCGGGGAGAACTGGACAGAGATAAATATTATCGAGTAGATTTTTCTCAGTATAAAGCACCTGCCGCGGAGATGGATTTAAATCTGTCACTGGAGATCAATGAATTAAATAAATGGTATGGTAGAATTGAAAAATTGGTGGAACAGTGGAATGGTTTTTATCCGGATGCTCCGCTAGAATTAATTAATGCTCCTGATAAGTTAGCATTAGAGATTGTTAGTTCATTTTTTGAAAGTCCTTGTGTGAGGATCGGTAAAGATCACTGTGCTGATTTTGAACAGATTTTTATGCATGTGCTTGAATGGGAGAAATTTTATCAGCTAATTAATCCTGGCATTAATTTTAATAATCGGGAATTTATAAGTGTAGATATATTTTCGAAAAGAGAACTTTACCGATCTCGTTATTCTTCTGCGAAATACTGGGATAATGAGGAGCTCATTGTGTTGGACGGAAACAAGCAATTTCCCATTCAAATAAAAATACAAGGAATCAGTTCAAAAAAATATTTTATCGGTGGCCTTATTCTACGCGCTGATTATTCTATCAATAATGAAATATTACCAGTCGATGAAATACATGGAGAGTATGCACCTGTTTGGTTAAAAAATAAAAATGTAGGAGGTGAAGCGACCGACTTGATTTTAGATGTTACGAATGCTGAAAAAGGAGCAACCGAAGAAAACATACTTATTAAACTATTCATCACCAATGACGATAAACTGGATACTGATTTTTTCTGTAAAGGAAAGCCGGATATTGCTGCTTTTAAAAAGGGTAAGGTGAAATCAGCGGCTCCAAAAAAAGAGGAGGTAGATTTGGATTGGACGGTGATTGATATTCCGATTAGAATAGTGAATGATAAAGGAATAAATTCTGAGGAGGACTTGGAGGAATGGAAAGAAAATTGGACAACTTTATTAACGGAGGGTAATACTAAAACGTCCATAGACTCACCAGATTCGATAGAACTTCTGACAACGGTTTCAGATTTTCTATTTAAAAATTTAAAGGAAGATGCCAGAAATTACAACGAGGTAATTCTTATCGGGGCGTTGCTAATTGAGATTAGTGGTTCTAACAGATTGAGAGATGAGGGTAGTTATTTTTATACAAGGAAAAAAAATCAACTAAAAGAAAATCTTCAGCAAATTATTTATAATATAACATTATCAGAAATAAAAATAAAATCTACTTCAGCGCAAAACCTTTCCAAAACCCAAAACCTTTTGTGGCATTTAGAAAAATATGATTTCCTGGAAATATCAACCGAGGAAGTGTTAAAAACCGAAGACAAATTAAAGGAACTTA
>Ga0209187_1004600_pt1 | contig 10369 bp, 6 predicted proteins | sample BantaG_FD_187430 | JGI IMG/M metagenome (GOLD analysis project Ga0209187, IMG submission 187430) | Marine algal microbial communities from Bantry Bay, Ireland - BantryBay_4 metaG (SPAdes) (version 2) | ecosystem: Host-associated > Algae > Red algae > Unclassified | place: Bantry Bay, Ireland... | reverse complement strand
GAATTTTAAATTACTTTATTAAACACCATGAAATAAACACACCATCAGATCTATCAAGCACCCTTAACCTTTATACATAGAAATTTAGTTCCGAAAGCATTAGTCCCTTGTTTCACAATGCTGCCGTAAAAAAAACAAGACACCGATTATTGAGCCCCCTCGTGTTTGTGTTGGTATTAAATCTATAAATCATTGGTGGGATCGTGCCCATCGTCTGCAATTTCCTGTACTTCATCGTCGTCAATGGAAATATCATCGTACTTTTCTTCGTACGCTTCTTTGACATCATCCCGCAAAATACCATCTTCATCATAGTCATCATCGTCGTCGATAATATCCTGTGCTTCGGCGCGGGTCATGCGTACGAGGTAATATTTCTCTTCCGTTTCGAAAGGCAGCGCACTTACAAATTTACCAGCGGCATTTTTAAAAGTAATCAGATTTTTTCCAAACCCCCGGGGGTAATTCAGCTTGATTTGCTCGAGGATTGCTTCCTCTAGTTTTTCGTAATCTTTAACAACTCTTGGCTTATTCATTTTCCATTCGTTTTAGAATGTTAACAAAATAAATATTAAATTTCCGAAATTACCACGAATATTAAAAGTAATTCCTAATTTTTATCTGATATTTAACTTGATCGCTACCCTTCTTCCGTAACTGGCATTGCTTGCCGGATCTTCTCCCCGTGGAATCGCAATGAGCCGATTCGCAGGAATACCGTATTGAACTAAAAAATTCTGAACAGCCGTTGCTCTTTTACCTGATAAAATCAGATTCGCATCCGCATTTCCGCTCGGATCCGTGTATCCTTCCAACTCCGCGTATATCTCCGGATATTGGTTCATTAGCTGCGCGACCGACTGAATGATCTGCATCGAGGGAGCATCCAGTTTAGCTGCCCCTAGATTGAAAAATACCAATTGTTTTTCCCGGCCAGCAATCGCATCACGAGCGGTAGGGCTTGGTGGTACGACCGTATTCGTGATAATAGTCGGTGGTGGTGCAGGTGTTGGCGCCGGTGTGTTATTAAGTGCTTCGAGCTGTTTGCGAGTCGCTGCCAATTCAGCTTTTAACTGACTAATAACCGCAGACTCACTGGCGGTAGAACTAGCGTTAACCGAACTACTTATTTTAGCTATCTCCGCTTTAATCGCTGATAATTCTGCCGTAGAAGCGGCGTTGTTTTGTGTATTCTGTTGCTCTAATAACTTTCGCATCTCTGCCATATTATTATTTAAGTTGGTCACCTCTGCTTTCAATGCATTGACCTCTTCCTGATTTTGTTGATTGGCAGGAACCGGAATAATCACCGGTGCCGAAGTCACTGGTTTGGCTTTAATAGCTGCTTCCTGCTGCTGACCAATACTCGCTTTTAATCCTCTGATTTCTGACTCCAGCTTCTCTCGTTCCTGCGTATTCTCTTTCATATTTCGCGCCTGAATTTCATACAACCATAGTTGACGTTTGTATTCTTCCAGTTCAGAGCGATCCTGATTTTTTTGTTGCGTCGTCATCAGATACGTACGCATTGATTCCATCTCCCTGCGCATGCCGTCAATTTCAGCTTGCGAATTATTATTATTGGTGGTAGCCGCCGCTGGATTGTTGGCTGTTTGAATTTGTTTTTCAATTTCCGTCATAGCCAGTTGAAAGTCAGCTCTCCACTGTTCACTCAACTCATTATTATTTCTAGCCTGACTCGCCCGCAGACTATCCAATTCTGCTTGTACAGTCGCTAATCGTTGATTCACTATGGCATCATTTTGACTACGATCCTCTATTTGCTCTTCTCTCAATTTTGCAATATTAGAAGACAACTGACTTACCTGCCAGTACAAAGAATCCGTACGCGGATCGGACGAAATAATCAAGGGTTTTTCTTTTTCATTTTCGATAATCAGCGGTGGAGCCGGCATCGGTACATTTTCAATAATTTGCATTTCCGTAGTGTCCACAATGGTGTTTTCAATTGTCAACGGTGGTTGTTCGATCACCGGATTAGAAATTGCGACAAGGTCCGTTTCGGTCAGTGAATCGGTGGTCGTTGTCAAATCAATCCCTCCTCCTGTATTCGCTTGTGGAAATTGAATAGTATCGGACACGTTATTTACTATAAAGTTAGTGGTATCAGATAGTCGAGATGCCAGTAAAAATTCGTTATAACTTTCCCAATCCTCTCCGTCCAGTGGTTCCCACTTATTATTATATTCATTAAATAATACGTCTCCGATTCGGGTAAGGGTATCTACCCGATCCGACAGACCAGCATCGATTTCTAACTCATCCGTATAAAAAATAGAATCCATTGGGGTTACCACCCGGTAAAAAGTATCGATTCCTTCAGGAAAGTCATTCACCACCGACAGGGTGTCATCGTTGGACATATCAATTTCGGGTATCTCCAGTTCTTCAATATCGCTTTCATCTTGGGTTATATCAAGATCATCCAGATCAATAACTGGAAGCACGCTAATCGGTTGATAAGTAGTATCGGTACTGCTCGGTAAGGTATTGGTTTTCTGAAATTTATCCGTATCATATAAATCACCAATTAAAATAGCCGGGGCGATAAATGGTTTGGGCGTTTTACCAAAATTATAATGCAGACTGACGGTTGTAAAATGTAATCGGTCTTTTTTATCATCCGTGTTTCCTCTGTTTAAAGATTCTCTTAAGGCTGGATTGGCCGCGTATGCCTGTTCCGGAGAATTGTAGTTATTTATAAAATTACCCCGTACATCATCCAGATAATCTGTGTTGGTAAACCGAAATAAAGATTCTATATTTAAACTCATTCGCTTCCACAATCTGAACTTTAGTCCGACACCAACCGTGGCGTGAATAAAACGTGTTTCATAATCTACGCCTTCCGTTTCTAATGGACTTAATTCGGTTTCAAAATTTCCATCCTGCTGAATAATATTTCCAGGGTTTGATTCATTCTGAGCTACATCACGAATGGTCTGATCATTCCAGTAATAATAGCGATCACCATTGCGCGTGTAAAGATCTCCAAAATTTTTGTAGGTAGAAAAACCACCACCGAACAGAAAATAAGGCGCTAGAAAAACCTGCTCTGGCAATATTTTATCGTTGGCCAAAGACCAAATACCCAACAAACTGAGATCATTGATTTCAGTTCGTACGTTGAGCGATCGGGTAAAATTTTCACTATCCGTTACCAATTCATTGTTCCAGTCTACTCCACGGTCATTGGCAATAAATTCACCCCGCGAAGCCATTAGTCGTAAAGACCAGCTATCACTCAGACTTTTACCAATAGAAAGACCGTAAGAAAGAAAATCCGTATTATCAAAAATATTTAAAATCTGATCATTGGGATCATAAAAATTCCGACTCAGATCTCCCCGGTAATTGGTTATTCCGGTGTAGACCCCAACGCTCCACTTTGCATCTTGCTGCTGTGCGTTAGCAGCAACAACACCAAAAATTATTATTGAAATAAAAAATATAGTTTGCTTTATCATAAAAATCGAATCTAAAAAGTGAAGAAGAGCTTTTATAAGCATTATTTATCCAGTCCGATTGATAAATTTATCTTGGCACTTAATCCAACGAATGGACGGAAGAAAACCCGATTTTCGATACCAGATACCATTCCGGTATTTACACTTTCTTCTTCGAGTGCCGCCGCACCTACATTAAAACGAATGAACTGGAATAATTTATAATCTAACCCCAAATAAATCGGACGTTTTACGATGGGTCCGGTGATAGAACCACGATCACCTACATCGTTAAAATTTTTGGTAAAAATACCAAGTGTAATGGATGCGTTGCGAAAAAACTTGGGAGCAAGCGTACTGGTAGACAATGGAAATGCCAGACCGACGTAAGGAGCACGACCGTATTCCAGATTGTCAACATCTCCGTCAATGTATACGGCACCATAACCAACATTGATAGAAAAATAACCGTTTCTGTCTTCTGTTTTTACATCCGACATATCATACTGATTGATCAAACGGGAAATGTCGCTATTCAGTACAAACCGAACTTCTGCATGAATCAGGGTTTGTAAATCCTGAATCAACTGATCACGATATTTTGCTGAAGCCATTGCCTGCGAAGTATTGTTGGCATCAAATAAAACTTTGTTGAGTTTTTTGTCATCAATTGCTTCAATTTGACCTTTTACCAAATCAGAAAAACCTTCAAATGGAATACCATTGGTAATTCTGTATTCTTGCAGACCATAATTGACAATGGTGTTGAGATTCTTCATCATCTCTTTGCTACTCTTGGTAAGTTTTATTTTTTTGCTGCTACTCTGTAACGACTGGCCGAGGTAAGCATCCAGGTTGTTTTTGAGCGCACCATAGATTTTTTCGCGATCGTCACTGTCTACGCTTTGAAAATATTTGACCCGAACGTGGTATTTCTTATTTGCGCTCAGTTTATAATTCACCGGTAGTTTAAACGAACCGCCTTTATCCCCGGCGCCACGGTTCCAACTAGCCACGTAGAGCGGATCTTTGAAATCTGTATCTTTTCCACGAAAAAACTTAAATTCTACTACGTTGACATTGGCTGGAACCGATCCGGTAAACATCATGTCTTCTTCGGATGGTAAGGGCTCAAAATTGTTAAATGTGCGCATGGCTGAATCAAAAGTTACCGTAGCGTATTGCCCATAAAGGCTGGTAGTGAAAAATGCAAAGACTAGAATCAGGTTAAAAAATTTCATTTTGATGGATTTTGTGTTAAATCAACTGCAACGCTAAAGTTGCATTTAATTTTTCAATTAAAAGGTTTTTAATCATTTTAGACGAAAAATTTTCTACAATAGGTACAATTTATTTTTATCTACTAGGGTAAATAACGTTTCAAAACAATATGGGTTCAAATTTAATTTCTTACAATTTAAGGACTTATAATATATTTTGTATATTAGAGTTTATGTACAGAAAATTTGTATGGGACTCAAATAATCTTTTTTAATTGACCTGCGTCACGTCCTCGCCTTAATAGCTAAGGCTATTAGGCTCCGGGCGTTTCTTGGTCACTTAAAAAATCTTTATTTTCTCCCTACACAAAATCCCCATACATAAACTCTATTAGAGTTTATGTACCGCCTCTTTTAAACCAAAACATTATTTCAATGAAAATTAATATCCTCTTTCCTCTTTTTTGTCTACTTATTATATCAGGTTATCTGGCCTGCACACCCAAGACAGCAAAAGTAGTACAAGAAACTACTGAGCAAAGCACAACAATCGCAACAACGCCCACGACTAAAACGACCACGCCCACGACCACCACAACTATTGAGGAGGGCCGATCCAGGATAGAGAAGCCGATGACAACCAAAGAAAATGAGACTTTCGCTAAAGCCCTTCCGGTAGATCCGGATATCAGGATGGGAACACTGGACAATGGTTTGAAATATTATATTAAGAAAAATACCAAACCCGAAAATCGCGCAGAACTACGGCTGGCTGTCAATGCAGGAGCGATGCAGGAAGATGATGACCAGCAGGGACTGGCACACTTTGTAGAGCATATGGCATTTAACGGTAGTACCAATTTCAAAAAAAGTGAACTGGTAGATTATCTGGAAACAGTTGGTACCCGATTTGGGCCAGACCTGAATGCTTACACCAGTTTTGATGAAACGGTGTATATGTTACAAGTACGAACAGATAGCACCGCACTGCTTAACAAAGGTATGTTAGTGCTCGAAGACTGGGCCGGTGGCGTTACTTTCGAAAACGAGGAAATTGACAAAGAACGGGGTGTCGTAGAATCAGAATGGCGGTCCCGCCTGAGCCCCAATCAACGGATGCTTAACCAGTGGCTGCCCGTACTTTACAACGACTCTCGGTACGCACAAAGGTTGCCGATCGGAAAACCTGAAATTATTCGCAACGCTGATTACGCTACCGTAAAACGGTTTTATAAAGACTGGTATCGCCCCAATTTGATGGCTGTCGTCGTGGTGGGTGACATCGATGTAGATCAAATGGAAAAAGATGTAAAACAACGGTTTGGTAAATTAAAAAATCCAGCCAATAATCGTTCTGTTGACAGTTATCCCGTTCCTAATCACGACGAGACACTCGTGTCGATTGTCTCGGATAAAGAAGCACCTTTTACCAATGTACAACTGGTATACAAACACAAATATGAGCCAGTAATTGATCTGTTGGGCTACCGTAAAAATCTCGTTCATCGACTTTATAACACCATGCTGAGTGCCCGACTTAGTGAAATCAGCCAACAACCAAATCCTCCGTTTTCTTTCGCCTATACGGGCTACGATGGAGATGTGGGCAGCCTGGCCACCTACTCTTCTTACGCAATGGTACCCGAAGGTGGTGCCGTACGCGGACTAAAAGTAATTTTAACTGAAAACGAACGTGTTTTGAGACACGGCTTTACGAGTACAGAATTGGCGCGCGCCAAAGAAGAGCTGCTGACCAATATGGAAAAGGCATTTAAGGAAAAAGACAAAACGGATAGTCGGCGTTTTGCGATGCGTTACGTTTATAATCATTTAGATAAAAATCCTATCCCGTCGATTCAGGACGAAGTAAAATTCTATAACCAGTTTTTACCAACCATTCAATTAAAAGAAGTAAATGGATTGGCCAAAGAATGGATTACGGACAAGAACCGAGTGGTCGTAGTGACCGGTCCGGAAAAAGAAGCAACTCCCTTACCAAACGAAACCGAAATTCGAAATTTATTGACGGACGTTCAAGGAGAAGATTTACGGCCTTACGTAGACGAAGTGAACAACGAACCACTGCTCGCAGAGAAACTAGTGGCAAAACCAGTGACGGGCACCAAAGAGATGTTGGAGATCGGCGCTACCGAAATCACCCTTGCCAATGGAGTGAAAGTAGTTTTAAAACCTACTGATTTTAAAAACGACGAAGTATTGTTGCGCGCTTTTAGTCTCGGTGGTAATTCTTTATATAATGATCAGGATTATAAGCAAGCCAGCAACGCAGCGCGGGTAATCAGCGAATCGGGTGTTGGTAATTTTGACAATATGCAACTGACTAAAAAAATGTCTGGAAAAGTAGTACGGGTGAATCCCTGGATTGGTGGACTTCGTCAAGGGTTTCGCGCCAGTGCGTCTCCGGATGATCTGAAGACCATGTTGGAAATGATCTATTTGTACGCCACAAAGCCGCGAAAAGATCTGGAAGTTTTAAACTCCTATACAACCAAGCAAACTGCGATTTATAAAAATCTACTTTCTCAACCGGACTATTACTTTTTTGATCAGACTTTAAAAATCAAATTTAACAATCACCCGAGGGTTGGATTTCCAACGGCCGCAGATATGGCAGCCCTGGACATGGATCGTATTTACCAAATCTATCAGGAACGTTTTGCAGATGCCGGCGGTATGACTTTCTTTTTGGTTGGGAATTTTGATAAAGAAAAAACGATTCCAATGTTGGCGCAATACCTGGGGAATCTTCCTGCCACCAACAGAGGAGAAACCTGGAAAAACACCAATGTTAAATATCAGAAGGGAGTGGTTAAGAAAACATTGACTTACGGAGAAGCACCCAAAGCACTGGTAGATATTACCTTTCACGGAGACTTCAACTGGACGCCAGAAAATCGTTACCATTTCAAATCCATGATCGATATTCTCAAAATAAAAATGCGGGAATCCATGCGGGAAGACAAGGGAGGTGTTTACGGAGTGCGCGTCAGTGGCAATACTTCCCAGTATCCCGAATCCAAATATAACATTACCATCTCTTTTAATGCAGATCCTCCACGAGTAGACGAATTGATCGAAACGGCGATGAACGATATTAAGAATGCGCAGCTAAATGGGGCCGAAGATAAAGATATGAACAAGATTAAAGAAACACAGCGTCAGGGTCGCATCAAGGATTTGAAAGAGAATGATTTCTGGATTGGCTCGCTTGAAAATGCCTATGTCGAAAATTTGGATCCTAAGAATATTTCTTTAGCAGGCTTGGAAGAAGGGATCAATAGTTTAACTGGCGATCATATCAAAATGGCTGCAAATAAGTATTTTGATTGGAATAATTATATTCAGATTATTTTGTTGCCGGAAGCAAAAGTAATGGAAACGGAGACTTCGGGAAAGCGGTGATTAGGGGGTTTATTTGTTTAACCGTTTATTTGTTTAATCGTTTAAATTTGGATAGAATTATTTCTTGCAGAGGACGCGCTATTCGTTATTTTATATTCCGTTTGAGAAAAATGCTCTGATCCGCTGATATACTTCTGCGCCTTGCAGGCTGTGTCCAAGGCCGGTGGTAAGTACCAGTTCTGAAACTGGAATAATTTTATGGTAGGCTTCGCTGTCGGTAAACATGGCGACGGTGTCCTGACTATCGCATACGATGAGGGTCGGTAATTTTATTTGATCACAAAACTTTTTAACTGAAAAATAACGAATAGCGCGTCCCGTATGCAGAATAATATATTCGCGGAGTGACTGCACATTACGCGTTCCCAATCCAATAATTCGGGCGTAATATTGTAGCATTTGTTCTAACTCGGAAGGAACACCTAGTAGCGCGATTCTCTCTGGTTTAGGGCCATCGTAATGAGAAAGATAGTACGCCAGCGAACCACCTCCGACTGAATGTCCGACAGTAAAATAAGGTTGGAAAGTACGGTGTGCCACGTCGATAAAATTTCCGTAGAGTATCATATTGAAATGGGTTCCTTCGGACCCACCGTGTGCGGGTGCGTCGATGGCGACTACATGATGGTCATCTTGAATTAGGAGACGAATCAGGTTTTCCCAACGGGCAGAATTAGATTCCCAACCGTGTAATAGCAGGATGGTTTTAAGCCCTTTGGTATTCCATTCGTACGCTTTTATCTGACCGCTGTCAGAAGAGAGCAATTGCTCCCGTTCGGCAGTAGCCAAAAACTGCTGATCCAAAGGTGTCAAACGACCAATCTTCGGTTGACAAAAAAGGTCAAATGCCTTTTGTGTTGCCTTCTCCCGAGCAATTAGTCCAAGTAAATTATAGTAAGAACCAACAATACGAGGAAGGTACTTTTTCATTATCTGAAATTTTGAAAAATGTGGTGGGGTAAGCAAAAGTAAACAAAAAACCAATATAGTTACGAGGATATGAATTTGAATAAGTCGTCTGGACAAATTTGAAAAATATCAGTCTTTTATTCGTTGTTTCAAAACCTTATACTCTTGATGGACTTGGCAACCACGATTATAGTTTTGTCGGTGAAAACGGTCCCCCAAGCCTCAAGCCTTCGCAAGCGTATGGTCTTGATAAGGTTATTCCGGGTGATCAATTATACTGGAATTCGGCTTCTTTCAGATATGGGATGAGATCAGGATGCGCAAGCGTATTCCCCCCGTGGAGATTTCTTACCCGAATATTCATTATTCGTGGGATTGGGAAGACACCCATTTTGTCCAACAGAAAAGAATGGTGGACGGTAGAAGACTAAAAAAATATTGGAAATTATTAAAATTCTATAATAGACTTGTTACCCTTTAACAAATTGGCTCTATAAATAGCCTTTTGTCCTTATTTATAGATCTTAATTCTTAAAGGGTAACAAGTCTAATGTCATTTTAATTTTGACAGGACATGCGCATTACGGTGACGAATGTTATTTGCCACGGGATGGAGAATCAAATGATTGTACCGTATCTACTTCTTTTCCAATTTGGAAATATTCATATCTGGCGACACATACCCCGCTCTTCTTTTCATCAAATAGGATTCGTAACCATCGGTAGATTTATTATGCATAATTTCCCAACCATTCCGGTACATATAATTAAGAACATCAACAGTTCCATTAAATTCTAATGGAGCACCATTGCGATTAGAAATCGTCCAACTTGCATTATTATCAGCATCAGACATCTGACCATAATCTACCAAAGCATAAGACTTTCCGATAGATTTTATGGGTTTATCCCAAATCTCAATATATTGCAGTGGACGCGTGTTGATATCCGACTTGCCGACGTATATTTGGCCAAAAGAAATGGTCGAAACCAGCAAGAGTAAAGGAAGAATTAGATTTTTCATATAAATTAGTATTTAGTGCGCATTTTTGAAAAAGTAAAATTTGTTCAAACTATAACGATTCAGAACAAAAAAAAGTGTCATCTCCGAAATTCGGGATGACACAACAACATAACCATGAAAATACATAACCAATTCTTAAAGTCAACAGGTGTTCCGTGTGTGGTACTGCCGACGCTTTTTTTCGTGTTCTAATACGTTTTTGTTTGTTACAAAATTTAAAATATATTTATTTAAAAATTGTATTATTGGTTTATTTTCAACTACTTATATACTTTCAAATATGATACCAAAAATTAATATTTCTAAAATTAAATATAAATAAAAAC
>Ga0209187_1004599_pt1 | contig 10370 bp, 1 predicted proteins | sample BantaG_FD_187430 | JGI IMG/M metagenome (GOLD analysis project Ga0209187, IMG submission 187430) | Marine algal microbial communities from Bantry Bay, Ireland - BantryBay_4 metaG (SPAdes) (version 2) | ecosystem: Host-associated > Algae > Red algae > Unclassified | place: Bantry Bay, Ireland... | reverse complement strand
TAAAGTTACAGGCTGTATTATCATTACATCCAGGAATAGTTGGAATATTTAATTGACAAGAGCAAGTATTAATATCCCAAGCAAATGTTCCACCATTAGTACACGGATCATCGTCACAAGCAGTTTGGAAAATACAAGAATTATCATCACAATTCGCATTCGGGTCGAAATTACAAGCCGTTGGATCAGTACAACCTTGTAGAACAATTGTTTGAACTTGACAAGAGCAAGTATTTGTATCCCAAACTTCTAAATCACCGCTGGTACAATCTGTATTACAAGTTGTATTGTAAGGAAGACACGAGTTATCGTCACAAATAGCTGCAGAATCATAGTTGGGTGCGCAGGGGTCAGTACAGGCAGCAAGTTGACACGAGTTATCATCGCAATTCGCATTCGGGTCGAAATTACAAGCCGTTGGATCAGTACAACCTTGTAGAACAATTGTTTGAACTTGACAAGAGCAAGTATTTGTATCCCAAACTTCTAAATCACCGCTGGTACAATCTGTATTACAAGTTGTATTGTAAGGAAGACACGAGTTATCGTCACAAATAGCTGCAGAATCATAGTTGGGTGCGCAGGGGTCAGTACAGGCAGCAAGTTGACACGAGTTATCATCGCAATTCGCATTCGGGTCAAAGTTACAAGCTGTAATATCCATACATCCCAAGACCTGACTTTGAACCAGAAGACAAGCACACGGATCAGCGGGATCAATAACTTGAACATCTCCAACACAAATATCGCTATTACAAGTTGGAGCTGTTAAGCAAGAATTATCGTCACAAATAGCCGCAGGGTCATAATTACAAGCTAGTGGATCAGTACAACCTGCTGATAGTGCTGATAGTCCTGGACCTGTCAAATTTAATTGTTCTGTACAAGGAATGTTTACATCACTAAGTACAAAATCACCAGCAATAGTTACGTCATAGGCTGTACCATAAGGGTAGGTTACGCATATGGATTGCGAACCAACAATAAATCCTAGTACAAAAGCAGTTGGAGTGACAGTAACTGCATTATTTGTATTGTCAATAACACTAAAAAATCCATTTAAACCTGATACATTAAAACAAACTTCATAGGTTTGATCATCATTGCACACAACTGTTGTAGTTCCATCGTCTTGTAGGGAACAAGTTTGCGAAAAGCCTGGCAAACAGGCAAAGAGAAGTAAGGGTAAACAGATCCCCAACATTTTAAATAGTAGTAGTTTTTTCATGATTGTTGTTTTAAAGTTGAATTAATAATAATTTGCCTGTATTTATGGCAAATTTGTTTGAAAAATGTTCATTGTAGAATTTCCACAATTGGTTGATTTTGATCTTCATAATAAGGTTTTTGTTAAAGAATAAGTTGCCTACCTATGTAGGTATGTTAATTTTAGATTTTTTAGTTTTTTTTTGATTGCATTTATTTGATGTATTAGGAATTAGGCAATGCTGTCCTAGTTGCGTTTTTTTAAAACACATTAATGAGAATGCATATCTGTCCTAGCTGTGTTTCGTTAACACATTAGTGATGAAAATGCATCTTCCCTGTTTGTTTAATGGAGGGTTTATAACAAAGCAGGGTTGCTAGTTTTCCATATAAATTGAATGTCTTTGAATTCCATCTTAATAGATTTTTAAATCTTGGATTTGAAAGACTAAATATGATTTTATACAAAATATCTTTTTGTACAAAATCAGGGATTTATTTTTTGAATATTATTTCAGTAACAAAAAAATAAAGCCATTGTTACTAAAATTGATTCTGTTTCAAGGCGCATCTTTAGTTAGAATTTACTAAAGAGTTAAATTAATTATCAAGCTCAAATATATTTCATTAATCATTGAAAAACTATTTTAAAGACAAATTATTTTTATTGCTAATGCTTTTTGTAAGTAATAATGGCAGTATTTATACCATGTCTATATTATGTTATTTTATTTTGCCAGGCTGTTAGTGAATTGATAATGAATGAGTTATTTGTTATTTTTTTTGTTTTGTTTAACTATTTTGGATGGGATTTATTTTTATTAAATACATATGTTAAAATTTAAAAGATCATATTTGAAATGTTAAATTGCATATCAATTTAATTGTTAATGATTGATAGTCAGTTTTTTATGAATAATTAGGTGTTATTTAGTATAAGATTTTTTTTTAATTAAAAAGTGCATAACTAGTTGATTTTTAGTTTTTTGTAGATTTTTAATTGTGATTTTAGGTTAGGTTTTTTTAAGGTCTAAATCAAGGGTGTAAAATAAAAATTCATTAGTTAGATGTAAATACATAAGAGAAGATTTTGTATTGATGAATTATTCCTGAGTTTAAAATAAGGTATTGAATAAAAAAAAGGGGAGCACAGAGGATGAATTTAGCAACGGAGTGGTTCAATTAACGAAACTACGCCCAATGCAAGGGGAGGTGTATGAAGAAGTCAACAGAAAACGGATTGCGTATGGATAAAGTTGATGACTAGATAGCATTTAGGGGGATGTGCCAATCTTGAGCAAATAAAAAGGGACTGCCTAAATTTAGACAGTCCCTTGAATTGTAATAGAAAATTTAAACTTTCTATCTATTGCCCATTCCGATTTTATTCAATAATGATTCTTTCTGTTGAATGTTGTGTTTCCGTTCTCCATTCTACAAAATACATTCCACTAGCAATATTTGTCAAGTCTACTTGAATATTATTGACAGGATCATTTGTTAATATTGTGTATGATTTCAATATTTTACCTGTAATGTCTAAGACAGAAATGGTTTGAACTTCCAAACGTTCTATTGGTAGGTCTATATAGAATAAACCATTGTTTGGATTTGGATAAACCTTAAATCTACCTTCTGCCAATTCACTTTCATCATTGTCAACCAATCTTGGATTGGTATCACAACCTCCGATATCCATTATGTAGAGAATGGTATCACAAATTTCAACACCGCAAGCAATTACTGTAATTGAATCTGGTATGCCATAATTTTCCATTTGTGGAAGTGGGATGTATCTGAAACATTCGTCATCTATTTTTGAAATAGAACAACCTGTGTAAAATGATTGAATACTCGTAAGTGTATAGTCAGCGTTCGGTCCATCAAATGCACAAAAGTCTGGGCATAGTATGATAGGTGTAATTGCTTCTGTACATTCTCTTTGTGCTTCACAATTGTATTCTTCTACAAGACAATCTTCGCTAATTTCTATATAATATAATACTGTATAACAATCTGTAGAATCCGCATTACAAACTTCAATTTCAAGGAAATCTTCGTAAGGAAGTGGGAATGATTGGTATTGAACACAATCGCCTTCTTTACCTACTGTACAAGTCGGGAAGTTTGAAGAGTAGGAAACAACACTGTATCCATCTAAAATTATTGGACAGTAAGAGGCGTAAGAATTTGGTTTTTGGCAAACATATAGTGTGTCAGAAGGTCCACCAAAGCAAGGTCCGTTGTAATCAATAGTTGCACCAGCACAAGTTGCCAAACATGCATTGTGATAGGTAACACCATCAACTCCACAAACTGGGTTGTAGTTGTTAGAACAATCACAAGGGCAATTTTCTGACATTGTAAATTCAGTCGTTTGTTGACAGCCATTTAAACCAATAACACTTAAACTATAATCGCCAGGAGCTAAATCATTGTACTCTGGGAATGAAAGTGTGTAGTTAGTGTAAGTTAAACCATTTGGTGTCGTCAACTCAAATAAATGACCTTGTTCAGTATTTGCAGATATGAAATCAATGTATCCATTATTATATCCACATTCAGGATTAATAGGATTGAAAACAACACCGCAAGAATTGCAATCGCCATTGGTATAAGAAACACCAGCGCATTCAGCAAGACAAGCATTATCATAAGTTGTGCCATCTGAACCACATACTGGATTGAATTCATCAGTACAGATACAAGGTGGGAAATCATCACAAGTAAATAATACTACTTCTGTAAAATTTGCAAGATTGTAAAAGTCATAACAACTAAATGTTCCGTAAGAAGTGCAATACAATGTTCCATCTTCAAAGTAAATTTGAGTTTGGATGTCACAACCTTCTCCTGCTTCAATGTATACCAATGAGTAGCCGTTGGCAATGTATTCGTATACAGTTGTTCCGTCGCAACAATTGCTTGGATCAATAATGTCTTCCAACCAAGGGAAGTCATAAGGAGCTGGAGGATAAATTTCTTCACAACATTCTCCTAAGATGAAATTGTTACAATCTGTTATTGTTAAGCAAACTGTATAAGGTACTCCATTTGCTTGGTATGGCAATTCAATGCCGCACTCTTGGAAAGTATCTCCTGTTGCACCGTTTCCGAAATTCCAATTCCACTCACAAATATTATCAATACCGATGTTTTCTTCAAAACAATAGCTGTTAGAATCTTCATTATAAGTATAAGTAAATATTGGACCTTGATCACAGATTGTTTGACATGCTCCTGATGTGTAATTTGTAATGCCTAGACATTCTGCATAACAAGCATTTATATAAGTAGTTCCATTTGCACAAACAGGTTCATAATCTTCATTACAACTACATGTATAATCACAAGAATCATCTTCACAAGTTGCATCAGGGTTGTAATTGTTTGCCTCGGCATCTGTACAACCATAAACCACGTTGCAAGGATTAGGACAAGTTGTTACACCTAAATTACAAGAACCATCATCGCAAGTTGCAAAAGGATTAAAATCACAAGCATTTGTATCTATACAACCATAAATTACATTACAAGGATCTGAGCAAGCCGTTACTCCTAAATTACAATTGCCATTGTCGCAAGTCGCATTTGGATTGTAGTTGCAAGCATTTGTATCTGTACAACCATAAACCACATTACACGGATTAGGACAAGTTGTTATACCAAAATCACAAGAGCCGTCATCACAAGTCGCATTCGGGTTGAAGTTACAAGCATTTGTATCTGAGCAACCGTAAACCACATTACACGGATTCGGGCAAGTCGTTACACCGAAATCACAAGAACCATCATCACAAGTCGCATTCGGATCAAAATTACAAGCATTTGTATCTATACATCCGTCAGGAATACATAAGCAATCTTCTTCTATTGTAAAATGAATTTCACTAGAACAATCATCTTGTCCATCAACAGTTAATATATAATCACCAGCACCAAGGTCATCGAAAGATGGGAATGTTAAAGAGTAATCTAAAAATACCATTCCACTTGGAGTTGTTAACTCAAATAAATGTCCTTGTGACTCATCGTTGATAAAGGTAAATTCAAGATGCCCATTTGAAAAGCCACAAGCTGGTTGTACAATTTCAAATTCAACACCACAACCATTTAGGTTGCCATATTCACAAGAACCATCATCACAAGTTGCATCAGGATCATAGTTGCTTGCAGTTACATCTGTACATCCATCAGGAATACAAGGGCAATTATCTTCTATTGTAAAATGAATTTCGCTCGAACAACCATCTAATCCAGTAACATTTAAAATATAATCACCTGCACCAAGACCATCTAAAGTAGGGTAGGTTAAAGTGTAATTTAAAAACACCATTCCGCTAGGAGTCGTTAATTCAAATAAATGTCCTTGTGGATCATTGGTGATTGAAGTAAATATTAGGTAACCATTTTCAAATCCACAATCTGGTTGAACAATTTCAAAAGCAACACCGCAACCATTGTTCGCAAGGATACAAGATTCATCATCGCAATTTGCAGCTGAATTATAGTTGTCAGCCATTGGATCTGTACATCCATATATAGTATTACAAGGAGCTGGACAATCAAGAACTCCGTAATCACAAGAACCGTCATCTACTTTAACTTCAGGATCATAATTACAAGCATCAGGATCAGTACATCCAGCCGCGAAGTAAACGCACAACAAAGGGATGTTGCAATTTGCATCTGGGTTGAAGTTATTTGCTTCAGGGTCCATACAACCAGGAACCACATTGCAAGGTTCAGGACAATCAGTCATTCCATAATGGCAAGACGCATCATCGCAAGTTGCTAATGCATTATAATTACAAGCTATAGCATCTGTACAGCCAAAGATAATTATACCACAAGGATCAGGGCAGATAAGGGTTCCGAAATCACAAGAACCGTCATCTACTTTTACTTCAGGATCATAATTACAAGCATCAGGATCAGAACAGCCAGCATTCAAATAGCTGCATAAAAGAGGAATATTGCAATTGGCATTTGCATTAAAATTATTTGCTTCTGGGTCCATACATCCAGGGACCACATTGCAAGGTTCGGGGCAATCAGTCATGCCAAAATAGCAAGACCCATCATCGCAAATTGCATCTGTGTCAAAATTGCAAGCTTCGGGGATCATACAGCCACAGTTTTGACCTTGTCCAAAGCTATTCTGCATTCCTACAAATAGTAGAAGTAAGCAACAACACAGAAAAGATTTAAAATAGTAATTTGTTTTCATAGAAAAAAGTTGTTTTTATAATTAGCTATTATATAAAAAGTATAATTGAGGAATACCAATCCTAATTTTAAGGATGGTATTTTTTTTAGATTGTGAGTGTAAATTCTTAAAAGTTGCCTAAAATGTCAGACCTATGTATCAAGGGTATTCTATGATTTACATCAAATTGATAAATCAAGTAGAGATTAGCTTGGATAAATTGATTAAGAATTAATTTTGATTCGTTTCAACAATCTCGTTGATATTAGAATGCAAAAAATTACATGTGTGGGTAGGGTTAGTTGGGAAGTTAAAGTGTTTCATTGCTTATGAATTGAAAAGTAAAGAAATAATTTAAATGACCTTGGCGTGTTCTTAAATCTTCTTTTTATGATAGTAGATATGTCTAAATAACTATAGGCGTACAACTATTTATATAATTGGCATTATGGAAAAACTATGAGTACAGGTTTACTCAAAACTAAAAAAAAGCACGTCATCCCAGAATTTCTGGAGCGTAGCGTAAGAAATATCTGGGATCTCGTTAATGTTTAGAATTAAATCTTTAACTCATAGTTTTTCCCGTAGCCATATAGTTGTTAGTATTAGTTAATAAGAGTTTGTTTTTTCTATTTCAACAAAAATATATTATAGTCTACTAGATGTTTGAATTTAAACTTCGAAATAGATTTAAATATAAAGCAATAAATATATTAACTTTTAATTAGTATGATAATTGAATATATACTAATTTAAATTTCTTTGTTAGTAAGTATAGAAAGTGGTGAGTTGCGTTGAGAGTTGTATCTTAATTGCAAGTTAAAATTACTATTATTTTACATTATTGTCAAAATGTTTACAGAATATTTTTAAATTTATTTTGGTTAAATATAAAATTATTTTAATCTTGAAGTTTGTTATGATATAATAATATATATGATTGTTACCTGTTAACTGTTATGTTTGAAAATGAAATACTATCCTATTTATTAAATTGTTATTTTGATGCGTTTTTTTTTATGATTTTGATAATCAAATGTTAAGTGATATTTGTGAAATATTTTTCTTTTTTTATAAGAATGCCTCATTATTATTTAATAAAATATTATTTGTTTTAATAAAATATTTGCATTGCTTAGTGAAATGAAATAAATAAGTTGAGCCAAAATTTGTTATCAAATTTTTTCGATTTACTAGGCGTTGAAAGTATGCCGGTCCGACGTTCGGTAGCCGAGCTACGGGGTACTTTTGACAACGAAGAAAATCGGAAAAAGGTGATGATAAATTGGCTTAAGTTATTTTTTTCGTTTCACTTAAAGATGAAATACAGATATAATTATCAAGTTGATACTTTTATATACTTCTTTTTATGATTATGATAATTAACCTTGGTTTAAGATCTGTGAGTGAGTGGAGTGTGTCTATAGTAAAGATCATTTAAATAGCATAAAGTCACAATTTTTGCATCATAATATTGAAAATTATTGGAGCCATCAAGATACAATTCGTAGCAGCCTGACGATTTGTTTAAAATTGAAAAGTTCAAGGATTCTCGCATTCAAGCATTTTCACATTCAAGCATTCTCGCATTCTCAAAAAAAGGGACTGCCCAAATTGGACAGTCCCTTTAGTTAATGGTTCAAGCCCTAAATATTTGACAGCATAAACAAAGTATTTTTTGGCTGTTCAAGGCAAAGGTTCTTGACTTTAGTCAAAGCTAAAGGAAAGGTTCTTTAAAGCAGAACAGATGAAAAAGACGAAGTTTAGAGTGTCAACTATTTAGAACTTGAACCATTAGATAGAAAGTGATTTTTGATAAAATTTATTCAAAATCATTCAATGATGATTCTTTCAGTAGCATTTTGAGTATCAGTTCTCCATTCAACAAAATACATTCCAGTAGCGACATCAGTTAAGTCAACTTGAATATGATCTACGGGACTATTTGCTGGAATTGTAAATGATTTCAAAAGGCTACCTGTAATATCAAATACAGATATTGTTTGATCTTCTTCACTTTCAGTAAAGACATCTATGTAGAATAATCCACCATTTGGATTAGGGTAAACTGTGAATTTGCTATTTGCCAATTCCGTGTCATCACCAGTAATTAATCTAGAGTTACAACCACCAACTTGCATTAAATAAAGTAGTGTATCACAGATTCCGTCAGCATTGCAAGCCACAACTTTGATAGAATCTTGCACATCATAATTTTCCATTTGTGGTAGTGGAATGTATCTGAAGCATTCATCCTCTAACTTTCTAATAGAACAAGCGGTATAGAAAGATTGAATGTAAGTGATGGTATAAGCTGGATCAACTCCATCTTCACTAAATGCGCAGAATTCAGGACATAAAACAATTGGTGTCAGAGCCTCAGTACAAGTATTAATTTCATTACAGAAATCAATGGAAGGACAATCATCACTAACTGTAATATTGTATATAATAGAATAGCAATTAGTAGAACCTATATCACAAACAACTATTTCGAGGATGTCTTCATATTCAACAGTGGAAGATTGATATTCGATGCAGTTATCTGATTCACTTACTACAGTAGTTGGGAAATTAGAAGAGTAGGACACTACATTATAACCATCAAGGAGCATTGGACAATAATTAGCTAATGTATTAGGAGCTTGACATATATGAATTGTATCAGTTGGAATGTCAGTACATTCTCCTAAGTAATTAACTGTAGTACCAGCGCAAGTAGCAAGACAATCATTGTCATAAGTAATACCATCAAGACCACAAACAGGATCTACAGTAGCTGGACACTCACAAGATTCATCACAACTAAATAATACTACTTCAGTAAATGCAGAAAGTTGATAGAATTCATAGCAATTGAATCCTTCATATTCTGTACAGTATAAAGTACCATCTTGGTAGAATAATTGCGAAGGATAATCACAGTTTTCACCAGCATCAATGAATACGAAATTATAGCCATTGGCTTGGTATTCGTAAACAGTAGTACCATCACAACAGTTATCAGGATCAACTGGCAACCAAGGGTAATCATCTGGAGTTGGAGGAATAACCTCTTCACAACAAGTACCCAATACGATTCCATTGCAATCTGTGATTGTTAAGCAAACAGTGTAAGAATCACCACCAACTAAGTATGGTAATTCAACACCACATTCTTGATTGTCGCTATCAGAATAAGTAGAACCGTTTCCGAAGTCCCAATTCCAAGTACAGATGTTTGTAATACCTGTAGTCTCTTCTAAGCAATAAGTCTCTGTAGCTTCATCGTAAGCAACGGTGAAGATTGGACCATTATCACAAAGTGTTTGACAAGCACCTGCTACGTAATCAGTGATGCCATCACATTCTGCATAACATGCATTTGTATAAGTAGTTCCATTTGCACAAACAGGATCGAACTCTTCAGTACAGTTACATCCGAATTCACAAGAATCATCATCACAATTTGCATCAGCATTGTAATTGTTAGCAATTGGATCAGTACAACCTAATATTACGTTACATGGTGTTGGGCAATCTGTATTTCCAAACTCACAAGAACCGTCATCGCAAGTTGCATTTGCATCATAGTTGCAAGCATTTATATCAGTACAACCATCAGGGAAGATACAAGAACCGTTTTCACAGTTAGCAAATGCATTGTAATTACAAGCATTTGGGTTTGTACATCCATTAATCGCATTACAAGGTTCTGGGCAATTAGCAGCACCATAAACGCAAGTCCCATCATTACAAACAGCAGCTGGGTTATAGTTACAAGCCGTCATATCTGTACAACCATCTGGAACGATACAAGTACCGTTGTCACAGTTGGCAGCAGCATTGTAATTACAAGCTGAAGGATTTGTACATCCAACAATAGCACCACAAGGATTCGGGCAAGTTAATACTCCATACTCACAAGCACCATTGTCACAAGTCGCATTAGGATCAAAGTTACAAGCTAAAGGAT
>Ga0209187_1004598_pt1 | contig 10373 bp, 7 predicted proteins | sample BantaG_FD_187430 | JGI IMG/M metagenome (GOLD analysis project Ga0209187, IMG submission 187430) | Marine algal microbial communities from Bantry Bay, Ireland - BantryBay_4 metaG (SPAdes) (version 2) | ecosystem: Host-associated > Algae > Red algae > Unclassified | place: Bantry Bay, Ireland... | reverse complement strand
CGGCTAGGCTCATAGTCATCTGTTTGACTCCGCCGCGGCTGGCGCAGTACGGGGTCAGTCCGGCGTAGCCAGCGACGGCGGTGACTGAGCCGATGTTGATGATCCGTCCGTAGCTGTTCGGGATCATTTGCCGGGCGATGGCTTGGGCGACGAAGAACGATCCGCGCAGATTGGTATCGACGACGAAACTCCAGTCCTCCCAGCTGATCTCGGTGGCGGGCTTGCGGATATTGCAGCCAGCGTTGTTGACCAAAATGTCGAGCTTGTCGAAGGCCGCACCGGCTTGCTCGGCGAAGGCGTTGATGCTTGCTTCGTCACGAACATCCAAGGCGACCGGCACGGCCTTTCGGCCAAGGGCTTCGATCTCTGCGACGAACGGCGCCAGGGATTCCTGGGTGCGGCTGGTGACGATCAGGTCGGCTCCGGCGCGGGCGAGGGCGCGACCGAAGTACTGGCCGAGTCCCCGGCTGGCTCCAGTGACGACAGCGACTTGGCCGGTAAGGTCGAAGAAATTGTGCGGTGTGCTCATAGGAAAATTTATGGGGTGACGACGACCTTCATCAGACCTGCCTCGCCAGCGTAGAGTCGGTCGAACCAAGAGGCGGCGTCTTGCAGCGGACTGGTGGCAGAGATCAGCGGCGCGACGTTGATGACACCAGCGGCCATCAGGTCGATGCAGGCCGGATACTCACCATTCGATGCACAACTCCCGTGCAGGGTAAGCTCACGGGTGACCACCTTCTGCAGTGGCAAGGTGACCTCGGGCGCGAGGTTGCCGACGAGGGTGATGTGCCCGCCTTTGCGCACGCAGTCGATGGCGCTCTGGACGGTGGGATTGGCGCCGACGACTTCGAAGGCATGGTGGGCTCCCTCGCCGCCGGTCAGTTCGGCCACGCGGGCAGCGACGTCTTCGGTTCCGGCGCTCAGCGTTGCGGTAGCACCGAGCTCGGCTGCCATGGCGAGTTTTTCGTCGGCTAGATCGACGGCGATGATCTGGCTAGCACCGGCCGCCTTGACCGCCTGGATGACCAGCAAGCCGATCATGCCACTGCCCACAACGACCGCGCTGTCGCCCAACTGAATGCCCGGCCGACCCGCGGCATGGACGGCGATCGACACCGCCTCGATCAGCGCTGCGTGCTCATAGGGAAAGTCTGCCGGCAGGTGGTAGGCGATGTTCTGCGGAATCGTCGCATATTCGGCGAAGCAACCGTCGCGCTTGAATTCGTCGCACGATACCCCGAGCACCATACGGTTCTCGCACAGGTTGATCCGCCCCGCCCGGCAGTAAGAGCAGTGCCCGCAGGACACCGTCGAATCGAAGGTCACCCGGTCGCCCACCGCGAATCCCTCGACCTTGTCGCCGACAGCCTCGACAAGACCTGCCGCCTCGTGGCCCATGACGATCGGTGGAATCCTCCGCCCCGTACTGCCATCGAAGCCATGCACGTCGCTACCACAAATCCCGCACGCCTGAATCCGCACCAGCAAGTCCCGCTCGCCCGGCTCCGGCTTCGGCACGTCGGACAGAGTGAGCTTCTTGTATTCCTCAAGGACTAGGGCTTTCATGGACCGCAAGACTGGAGCAAGTGCGGACGGATTTCAATCCTCCTCCGTTCTCGTGTCACTCGGGCTCCGAGGTATTACGCACCAGCGACTCCGCAGAACATCTCAACAAACAGCTCAAGCGGCGCATAGAAGTCCCCGCCGCGCCGGGAAATGAAGAAAAATTTCGCCTATCGCTGTCGCCGCTGCGGAGTGGTCATCGAACAAGTCCGCGCACTGAAACGCCAAGTCGCCTGCCGTCAAAGTTACCAGACCCAAGACTGCGGGGACTTCGTCTTCGAGCCAGTGGCGCTGTTAAGCTCAGTTCTACAATCCACCAACAATCTGGGCCCCTGCATCGCCGGGGTGCGACCAAGGTGATCGTCAGATTGGGCGTCGGCATTTTGGTAATTGCGCTGCCTACGACGGCGGACAGCGGGGTAATGGCCAAGTCCTGTCGGAAGACGAGGATAAAGAAGCCACTCGCGCTCCGGGCTCTTATAACGGGCGGGTCGTTCAATTTTTGGTGTGACCATGTACGCCGGTGCCAACCTAGCGAAGATTAGGTGAAAATTATTCTAATTGTGAAAACAATAATTAAATGTAAATTGAATGGCCCATACCTCGGACCCTGCCCAGTCTGTTATGACCCTATCTCCACCCCGACCTACCTCAATTTTCGGCCTTCCTCGTCCTGCGCCTTCGGGTAGCAGAGAGCACACCAATACCCTCAGGGGGATGGCGGCTCTAATGGTGGTTCTGTTTCACGTTCTTGATACGACGAATCAAGACTACGTGGTTCTGAACGCGCAAGTTCTTCATCTTCAGGAGTCATTTCGTTTTCTTCGTATGCCGCTGTTTGCCGTCATCGCGGGCTATGTCTTCGGTCTTCGACCGGTGCGATTACCACAGCTCGGTAAGTTCTTTCGAGGAAAGGGGCGCAGGATTGGGATTCCGTTTCTGGTGGCAACTACATTGCATCTCGTGTGTTGGGTCTTCCTTGGCAAGGGCGAGACGCCTCCTCTCTCGGATGTGCTAATGCAGTACATTGCTCCGTCGAGTTACTACTGGTTCTGCGCCTCCATCTTGCTGCTACTCAGCCTTGCGGCTCTCGGGGATGTGTCTGGGATTCTCGCTAGTCGGACTTGGCGATTGGCACTGTTAGCTTTATCCGTGATCCCTCTATCGTTCGGTGTCTTCTCTGAGACCCCGCTTCTGGGGCTTCAAGGCGCGGTTCGTCTCTTGCCGTTCTTTTTGGTCGGCATCGAAATTTCAAGAAGCTCACTTCGCGACAAGCCGTGGCCTATTTGGCTGGTTCTTTCGTGTGTGATTGCGGTCGTCGTTGGCATCGCTACCCAACAATTGAGTTCTTTCCAGTCTGGAAAAGAGCTTGGACCAGGCCACTGGACGATGATTTTGGCCGGCCTTGGAGGCACCGCGTTACTGTTCTCGAAGGGGTTCCACATTCCTATTCTTGCCAAGGTCGGGGTCTATTCCTTCACCGTCTATCTCTATCACTTTTTCACCTTCCGAATAGTGCTTCGTCTGACCTCTGCTGTCGGCTTGGAGTTGCCGTCACCGGTTCTAGTAATCCTCGCCTTCGCCTCTGGAATCGTCGTGCCAATTCTGCTCCACGAGGTTGCCAGCCGGATTTGCTTTGTCTCTGAGGCCGTATTAGGACTCCGCTACCGGACCTCAGCTGGATCTGGAGACAGGGCGAAGGTTTCAGCGTTCCCGTATTCAGTCTAAGTGAAGTTAGTTGGAAGCGCGGGATTCGAGATCTAGATCACGCCCAAAGGTCGGCTGGACGGTGAGCGATCCATCGCGTTTGAGGTCGATGCGGATCGATCCAGAACGGCGATGGTCGAGTAGGTGGATACCTTCAGCTTCGACTTTTTCCCGCCAGTCTTCCGGGAGTTTTTGGCCTTCGGGGAAGGGTTGGTTACTGGCGAGAATGACACGTGGTCCGACGGCGCGCACAAATCCCATGTCGCCACAGAAGTCGCCGGAGTGGCGGCCCATGAGAATGATGTCTGCGGACAAGTCGGGTTCGTTTTCCACCAACCAGTGCTCGGCGGTCAGTCCGCTGTCACCGGTCCAAAGGATGCGGTGCGGACCGATCTGAATTCGCGCAACGATGCAACCGTCATCGGCGAGGCGGGGCTGTAGGCCATCGGGTGGATAGAGGATTTCTGCGCTGGCTCCGTCTTTGCCAAGGGCGAGGGAATCACCTCGCTTCAGTGGTTGGTCCCGACCCATCAGGGCCTCGTCGATTTCCTTTTCGATGGTCGACTTCGAGCGGATCTGATTTTTCCAAATGGCCGCCCTTGGCATGGCCTCCGCTAAAGCAATGATTCCGCCGATATGCCGTGAGTCGCCGTGGGACAGGACGACGCCGTCGATCTTGGAACGCCCACTACTTCGAAGGTGCGGAAGCAGGGCGTCGTAGAAGCTTCCGGGATCGCCGCAGTCGAGGAACCAGTCTGCTTCTCGTAGGCTGATATGGGTCGCGGCGCCGCCCGAAGAGATATCGAAGGCCGTGACCTGAGCAATTCTTCCTGGCGAGTGCACCAGTTTCTCACCGCCGAAGAAGAAGTGTCCGCCCGGCATGGCGGCGAAGGCGGCGGCGATGACCGTGACGACCTTAACTAGGAGCCAGTTGGCATGATTTGCGGTCACCGAAATCCAGCTAAGACCGACCGCTCCAGAGAGGATGGAGATGCCGGCGATCCAGAGAATCAGAAAGGCCGGGTAGATGAGGAAGAGGTTTGCCACCACCACCGACGGGGTAACTAGGCGAAAGTAGAGCAGAACTGGGAGGATCGAACCCGCCCACGCGCCGGTCGAGATGGCGACGTTGTCGGCGATGGTGCGACGGAACTTCCAGTGGTTTCGCTGTTTCGACGTTAGCAAGCTTCGTGGCAGAAATGGATCGGGTTCGACCTTGGCCCGAAACCATTCTCGAAGAGGAGCCCCGACCAAGCCGATACCGAGCATAACGGCGAACGACAGTTGAAAACCGGCGGAGAATAGGTCCCAGGTACTGGCGGTGAGCAGGACTAGAGCAGCAAGACCGAGGGTGTTGAGTAGCGACGGATTCCGGTCGAAGACGACGGCGGACCAGTAGACGATGACCATGAGGGTGGCTCGCAATGCAGAGGGCCGCATGCCGGTTGCCATGGTGTAGACGATCAGACCGACGACGACGATCGGCATGGCAATGCTCATGGGGATTCGCAAGATACGCAGCAGTCCAAGCAAGAGCCCCGCGACCATAGCAACGTGGAGCCCGCTGACGGCGAATAGGTGCATCGTGCCGCTGAGTCGGAAGGTCTCCTCGAGATCGCGGGGAAGCCCGGTTCGATCGCCTAAGCTGATGGCTCGCAGAACTCCGCAGACCATCGAATCGGACTCGAGCCCAGCGGTGATAGTCCTCCCCAGCCAGAGCCGGAGGGTGCGGACCTGTCTGCCAAGAATGGCTTGGGGGACGTGAAGCAATCCATCTGGAGGATCGATCCGAACGGCTGGTTCACTGGTGGTGACAAGGGCGACGTATCCTTGATTCAGAATCCATTTCCGGCGGTCGAAGCCGTTCGGGTTTCTGGTTGGCCCCGGGATGCTGTAGGTGCCGTGGACTTGGACGTGGTCGCCGAATCCCAGATCCTCATCGGGGCAGGCGAGCAAGATCCGCCAGGCACCGTGGCTGGTCTTGTCTCCCGTAGTAATCGTGTCGGCGCGGAGCTCGTAGTTCCACAGCCTGCCGCCGCCCCGCGACGGCGGTGTGATGTTGCGAATGCTCCCCGTAACCGTGGCAAGTGGGCGGTCGCCGGATTCGATTTCATGCCATCTCGGCGCCGCTTCGCGATGGCTGACCGCGAGTCCGTGAGCCAGCAGAAACGCTCCAGCCACAGCAAGGAAGGCCGGCAAGTCCGAGCGCTTGGGTAGGGCGACGCCTGCGAAGACAAGAACTGCTCCTGCCGTGAGGCCAATTGGCGTAGGCAGAAAGGCCGCGAGCAAAATTCCCGCGATGGCCGGTACGGTCAGCCAGAGAAGCGGAGCGCGAGGCAAGTCCATGGTGTCCCGGGCTACCTCGGTGATTGGTCGGCTTAGACTTTCTCGTCTTCTTGCTCAACACCGAGTTGCTGCTCTTGCCGTTGGGCGGCAAGCTGGGCTTGCATCTCTTCTTCCTCCAGCTTTCGGAGTCGGTGGGTAGCATTGGCGCTGTAGCGGGTGCCAGGTAGGGCCTCGACAATCTGTTGCAGAAGCGACCGAGCCTTGTCGTAGTCGCCGTTGTGCTCGATGTGCAGATCCGCGAGGCGATTCGTCAGGAAGGAGGTCCCTTCTTCATCCCATTCACCCTGCTCGAGAGCACCTTCCAAGTAGGCGATACCGGTATCGGGGTCTTCGAGCTTATCGGCATGAATTTTGGAAATCTCCATGACCGGATGCGTGTCCCCCGGCTTCTCGTCGGCCAGTTTTTGAAACTCCGAAATCGCACCGTCGTAGTCGCCCTGCATGAGCTTGGCGATGGCCTTGCTATTTTCGGTAGGTTCGACCTTCCCACTACCCGAGAGCATTTGCTCACTGATCTTGTCTCCGATGGTGGGAAGGATATACATGAACGTCAAGACCCCACCTGCGAGACCAAAACAAATGGTCATGAGGAAGAGGGAGGCAATCTGGCCGCCTTCATCCCAACTCTTGTAATTGAATAGGATGAAGAGGGCGATAGAACCGAGGATCGAGACAATTGCGAGAGCGATAATATTCTTCATGCGCGTGGCGGCATCACTACCGTCTCCCATTGATAGCAGGTCTGGAGTCGGCTCGACAAGAACCGAATTCAGAGGTTCTCGCTAATAATTCACTCGGTGTTCAGAGCTGCGAAGCCTTGAGCGGCTGACTTTATTGCCTGTATCTTACTGTTAATCTCTTCGCCACCCCATTGGAGATCTTGTGGTCGAAATAGTCGAGGGTTTCTTCGATTTAATTAAAGAGAGGATCGCGAAGCCACCGTCTCCTCTACCCCAACACCGGCACCGCCGACAAAAGCTTCCGGGTGTAGTCGTGCTGCGGGTCTTGGTAGATCTGTTCAGCAGAGGCCGACTCGACGACCTTGCCGTGGTAGAGGACGAGGACGTGATCGCTCATGTGCTGAACAACGGCGAGGTCGTGGGCGATGAACAGGTAGGTCAAGCCGAGCTCTTGTTGGAGATCCTTTAGCAAGTTAACGATCTGGGCCTGGACACTGACATCCAGAGCCGACACCGGCTCGTCGCAAATCAGAAAACGCGGCTCGACAGCGAGGGCGCGGGCGATGCCGATTCGCTGGCGCTGGCCGCCGCTGAATTCGTGCGGGTAGCGGTTTCCCGCGTCTTCGGGCAAGCCGACCTTGGTCAGGAGTTCGCGGATCCGGTCGGTGCGGTCGAGCTTGCTCATATCCTTGAAGTGAATGTCCAAGGCCTCGCCCACAGTCGATTGGATGGTCATGCGCGGGTTCAGCGATCCGTAGGGGTCTTGGAAGACCATCTGGATCTCCTTCCGGTAGGGACGAAACGCTTTCGGCCCGAGAGTCAGAATGTCAGTGCCGTCGTAGTAGACATCCCCCGCAGTGGCCGGCACCAACCGTGCGATGGCACGACCAATCGTAGTCTTGCCACTGCCACTTTCGCCCACCAACCCGACGGTAGTACCCTTTTCGATCTCGAAGCTGACATCATCGACAGCCTTGACCTCATCTACCTTCTTCCGGAAGGCTCCCCCGTAGACAGGAAAGTAAACCTTAAGATTGTTGACCGTGAGAAGCGCCTTCATCAAGGAAACTTGTAACAGACTCAGCTGGCTTTGTCACCCAGCTCCGCCACTGCCTTTGGCGGAGGAACTTCGTCGATGACAGGAGCACTGTCGACGCCCTGACGAAATCTCTTAGCCAAGACCTCGATCGATCCCGGATGCGTGGCGAACAAATCAGACATGTGGGTCTTCAGCCCGGGGATTTGCTTTTCCGAATTTTCGCAGATCTCGGCGATGTCACCATTCGGTCCAGCGTGACGGCCAGGCGAGATAAATAGCATGGCTAGAACGACATCCCGGTCGTAGCCAGGGTTGCCGAGCAAGTTCTCCAGCAGCGGCTCGTTAAAGGCATACTCTTCGTCCTCGCGACGCTCCATCGATGAAGCCGTCACCGGTCCAAAACCCGGACCGAGCAACGTGCGAAGCTGATCGGCGACGAAATTACGCACTAGGTTCACTGCGATTCGCGGCGTGCCGTGATCGACCAAGGTGATGCCGGGCTGAACAAGCTTTTCGTCGTCAGCCTTGCGACGCACAATTTCGGCAAGGATCTGGGCGACGTCGGTATTCTCCGAGTCATCCAAATCGACCATACAAGGCGCCAAGCGCATCTCCAGCTCCGGCCAATTCTCGCGGAGCTCGCGCATCCGCTGGGGAATGTATTCATAGATCGCCGCGCTGTGACCGAAGAACAAAGGAACGACCAAAAAACTATTGATGCCCTCCGCGCGCTTCGCTTTGAGGAACGGTTCGAGAATCTGCGCTGGGTCACCGCCGAGATCAGCCGCATCGACCTTGGTAGAATGCAGCAGCGAGACCGGGTGGACCTTGTGCCCGACCGCCTCCGATAGCTCGCCCGCCACCCGGCGCAGATTCAATGTAGAAGTCGCGCGATGGGAGCCGTTATCGACAAGAAGGGTGCAGGGAGAATCACTCATGAGGCTAGTCTTATCCAATACGTCTGAATTTGAGCAGTGGGAAGCACGTGTGGTGAATTTTCCATTGTTCCCAATCCGATCCTCAGCGACGAATACCGTCAAGATGATCGCGAAAGCCTGAAGTCCTCGCTGGCTTACTGCCTGCTAATAACTCAGTTAGCCACCGGTTGTGGTTTCGCCCGAGAGCGACTCGCAAGGCCAAACGTCGTGCTCATTCTCACTGACAACTTGGGCTGGCAAGACGTTGGTTGCTATGACATTGACGAACCTTGTCCCTACGACACACCGAACATCGATCAGCTTGCCACCCGCCGAATCCAGTTTTTGCAGGGCTACTCTCCGGCCCCCTGCGCTCCCTCACGAGTCGCGATCTTGTCGGGCAAGCACTCGGCCCGCTCGCAGAAGACCCACGTCGTTGGCGGCAATTCGCTATCTCCACGTTCGAAAGGTAGCACCCTAATCGAGCCCTGGTACAGCGGTCGAATGAGGAGCCGCTCGACTTGTTCCAACTCTATTGCGACGACGGTGAGCGTGTCGATATCGAGGAGGCCAAAGACCTCGCGGCCAAGATTCCAGAATTGGCCAAGAAACTCGACCCATTGCTCGAAGTCCCACTCACCGAGATGAAGACAAGCCCGCCATTTCTGAATCCAAAGTCCCCAGCAAAGTTGCCCAACTATGACAAGGTCCCGACACCGGTCGCGAACGGAAAGGAAGGCTCCAAGGTCTGGGCCGCCTACGAGAAAAACGGAGCCAAGGTCGACCGCGCCAATCTGATCTACACCGACAGTGAAGCGGAGAAATACGAAGAATGGAACCGTCTCCCAGCGACCGTGACCGAATCGGGCAACGTTGAAGGCCACTATCTATTCCACCTGGTCGACGAGAACCACTTCCTCGTCAGCTACCCGAAAATACGCATCCTGTCCGAAAGGGGAGTAAACTATTCCGTGCGGGCTTCCGAGAATCAGTAAATTCAGCGGAATATTTCTGACCTTGAAGTAGTCTCTGGTCTCAACCGAGATTTAATCCGATGAAGCCCGAGAGCATTCGCAAGTACCGTCCGTTTCCGGCGGTGTCGCTGCCAGACCGGCAGTGGCCCGACCAAACGATCACCGCAGCCCCACACTGGTGCAGCGTGGATCTACGCGACGGCAACCAAGCGCTCGCCATTCCGATGAGCGTGCAGGAGAAGGTCGAGATGTTCCGCATGCTCGTCGACATCGGCTTCAAGGAAATCGAGGTCGGCTTTCCCTCCGCCAGCGACACCGAGTTTGCCTTCCTCCGCCGTCTGGTCGATGACCGCCTGATCCCCGATGACGTCACCATCCAGGTCCTCGTGCAGACCCGTGAGCACTTGATCCAGCGGACCTTCGAGTCGCTCAAGGGCGTGCCGAAGGCCATCGTGCACATCTACAATTCGACCTCACCCCTGCAACGCCGGATCACCTTCCGCGATGCCTCGAAGGAGGACATCAAGAAGATCGCCGTCGATGGCGCACAGTGGGTCAAGGACTTGGTCCCGAGTCTTCCCGATAGTGATATCCGACTTCAGTACTCTCCCGAGTCCTTCTCAGACACCGAGATCGACTACGCCTTGGAAATCTGCGAGGCAGTCATGGATGTCTGGCAACCGACAGCGGAAAACCCAATCATCCTTAACCTTCCAGCGACCGTCGAGTGGGCGACGCCTAACGTTCACGCCGACCAGATCGAGTGGTTCTGCCGCCACATGAAAGAACGGGACAAGGCGATCATCAGTCTGCATACCCACAACGACCGTGGCACCGGCGTCGCCGCCACCGAGCTCGGCCTGATGGCTGGAGCTGACCGTGTTGAAGGTACCCTGTTCGGCAATGGCGAGCGCACCGGCAACCTCGACCTCGTCACCGTCGCCTTGAACATGAACAGCCACGGCATCGCCACCGGGCTGGACTTCAGCAACCTAGACGGCATCCGCGAAATCTACCAGCGCACCACCCGCATGCGCGTGCCCGAGCGCCAGCCCTACGGCGGCGAGCTGGTCTTCACCGCCTTCTCTGGATCCCACCAGGACGCCATCAAGAAGGGCATGGACTTGCGCCCCGACGCCGCACC
>Ga0209187_1004597_pt1 | contig 10375 bp, 9 predicted proteins | sample BantaG_FD_187430 | JGI IMG/M metagenome (GOLD analysis project Ga0209187, IMG submission 187430) | Marine algal microbial communities from Bantry Bay, Ireland - BantryBay_4 metaG (SPAdes) (version 2) | ecosystem: Host-associated > Algae > Red algae > Unclassified | place: Bantry Bay, Ireland... | reverse complement strand
AAAGCCTATCGAAGCTTTACGTTAGTCCAGATTTAATCAATAATATTCAGCTGTTTTGAACACTTATGGGCACTCATTTGGGTGCGATTTAACTTGAGGCATATCGGGAGCATGGGCAGCAAATTGTGACTAATTTTGTCATAAATACAAGAAACTAAACAGCCTCAAGCCAGGGAAAGAGAGCTGAGCCAGCTTTCACAAGGAAATTTATAGGCATTCATATTGCAATTATTTTTAGTCAAAGGAACCTGTATTTATGAAATATTCTTTGTTAATCTTTTGTTTATTTTTTTCACAATTAGTCGTTGGAAAAATCTTAGTACTTGAACATCAAGACTTTGATACTAAAGCTCAACACGGGGAAAAGGTAAAATCTATTGCCTGTAAAGATCAAAGTACACTTTGTATTCTACAACACAGTGAAAGTTTAGTTTATCTAGAAAATTATAAAATGTATGATGACCGCATCACTAGTTATGATTCTAAAGATTTTTTTGAAAAAATTAATATCAACCTCCAAAACACGAATATTGTAAATATTAGCATAGGCTTCCAATCAATGAGGCTTAGTTCAAGAGCTAAAATCAAACATGAAAATGGTTTGGATTTAATTGCTAGCGACATTAAAAAAACAACTGGAGATAAAAAATTAGAACTCATAGAGTTAAAAAAAGTTCATGAGAAAAAATATCAAGACTTAATAGACCAAGCAGAAATATTTGGTCCCAGAGTGGAAGGGTTTGGAAATTTAATTAATAATAACCCTAAACATCTTTTTGTAATTGCGTCTGGAAACGGAGCTTTACTATCATCATCTTCACTCGTAAATGTAGGTGGTGTTGGGTTAAGTACAGACAAAGGGAAATATAAAGTTTACCCCGCAATGATTAACACAGACAATACCCTTAAAGTTGCAGCGGTTGATAACAACAATAGCATTGCTAAATACTCAAATTATTCATTAGAAATCGTCGATGTTGCGGCCAATGTAGAAATGAGCCCGCTGTCTAGAGAGCCCCTAAAAGGAACTTCATTCGCTGCTCCAAAGGTAAGTAGAATCGCATCTAAAATTTTAAAAACAAACCCTGCTTTAACCCCAAAGCAAACCAAAGAAATAATAATGAAAACTTGTGATATAAAAAACATACAACAAGCAATCAATGCTAGTATTGATTTAAAAACTAATGGAAAGGAATCTAAAACATACAAGTCTATGTATCACAGAAAACGAAAATTAAGAGTTCAACTACAAAATGAAATAGGAAGTATTTTATTAGTTAAAAGTGGCGGAACTGTAAACGAGTCCAGAGCACTGGCTTGTGCTCAATCTTATCTAAATTCTAAATTGAGCATTGAAGACACTTGCCTTAAGACATATTCACAGAGCCATAACAGTAACTACGCCAAAAAATTAAAATTATTATGGGAAGTAAGAAATTTTTAATTAAACCTATAGAAATAAAATTAAGGCAAATATAACAAAACCCAATTTATTACTAAATGTAAAAGGCACGCCGATACTTATTATGAACTGCCATGTCATAATAAAAAGTAGTGGCGAGCCTAGCACTAACACTACTATTTTACGACACAGGGGTTCGCAATAAGTATCGGCGTACCTTTTCTGTGCGGCTTATGCGCAGAGGTGACTCTAATTAATATTTTTTTTAATAATGGTTATTAAGCTATTGCTTTTTAGATGAGTTAAAGACAGTCCACTTTCAATCACTGTACTCACAGGCTTTTGAATCTCGCCACTTTGAACTATACTTTTTAGCGATAACAAAGCCCCACCAACAAAAGCGACAAAATAAAATAACTGTCTTAAGCCTGTTAAATAAACTTCTTTTTGTGAATAAAAATACTTTTTAGTAATTAAAACAAATAACAATGCTAACAGTAAAATCAGCATCAATCGTGGCAAAAGGTGAGAAAATATAGATTGAAACTCACCCATTTTTGCCATTGATGAATAATTAATAACTACTATTCGCTCACCGGCCAACTTATAGTATTCCGCATTGAATAAGCTCACAAAAATAATTGGTACATTCGTGACCCAAAATAAAGTCGATAAAAATATTTTTGATGGCTTCTTATTTTGAAAAATAGCTGTTTTAGGTAAAAAATAAATAGCTGCAAAAATAATATTCAAAGCTAAAATTACTGGTAAATCAGAAAGCACACCACCAACTAAGGCGTACAATGTGTCTTTTAAAGGAAATGATTTAAATAAACTCACATTGATCAATAAAAAATATATTCGCGCCAAGGTAGAAAAACCTAACACTAGTAAAACCAATTTAATATACCTTACAGCTCTGTCAGTCATTAGCACTAAACCTCAACCACTTTATCATGCTTTACCATTAATCTTTCTTTAGAGTTATGCCCATGACTTACAAGTACAACTTCAATTCCGTTTTCTTTACCCACCTCTAAATCATGGAGCGTATCACCAACTATTAATATTTCTTCTTTTTTAAAGTTTGGCAACAGCATCTCGATTAACTGAGCTCCCCTAGATATTTTGCAGGTGGCCTCTTTATTGGCTAGACCAAATATATTTTCAAAGTAACCACTAATGCCTTGTTGCTGAACCATTATATTTAAACTTTCTTGGTCAGCAGCCGAGAGTATGGACTGTTTTAGCCCCATCGACTTTGCTTTTTCAAGGACAACTTTCATTTCTGGCTTTACTGAACACTCGCTGATTTTCTCCATATATTTGCCAACAAAAAAATGACAAATCTCTTTAAAGTACTCTTTATTATCAATATCAAACCCTAATAACCTATAGTACTCACTTACTGGAAAACAAAAATTATCTAAATAAAATTGAAAACTAACTTCTTCGCGCCCTTCGTTCCTTAATAAAGCATTGCCCGTACTCCAAGTATGATCACGGTCATCCAGAAGAGTTCCATTCCAATCCCATATTACGTATTTTTTATTTTCTAAATATTTATCAAACATATTTACCCCAAAAAAAAAGCACCATTATAAATAACAGTGCTTTTTGTCCAATATTCTTTGTAGTGATATATTAGCTCTTTGTAACTTTGCTCTTCATGCCATAACGCTTTCTGAACTTCTCAGCTCTTCCTTCAGTATCTAACATTCTTTGCTGACCAGTATAGAAGGGGTGAGATTGGCTAGAGATATCAAATTTTATTAATGGATATTCATTACCGTCTTCCCACTTAATAGTCTCTTTACTCTTAACAGTTGAGTAAGTTAAAATAGCGAAATCACAAGAAACATCTTTAAATACAACTTGGTGGTTTGTTGGGTGTAATTCTTTTTTCATAAAATATATCCTCTGTAATAAGTTGGCTAAATTAGCACTGATTCCAACCTCTGTCCAATAAATTCTAAACTATAACTTAACTCAAGTCTAACACGTTTGACTTCAGCATGGCAGTATATTTTTTTTAATCTAATTAGAATTTTTAATGTTCAAAAATGAAGCATAAATCAAGTCTAAAGTCTTGTTTTCCTGGTCCTTTTCATATTTTTGTCCAAGTCCTCCGATGAGTTTTATGGGACTAGAGTCGGGAGTACAAAGCTTATGTTTAGAAAAATCATACTATTTTTATTTACAATTTCTTCAATAAATCTTTCTGCTGAAGTCAAAGGCATAACTTGGCTAGAAAATAATCCAGAAACAAATGAATCATCAGATATATTAGATGTTATTAATCCAGCATCTGAAAAAAGCATTGATCAAAACTATGAAGACGAGGATGAAATTGGTAGAACTCCATTTCCAGAGGCTCCACTAATAGAACCTGCTACTATAACTAATCCATTTCAGTTAAAAAGTTTAAATAAGCTAGCAACACCAAATTATTATACAGCTGATCAAGATTTGATCCCTTATAAAAAAATTCGAAAAGATTATAAGTCAAAAATTCCAACTATGGCCATGCAAGATGTGGTGAGTAGTAAATGTCATCCTTATAATTTAAATAAAAAACTTAATAGCATTAAAAATGATAAAAACTATATTATCACACTCAGAAACTATTTTAGTAAATGTGATCGCAAATTAGTTAATAATGCAAGAAACAAATATGCTGACCTTATAAAAGTCGCAGCTAGGAAATATAAAGTTTTAGATAATAAAAATGCTCATAGATTCAAATTAGAATTTAATAATAACGAGTCCGTTGAAGGTTATTTAGCCTTAAAACCAGAGAAAGTTCGCCCGTTAGTTATTATTAAATGTGGTGTTTTTTGTAATGGTAGAAGTAGCTCAACCAATAATATGATTACAGCGGCCTTATACGACTCCGGCCCTTTTCATGTAATGATGGTCGCCAATCACACTGGCCCAAAAAATATTCGCGACAATGCTCGTGTAAACTTTGGCGGTTTTATGGAAGGGCAAGAGCTAATGCATATTGCCAAATGGATAAAAAAGGAATCTGCGTTTAAAAACTATGTTAGCGAAGTTCATGTTTTAGGTATTAGCTTAGGCGGTCATGCAGCTCTTTATGCAGGTATTTACAATGAGCATTTAGATGAAAAAATTATTGATAGCGTTATTGGCTTTTGCCCCGTTGTTAGCATTAAAGACAGTGTTCATGATGTGACGGCTAAAGGACTAATTGGGACAGTAGTAAGTCATGTTGTAAAAAAATTAATCAGAGACAACTATGACAATATTCCAGAGCTAAGTAACCACTTCAATAGATCAAAAAAAGCAGATAAAAAAACTATGTCAGCTCGTCTTTTCAAAGCTAACACAGACTACGTACAAAGTATTGACCCAGCAAGTTTTATGCAGCCATACACAGGCTTAGATATTGAGGACGAAATTCACTTTACAAAGTTAGGTGATTATATTTCTCAAGCAAAAAAAATATCAACACCCACTTTAGTTTGGGCTTCTAAAAATGACCCTGTAGTTCTTAATAAAAACAACAGCGCTCGTTTACAACAAGCCGTGCCCTTCCCTACTGAAGATAAAAATATACAGGTACTTAATGTAAAAAAAGGTTCACACTGTGCCGTTTTTGAAAGTTATGACTGGAATACTGCTACAACAATATTAAATAATTTTCTTATTCGTAATAGTAAAAGTTTACAAAAAACTAAAGAACGAAAAATCGCATCTATTAACTTCAAACAACCAAAAATTAAATTTGGCGAAAGGTATGTTTCTCCGAGGCTACTGACTTTCCCAAACTTCAATAAAGTAGTTGTTCAATACAAAATTTATAGAGGCCCATTACTCATGAAGCCATTTTATGCTGGTGATTCAAGCTTTAGACATGAAACTATTGAGATACCTTATGATGTACTGCCATTTAAAGTGACAGCTCCAACTACCACTGTGGAGGCACAAATTTTAACTCGCTGGTTAAATACCAATGTACATTTCATGAGTGATGGTAAAATACTTACCAAAAGTAAGAAAGCACCAAACCAAATTGAGTGGACCACTTACTAAACATTCTAATGATACATTTAGCCTATAGCTAATCATGTCATTTTATATTTGATTTCAGCTGGCGTAGATTTAAGTTGAATAGCAATTTAAAAAATCACTTCTCATGCACTATACATTTTATTACTCTTTATGAGTGAGTGCATGGAGGCCGACAAGTGTTTAAATTGATTTCTATTTTTATGCTATTTTTTTTATATTCAAATATTAGCTATTCTCAAGCGCGCACCTGGAGATCTGGCGAAGTTCTTGATCGTAGCCTACTTAGCAACCCTCTAAATATAGATAAAACCCAACTGAATAACTATTTAGATGAAGGAATCATACATAGCCTCAATTACCCGGTGAATACCGGAGTTCACTTTCCTTATATACCCTTTCGCGATATGTTTACTATTAAGCATAAAAACCCTATCAAAAAAGTAGCACAAAAAGCAGTCAAAAGAATTACCAAAGCTAACAGCCTGTTGGATATACAAAAAGATTTAGGCCTTGCAAGCTACCCTGACAAACTCGAAGACTCTGACCTGCCCTACTATATTCCTGACCATGCCAAATATAATAAAGATGAACAGCGTATGGGATTTACAATTAAAAAATTAAATAGTGTTTCAGCATTTACAATTAGCTGTGCTCAGTGCCATACATCTAACTTATTTGGCAAGTCAGTTATTGGTTTAAGTAATCGCTTCCCTAAACCTAATGAGTTTTTTGTTCAAACCAAAAAAATGTTTTCATCTTTACCGCTAACCACACTTAAACTCACAGCTAAATACAGTAAAAAAGAATACAAACTACTAAAAGATGCTAAACGTAAACTTCAATTTGTAGGAGCAAAAACCCCTATAGCTCTTGGCCTTGATACATCATTAGCACAGGTCTCATTATCACTTGCGCTCAGAAATACTGATGAATACGCAAGCCTTCCAGAAAAACCAAAAACACAAATTTACAAAGACCACCCATTACATACTTTAGTAGCTGATTCTAAGCCCATGGTTTGGTGGAACACTAAATATAAAAATAAGTGGCTGGCTGATGGCTCTATTATATCCGGCAACCCAGTACTTACTAATATTTTATGGAATGAACTTGGTCGCGGTACCGACTTAAAAATACTGGAATCATGGATTGATGATAATAAAAAAACTATTGATGAGATCACAACTGCTGTATTTGCAAGTGAGGCCCCACAAATGATCGACTTTGTGGGGGAAGATTACTTTAAAGACCTTAAGCGCCTAAAGGCTGGACAAAAAGTCTACACCAAAGCCTGCGCTCGCTGCCATGGCCTGTACACAAAAGCCTGGGAACACAACAACATAAGTCAACTTTCCACTCGTGACTTAATAAAAACCAAAGAAGTGATTTACTCTGAGTTAACTGATGCTGTTGATGTGGGCACTGATAGCGTAAGACACAAGTCTATGAAGTATTTAATACCTTTAAATAAATTAAAAATTTCCAAGAAAAACAAAATTAAAATTAGAACTAAAATAGGCTATGTACCGCCGCCACTAGTTGGCATCTGGTCTAGGTGGCCCTATTTCCATAATAACTCTGTACCAAGCCTTTGTGAGCTCCTGACTCCTGCTAGCAGCAGGGCTAAAAGCTACATGGCTCGACCAGCCAATGATATTAGTTCTGACTTTGACCTTGAGTGCAATGGCTACCCTGTTGCTACAGAAGTTAATAAAAAGTCCCCCTACTACTTTAATAGTACAAAAACTGGCCTCACAAACGCAGGCCACGATAAAGGTATAATTATCAACTCAAAGGGCAAGGAATTACTTTCAAGAACTGATAAAAGTAACCTCATCTATTTTTTACAAACACTATAAAGAGACAATTTTTGTCTCTTTATTGAAGTTATTACAAAGATAAACCCCCAAGTTTCGCTTTTTAAAGCTCAACACCTATTTGCTTAATCTGAGCTTGGTACTCATTTTGTATTGTATGTGCCTGTGAACCAAACTTTCCCAAGGAGAATATCTAATGAAACTAAAAACAACTTTATATGTAGCCCTTTTATCTTTTACCTCTATTTCAATGATTGCTTGTAACAATAGTGAAAGCTCAAGAAGCTCAGCTAAATCTGCCCTCACAGTTGATCAATCTCTTGAGGGACAACTTAAAGTTGTTGAAACTGAAATTTTAGAATTAGAATCTAAAAAAAGCAGACTTGAATATGGCGAAAGAGAAAACCAAGTTTCAGGTTATTATGATGCGGCTGACAAGGCAGAGCTTAAACACAAAATGCTTAATGCTGAAATGGAAGAAATTGCTTTAGCTTACGATACAGCTGTTAAATCTGGAGCTAGTATGAGCCCTGGTCACCCACTTGCAAAACAACTAGCTGTTATAGATCAGAAATTAGCCGACGCCAAGGAAGAGTCTGATCAACTTAGTTCTAACCGAGCAGCCCTTGCTAGTGACTTACAAAATTTAAATAACGAGTTAACTGATAAAGTTAGAACTCGCGACACTTTAAATGCTAAAATTAGAATTAAATCATTTAACAAAGCCATCGAAACAGCTAGTAAACCGGACGCTGATAGCTTTAGAATGCTAATACTAAAAGATGAAAGTTTAATTAAAAAAATTCAAGCAGAAATTGATGAAGAAAATTTAATCAACGAAATTTAATTTTTACAATTTACCTTACAAAAAAAAAGCCGCAATTGATCTGCGGCTTTTTTTATATTTAAAAATTATAACAAATTAACTTAGAAGTTGCTGTTAGCAAAATCCCAGTTAATTAGATTCCAGAAACTTTCCAAATACTTAGGCCTAGAGTTTCTGTGGTCGATATAATAAGCATGCTCCCAAACATCACAAGTAAAAATTGGTGTATGGCCATCAGTGATTGGGTTACCTGCATTACTTGTAGAAACTATTTCAAGTGCACCGGCTGAATTTTTAACTAACCAAGCCCAACCTGAACCAAATGTGCCAGCAGCAACAGAGTTAAACTCTTCTTTAAATTTGTCGAAGCTTCCCCATTTAGCGTTTATAGCTGTTGCTAATTCGCCAGTTGGTTCTCCACCTTTTTTAGGCCCCATTGAGTTCCAGTAAAAACTGTGATTCCAAACTTGAGCGGCATTATTAAATAAGCCACCCTTGCTTGTTTTAATTAAATCTTCTAAAGATTTTTCAGCATCAGCAGTTCCTTCTACAGCTTTATTTAGCTTTCCTAAATAGCCTTTATGATGTTTTTCAAAATGAAACTCTAAAGTTTCAGCACTAATATGTGGAGTTAAAGCGTCCTTAGAATAAGGTAAGTCAGAAATTTCAAAAGCCATTTGGGCCTCCCTTTAAATAAATTGTTAGAGCCCGAAGGGCTAAATAAACCTCAAAAGAATAGCTGCCAGAATGCAATTGATCAACTCTTTTAGGTAATTAAGACCTTGGTTTCGATTTTATAAAAGGGGCTTCATACAATAGGCTATACTTATAAGCTCACAGCGTTAATGCTGCGCCTGATCACTAAGCTATTGGCACTACCTGACCATCATTAATTCATAGTCAGGTAAACAGAACTCCTCACTAAAATTTCTATTTCTGCCATGAACACGGCCTTGCCCTTGTAAAAGTGTCATTTTTCTACTCATAACATCGGCACGCCATCTCTTTTTTGAGCGCAGAACTCTATGCTGCAATAAGATTATCATTCTCTCATTTTCAGTTAGATCTTGTCCTTTAATTTCATTTAAATAATCTTTTTCAACTTCACTATTTATACTGTGGTTTTGTACAACAATATCGTAAAAGAATAAATAGCTTCGAAGCTCTCTTGCATCAAAGCGCTTCATATAACTCATCGCTCTTTTATGCATAAAAAAACCTGCCTCTATCTGCATAGAAATATACCTAGGGTCTCCAGCTAAATTTCTAAATGATCTACGCCAGTTGGGCTTAAAAGTTTTACCATTACTTTCAAATAAATTTTGAACAGCCCAATCAACACTATACTGGTTCACTGAGTTTGAAGCTTTAGCTAAAGCTAAGTTAAACCCGGCAAGCTCTCCAAAGGGAAGTATATCAGTCGGAGAAGGTGTATAATTTAAGGAAGTAAATACTTCATTATCAAAACTTGCTAAAGTTCTATAGTTTTCATCGTAACTTTCTGGCAGTAGTGACCTTCTACGATCACTCCACGCATTTAACATAAATGACAATGAAGCCTGCTGTAATTGATCAAAATGTTGGTTAAATATATTTCTATGTTGTCGATTAACTTTATTCAACAATGGCTGCAATGAACCCTGACCTAAGTTTTGCTGAAAAACACCCAAACTAATACCTTGGCCATCAAAGTTATTAGAAATATTATTCCAATCACTCACCCCTTCATAGCTGCCAGTAATATTTATAGCTAAAGAGTATGTATCAATTTCTAAAGAAGATAACTCATCAGGCCAATTAATATTACTCATATTTAGATTGGAACAGTAGTTCACTTCTGTAACTAAGACCCTATTATCCTCACACCCTAACAATAAAAATGTGTTTAAAAACAATAAAATAAAACCTGATTTAAATACTCTATATACCTTATCCATAAAGCCTTATCGGCCTTGATTTACCTATGTTTATCTAAGAATCAATATAGACATAAAACGATCGAATTCTTCGACTTTTGTATTATAAGAAAGTTCATATTTTGACTGATTATGAGACGAAATCAAATTCATTAAAGTGAACTATAAAATAAAAAGGCCCGCTATAAGCAGCTTACTATTACCCACATCTTTTGATGTGGGTTTTTAGTTTTTAAGCAAAGCATACATTTCGGCAGCCCCTTCTAGTCTAATCCATCCTCTCCAAATAGTTATTAACCCGGGATCTCCATCCCCCTTTCGACCTAAAAACCCTCCCTGCATGGCTATCCACTTTATTGCATCGCCAAGGTTAGGTGGT
>Ga0209187_1004596_pt1 | contig 10376 bp, 6 predicted proteins | sample BantaG_FD_187430 | JGI IMG/M metagenome (GOLD analysis project Ga0209187, IMG submission 187430) | Marine algal microbial communities from Bantry Bay, Ireland - BantryBay_4 metaG (SPAdes) (version 2) | ecosystem: Host-associated > Algae > Red algae > Unclassified | place: Bantry Bay, Ireland... | reverse complement strand
TATATGTTTGGCTAAATTTGACGCGCACAGCCGAGCTACGTAAGGAGAATTTAGTGAAACATATAAGAAAAAGAACAATTCAGACGGGTAGATTATTTTTTTCGTCTTCCCTAAGTATAATGGCATATCTTATTTAATTTCGGTTCTTTAACAATTTTTTCAAAAGACTTCTGCTGGATGCTCAAACCTATAAGATTTTTAAAAAAACTTATAGATTTTTCATTGATTTTCAGCATTTAAAATAAAAAATATTTTTTTATTTGAAAATGAATTTTATTTTTTTCATCCCTTAGGTATTAGCTACGTAAGGATTTCAAAGGATTCTTAGACGGAAAAAAGACGAGTATAATGGCACATGTTATTTAATTTCTTTCACTAAGGATATTTTTGTCTCACTACTTAATGCTGGACTTTGGACATTGGGTAATTAGGGAACTTTGGACATTGGGTAATTAGGGAACTTTGGACATTGGGTAATTAGGTAAATCGCTCATTATCAATAATTTACGTTAATTTGCATTTTATTTTAAATTAATTTTATTACAATTTTATTATGCTGATAAATAGCGAATTATGCTTTCGTCAGCCTAATTACCTAATTTCCCAGTTACCTAATGTCCAAAGTCTATTTAATGGTTAATTCCGTTGTTTTTTCCTCTTCCCCTATCACTACATTTGTCAAAAAACCATATTTTTTAATAAAACATGGCGATTAAATCGCCTTTACGATTTTAAAAACTGGCACTGAAGTCGCCGTTACGTATGAATATAAGAATCATCTCCGCCGGTGCAGGTAGCGGCAAAACCTACCGCTTAACAGAAGAAATGGTCAATTTGCTCAAGGGCAAATCGGGCGAAAAAGTCCGTGCATCGGGCATCATTGCGACTACATTTACTAAAAAAGCGGCGTCCGAATTGCAGGAACGAGTACGGGTCAAGCTGTTGGAAAGCGGTATGTCTGACGAAGCCGACGACCTTGCCAATGCCATGATAGGTACGGTACATAGCTTGGGTACAAAGCTCCTCAAACGCTTTGCTTTTGAGGCGGGCGTATCGCCCGAAGTCGATATTATTGCTGATGAAGATGTGCAAGTCATGTTCAACGAATCGCTGGCGTCAATCCTGAAACCTACCTTGATTGGCGAAATGGAAGCCCTTGCCGAGCGATTGGGTTTTAATAAAAAGGATCGCTATGATTGGCGTAAGGAAGTCCGTAGCTTAACGGATATTGCACGAAGTAACAATTTTTCGGAAGCCATTTTGCTCGAAAGTCGGGACAAATCACTGGAGAGCTTTTTCCAATATTTGCCGGAAAAATCAGACTTGTTGGCGGAGGAATTTAACACCCAATTTCTCGACCTTATGGATATGACGTTGCATAATATTCGCAATAATGAGGACAGTACCAAAACCACTCAAACCACTCTCAGCAATGTACAAAACACCCGAAATAACCTCGCCGCTCGCCGCGAACTCAACTGGTACGAGTGGGTACGCATCTGGAAAGGTGGCGCGAAAATCGGTAAAAAAAGCCGCGAAGATTACGAAGAACTCGCGAGTTTGGCAGCTAAACATAATACGCATCCACAGTTTCATGCGGACATTCGCGCCTTTGTGAGCCATATTTTTGAGATAGCTATCGCGGCACTAAATGAGTACGATTTATACAAAAAACGACGCGGACTGATTGACTATACCGATATGGAAGTCAGCGTTTTATACTTGCTCGACCATCCGCAAGTCAAAGCCGTTTTACAAGACGAAATTGACTTACTCATGGTCGATGAATTTCAGGATACCAACCCCATACAGTTGGAGATTTTTCTCAAACTCTCGCGTTTGGCGAATCACTCCGTTTGGGTGGGCGACCCTAAGCAATCTATCTATGGATTTAGGGGTGCAGAACCTGCCTTGATGCAAGCCATTATCGAAAAAACGGGCGGCGTGAAATCCGAAGATATTCAAAAATATTCGTGGCGGTCGCGCGAGGATTTGGTCTATGCTGCTAATGCTTTATTTTGCAAAGCCTTTTCCCACATGCCGCAGGAACAGGTCGCGCTCGAACCACAACGCACTAAGTCAGGCAATGCAAATTTTCTCGCCGAATCCATCGAACTTGATACGGCTTTAAAGCATTGGCACTTCCAGCATGAAGGTGGCAAACGCCCGCCCGGAAAGCCATGGACGGAGAGCTGCATCGCTGCAAGTGTAAGGCAATTATTGGAAGAAGGGCTACACATCGTTGACCGTCATACGGGTGTGTGTCGTAAGGCAATGCCGGGTGATATTTCCGTACTTTGCCGCAGCAATCGGGACTGTCTCGAAGTCGCGGACGCTCTGCACCGCGAAGGTCTCAAAGCTGCCATCGCACGCAACGGACTCACCGATACACCTGAAGCTCAATTAGTTTTGGCTTGCTTGAAATATATCTTGTATAGTGGAGATTCGCTGTCAGTCGCAGAAATATTACGCTTGGCAAGTAATTATGATATTGAACAAATTATAGAATTGCGGTTATCTTATTTGGATAAAAAAGAAAAAGGAGAACGTCCGTATAAATGGACAAAAACTCACCTGATAATTGACCAACTTGACGAACTTCGCCAAGAAGTGACCGAACTATCGGGCAGCGAATTATTAAATTTGGTCATTGAAGAGTTGGACTTGCGCCGCATCATTGCAACGTGGGGCAATGCAAGGCAACGATTCGATAATATAGACGCACTTCGCAAAATCGCACTCGGCTACGAAGACGCTTGTAATCGCTTGCATAGCGCAGCTTCTTTAGGCGGTTTTTTATTGTGGCTAAATGAAAAAGCGAACGAAAGCAAAGATGAACAAGGCGCGAGGGAAAATCCCGAAGCAGTCAATGTGATGACTTATCATAGGTCAAAGGGTTTAGAGTGGAATGTGGTAATTTGTCACAGCTTGGAAAATACGCTGCGCGACAAGGTTTGGGGTATGAGCATTGTCGCTGAAAATGAGGAAGTTGACTTGGAAAATCCGTTGGCAAATCGCTGGTTGCGCTATTGGATCAATCCTTATGCTGACCAAGTAAAAGGAACTGATTTACAAGAAAATATAGACCAAAGTAAAGTGAAACTCGAAGCCCAAATGAGTGCCTTGCAAGAGGAGGCTCGACTCCTATATGTGGGTATGACTCGCGCACGGGACTACCTCATTTTACCCACTCGGCAAGCCCCTACAAAGTGGCTCAATCGTGTATCGAATGAAGGCGATGAAAACATTCCGACACTGGACTCGGAAAGCTATGAGTCGCCGTGGACTTGGGCAGAAAAAGCGATACAGATAGATACAAAGATTGCCTTTTTCGATAAACAATTTGAACACGCAGGGGCGCAACAGGAGGTCGCGCATTACTTTGAAGAACGTGCCGGAAGTCAGTCGCATCCGATGTTGAAACCGGATATTATTGAGAACGAGGATGTGAAATTTAATATTGTCCAACAAATCGAAATACAACCTGTAAAAGCGCGAGATGATGCCGACGAACACACGGTATCAAGTCTCTATCGCGCCTTTTTATTTGCAGATATGCCGGATGCCGACAATGTTGAACGAGAGAAAATAGCAACCCAACTTATCCATGAATTTGAAGTGGTGGGGATAGTAGAGGAAAAATATTTATTGAACGCTTCGAGTAATTTTTATACTTTTTTACAAAAAAATATTAAAATTAATAAATTGTATAAAAATTATCCTGTTTCACAAAATAATAATGGACAATTATTTGAAGCGGTCACAGATATGTTATTGGAAACGGATAAGGGGAATGTGATTATTCAGTACAATTCAAATGCTATTCACATTAAAAAACTCAATGCGGCGGTGAAGGATGTCACGCCGGTATTGCATCGTATGAAGGCGTGTACCAATGCGGTGGAGTGTTGGGTGTATTTCGGACTTTCGGGGGTGTTGGTGCAAGTCGTAACGTGAGCTTCCAAATAATGAGTATGCTACAAATCAGTGATAGTGTGAAATGCGAAAAAAGTTATGTTATTATCCTATCGTTACTTAGTAGGAAAGTTTCCCCCAGTCTTCTTTGGCTTTAGCCAAATAAAACTCAAAAAGTAACCGTCATTCCGCACTCGATGCGGAATCTGTGATGGCTTGGCAGAATGTTAAACAGTAGCTTCCGTCTGAAATTACGTTCTTGCGACAACAGGTCCCGCATCAAGTGCGGAATGACGATTTATCTTAGATTTATTTTTTTTACGGTTAATGAAAACATTAACTGTAAAGAAAATAAATCATCGGTTATCAAGAAATTGTAAATGATTTGTTTTTTATTTAAAATCGAATTTAAAACTCACTAAAATTGACGTTAGACAATTGAAAGTCTTATCAAAACTTCGTAATTTACAGGACTTATTCATTAAAAAAGCTAAGAAAATGCCAATTACTTACGATTTAGAAACGGATATTAGATTCTTACAAGGTTCTGCTGAAATAAGGATATTTTTAAATTATTTTATAATAAAAAATATTTATAAATAATTAATTTTTAATAATAAATAAATTACAAAATAATTTTAATTAATTAAAAAATGGCTATATTTCAGTGCGACCTTACAAGGAATTGAAAAGCTAAAATGGACTTAATTAAAGAATTTTTAATTGGTAATGAATTGAGGGTGGAGTCAATAGCGAAATATGTAAAAGTACCCATTGAAGAAGTAGAAAGAATCAAGAACGATATGGAACTTGACACAGATTTGTCAGAAGAAGCGCAGGGAGAAACTGATGTAGATGAAACATCTGAAACACCCATTAAAGAAGTAGGAAAAGTCAAGAACGAGATGGAACTTGATACTGTTTCGTCAGAAGAAACAGAGAATAAGGCAGAAGGCGCATCTGATATATCTGACGAATAGTACAGCTATCTTATCTGACGTGAAACACGGGCTGGAAGCCCGTGCTACGGGGCGCAAGCCGGAGGCGTTACGCTACGTTGGTGCTTTACCGAATCAGCGTAATTTCTCCACTAAACGGCAAAATAGCCCCGTCAATAAACTCAATTTCTGCATAATACACATATACCCCTGATGGCATGTTTTTTCCTTTAAACTTACCTGCCCAAACATTTTCTGTACTATTTGGTGTGATATTTTGTGATTTAAAAACGACTTCGCCCCATCGGTCGTAGATGCGTATTAGCTTCACATTTGTTACGGCATCGCTGCCGTGTATCATGAAGAAATCATTGACGCCATCGCCATTCGGAGAGAAGGCATTGGGGATGAAAATGGGTTGGGTTTTATCTACGAAAATGGTGACACTTGCACTCGCGCTACATCCTGAATCTGTCATTGCATTTAATGTATAAGTCGTCTGAAAAGTAGGCGCAACGGTAGGAGAGGGGCAGTCTGTACAACTCAAACTATCTTGCGATGACCACAAATATGTCACACCATTCGCTTGCGAAATAGCCGTTTCCAACACAATCGAATCGCCAAAATTTATATTCGTATTTCCTATCAAATTAATCAATAGTTCAGCAGGAGAATCAACCGTGACGCTGTCGGTTTGTATGCAGCCATTGGCATCTTGTACGTGTACGTTGTACGTGTCGGTGGAGAGGGTGGGAAAGAGGTTGTTTGTGCTGTACATTTCTCCATCAAGCGAATACAAAAACGGTTCGCTGCCGTTGGTGACTTCAATGCTGATGCTGCCGTCATTCTCGCCGAAGCAAGTGACGGGGATAGAAGTAACTGCCATCGTTATTTCGGCTGTGGCCTCTATATTTACAGTGGCTTGCGTGATGCAATTGTTTGAATCTGTGATAGTTACGGCGTGTGTGCCTTGTGTAAGCATATTTGCCGAAGGCGTATTTTCATTATTATCCCATAAAAAAATATACGGAGAAATACCGCCGGAAACACTCACTGTAGCCGTGCCATCATCGCTGCTGCCGCAGGAAGTACTTGTCGAATCGCTTATCATTGCAAGCAATAAATCAGGCTCGGTGATAGCGATATTTTGGGTAAATGTACAGTCATTCGCATCGTTAAATGTGAGGTTGTACATGCCGCCGCTAAGGTTTTTTTGTGTATCGACAGGCTGTAAATTATTGTCCCAATTGAAGGTATAGGGCGGCGCACCACCGGAAGGGGAGAGGTCGATTTGACCATCATTGATGCCGAAGCAGGTGATATCGGTTGCCGTAAAATCAAGGGTCAGGGCATTGGTGGGTTCATTGACCATAATGGTATTGAACACTTGACAATTATTTTTATCTGTAAGGGTGTAAGCGTATATGCCCGCCGCGAGGTTTATTTGGTTAGATTGAGGCGGTAAACCATTGTCCCACAGGTAGGTATATGCGCCTGTGCCGCCGTTGGCAGTGAGCATAATCGCACCTTCATTTCCGCCGCAGATGACGTTTTGTACCGTTGGAATGGCGATTAATTCATTCGGTGCTGTGAGGTCGACATTTACGGTGTTTTCGCAACCTACGGCATCTGTAACGGTGACTTGATACGCACCTGCCGGAAGATTTATTTGAGTGGACTGTGAAGGCAAACTGTCGTTCCAATTATACGTAAACGGTTCAGCCCCAGACGATACAACAATTTCTATCTGACCATCATTTTCTCCGAAACAAGAAATATCGCTCACATTGGTCGTCAATGCGAGGTTGGCGGTGGTGATGATTTCCGCGAAAGCGGTATTTTGACAATTATTAATATCTGTAACGGTCACATTATACGTACCGGGCAGCAAACTCATTGGATTTTGGACGCCGTCGAGGGCGTCATTGTCCCAATCGAAAGTGAAGGGTGGAGTACCGCCTGTGAGGTCGAGATTTATACTGCCCGTGGTACTGCCGCAGGAGAGCGGATTGGGCGTCGCGGCGATGCTAAATTCTTCAATATTTACCTGAATTGTATTGCTTAATTCGCAGCCATCAGGCGTGGTAGCGACGACAGTATAAGTCGTGTTTTGAGTGGGCGAAGCAATGGGATTTGCAATGTTCGGATTACTCAATCCGGTGGTGGGCAACCATGTATAATTGATGTTAAGTGTAGGTTCTAACTCGCAGATGGTAAAGCGCGTATTGGGGCGGCGTGTGCTGATGTCTTCAACGTCTATAAAACAACCAATCTCATTGTCATCTTGTGCGTAAATGACTGAATTATAAGTAGTTTCGGTGTAAAAAACGTGGTCGTAATTTGTCCATGCGGTATTATCAAAACATATTTCTACAATCAAATTGGATGTACCGTCCCATTGAAATGGCGTGTCAAGTACGTAGGTATTCCAATCGGTTGTTGGTGTCACATCGGCGGTATATACTAGGTCTAAATTTTGGGTAAAATCATCGCTATTTTGAAAAGAAAAGGTATTGGTACAGCCCATTTTTATGGTGAAATCACGGTAAGGCGCGAGACTGCCGACAACAGAAATATTCAGGGCAAATTCCGTTATCAAACCCGCCGTCAAACCTGCGTTTTCGAGGTCGATTCGAGTATATAAAATCTGTGTGCGCCCGTCGTGAAAAAAGCCGAGATAAGGCGTACCGGATTCATCGTCTTGGGGCGTTGGTCCGGTGGTCATAAAGCCATCGCCGACGGTAAATACTTGGGGTGTATTGGCGCAATTGGTGGGGAATGCACCGCAGGCATCGGTCGTGATTGGGACGGTGGGGATGTAGTCTGCATTGAGTTGGGCAGATGCGCCTGTACAGATGTCCACGACAGAGGGCGAGACGTCAAGCGTACCTTCTACTTGGATGTTTATTTCATCAAAAACCGTACACACGCCATCGTCGTATACGACAGTGTAAGTGATTGGTGCTGAAACATTTGCGATAGGATTTTTGATATTTGGGTCGCTCAATCCGGTGGCTGGCGACCATGTGTAAGTACCCGAATTGATGCTACCGACTTGGTTGGCATCAAGCTGAATTATGGCATCTGTACCGGGGCATATCAGGGTATCTGTCGCTTGGATTTGGACGCCCGGCACGAGTATTTCGTAACCCAAAACCTGAAAACCTTTAATCGGGCAAGCGTCATCTTCAATAATCATAGCAAAACTGTGGTTGCCAATGTCTTCGGACGAGGTCGCCCAATTGAAAGAGGCGATGATAGGATTTGTGCCGCTGACAGTGAGTGCTGCGCCGGGAATCGAGATGTTGAGATTGTCGATGACGCTTAGGACATTGACGAGGTCGTTGTCGCTAATTTCGATGTCAAATGACAAGGTATTGCCGGAACAAACCTGAAAGGTAGCACCGTCAAATTCGCCGCCGGAAATATTGGTCGGAATGCCTGTGTCGGGGATGTTATTCATGCAATTAATGACCACCACTTGCATGTCGCGAATGGTCGAACCAATGAGCTGTCCATCACGGTATTCTTCTACTAAAACGGAAACAATACTTATTTGTATCTGGTTGGGTGTCAAGGTCATCTGCCCTGAATTGATATCGAAAGTAACTCCATTGGACGGGCTTGTAGTGATGGGATAAGTAGCATCCAATCCGGTGATATAAGGCACGGGATTGTTGGGCGCATTGAGCGGATCGGCAAGGGTATAAACGAGCGAATCGCCCTCAACATCGAATACGCCGTGATTATAATTGAAGGGCTGACCCACGCAAATATACGGCACTGGCGGTGTGGTGAAAAAGGGCGAATTATTGCATTCGGCGTTGAGGTTATTGAGGATAGACTCTACGTACAAATCATAATTATCGGCATTGGGAGAGTTGGTAATTGCGGCATTGCGGCAGCATAGGGCGTAACTTAAAATCCAATCCTTACATTTTTCGGGAAATGTATACACGCCTGTATAAGTGTATTGTTCGACGCCTTGTAGTGCGCCGCCATTGCAGGTGCTATTGTCGAGTTGTGCTTCGCAGATCGGCGAAATTTCGGTCGAAAATGTGCTGTCGGTATTGACTATGGAATTGAGTGTTATCGAAGTCATAATGCCGCAGGTCGCAGAGCGAATATCAATTACAGGATTGCTGCTATTAATGCCCGGCGCATCGGTATTACTCGCGCAATCGCGGTAAAACGTGAGGGTGATTTTGTAGGTATTGTCATCTACGCAGGTGTAAGTGAGATCTGCACCTACTGCATGAGAGGCTATTACTTTATTGGCAATGAGGCTAATAAATAATATCGTAAGTATGTATTTGATTAGATTCATAATGTAAAAACTTCAATTTCAATTTCAAATTTCAAATTTTATTTTTCAACGAAGTTGAAATTGCTTTTGTTTTTGCTTTTGCTTTTGCTTTTGTTTTTGCTTTTGTTTTTGAGGTTGAGGTTGAGGTTGAGGTTGAGGTTGAGGTTGAGGTTGAAGTTGAAGTTGAAGTTGTTTTAAATTAGACCGAAACAGCGGCTTTGATGTGCGAGTATGGGTCATAATCGATTAATTTAATGTCTTCGTATTTGAAATCAAAAATAGACTTTATCTCTGGATTTAATTGTACGGAAGGGAGTGGGCGAGGGTTGCGTTTGAGTTGGATTTTGGCTTGGTCGCGGTGGTTGAGGTAGAGGTGGACATCGCCGAAAGTGTGGATAAATTCGCCGGGTTGGAGGTCGCAAACTTGGGCGACCATCATGGTCAATAGGGCATAGGACGCAATGTTGAACGGGACGCCTAAAAAGGTGTCGGCACTGCGTTGGTAGAGCTGGCAGGAGAGTTTGCCATCGGCTACATAAAACTGAAATAAGCAATGACAAGGCGGCAATGCCATGCGTTCGATGACGCCCGGATTCCAGGCACATACGAGGTGGCGGCGACTATTGGGGTTATTTTTTATTTGATGAATGACGTTGGAAAGCTGGTCTATGGTTTCGCCGTTGGCGGTTTTCCAACGTCGCCATTGCTCGCCATAGACTGGTCCGAGGTTGCCATTCTCGTCTGCCCAATCATCCCATATGCGTACTTTATTTTCTTTTAAATACTGAATATTGGTATCGCCTTTTATAAACCATAACAACTCATATATTATTGATTTTATGTGTAATTTTTTGGTAGTTAATAGTGGAAAGCCTTTGCTGAGGTCAAATCGCATTTGATAGCCAAATGTACCGATAGTGCCTGTGCCTGTACGGTCGTCGCGCTTGATACCGTTTTTGAGGAGGTGTTGGAGTAGATCGTGGTACTGTTTCATGTGCCAATGCTTGAATGCTTTTTTAATGTAAAATTAAAAAGTAAGTGAAAGAAAACTGTAAACTGGGCTTTGGACATTGGGTAATGAGGGAACTGGGTAATTAGATAAATCGCTCATTATCAATAATTTATGTTGATTTGTATTTTATTTTAAATGAGTGCGTCACAAATCGGTGGTAAGAGAAGACGAAAAAAATAATCTACCCGTCTGAATTTTTTTTCCT
>Ga0209187_1004595_pt1 | contig 10378 bp, 17 predicted proteins | sample BantaG_FD_187430 | JGI IMG/M metagenome (GOLD analysis project Ga0209187, IMG submission 187430) | Marine algal microbial communities from Bantry Bay, Ireland - BantryBay_4 metaG (SPAdes) (version 2) | ecosystem: Host-associated > Algae > Red algae > Unclassified | place: Bantry Bay, Ireland... | reverse complement strand
ATCCGGCGGTAAATGAACAGAGTACGATATGGATACGCGGCTGCGGCATGGATTATGGATTATTACGAGTATAATGTGCGGATATGTCTGGCTCTACTTTATCCACCTCAGGCCCTGGTCGTGACAGACTCGCTGCCATTGTCGGAGCACAGGACCTTGATTTTGGTTCCAGAGTGCAGCTGGGCCTTCTTCAGCCACTTCTTGTACTCGGCGAGAAGATCATTCTTCCTCTGCAAGAATAACACGCTCTTCCAGCCGGAAAAGTGGTCGGTGAAGGTGCCGAAGTAAAGCGCACCACTACAGGACGGCTCTGACATTGGCCCTCCCAGGTTCGAGTGCACGAGCTGCAGGCGCTTGGTCCCTCGACCTCCTGCTGCGCGATTAATAGGCGCCATAGCCGTCTTTCGGTACACGCACGGCTCGCAGACGTCCTTGACCGCCATGGACGAGCAATTGAGTCCGTCAATGTCTTTCTGCGCGATCATTTGCCTAACGTCAGCCACGTCTACGTGTCCAAGACGCTCATGCCAGAGTTGCAGAGAGGCCACTGCAGCAGCATTCGACAGTGGATCCTGGTCGAGTTGGTAGAGCCCGTTCTTCCGCGTCGCGCACGCAGCGACGTTTTTGGCGATCCTGATGATGGCCTGACCACCCTTGAATGACATTTCTGCACCGCTTTCCTCTGCCATACCGTCCGACATGAGGTTATATCCCATCGTAAGCACAAGAAGTACTTTCTCCATCTTGATCTTGGTCGTCTTTCCGTGAACAATGACGGTGAGAACGAGGGTCCCGACGCCTGCAGCGGCCGCGGACCCTTTGTTACCCATCTTGACGCCTCGTCCCGTGGTCGTCTCGTAGTCAACAAAAAACGCGCGCATCCAGCACATGTGTGCAAACGCCACAGAGTAGACCAGCAACTACTTGTAGATGTCATCGTTGTCAGCCGAACTGCCAACTAAACAGATGGCGCCGTCGGGATCGCGACCATCGTCAGCCGCAATCGCGGCCACCGGGACCTTTCTCTGCTTGTTGGCCTCAACCACTGGGCTAACATGAGAGATAAGCCCAGAATTGTGGCAGTTGTAGTACTCAATCTTGAAGGAGCCACCACGGAGGTTTTGATCTCGATAGTAGGCGCCGAACAGTGCCATGTGACCAATACGCTTGATTGCCGGTGACTTGTCCACCTGACGCCGCTCCTTCTGAAACAAGCGGCTCGTGACGAAGTCAAGGCTTAGCTCGTCGTCAACTTTGGCGTCTAGAGCCACCAGAAGGTTCACTTTCTTCGTCGTCAGCCCGTTAAGAAGACTCATGGCAACGTCCATCTCCGTCTATTCGCCGTACATGGCCTCGAGGATCTCGCCTAGGTTGCCACGCAGTTGATATTCCCCAACACGCTCTCGCCATTATTCATCGTGACTGTGTAGAACTCGTGTCGCGCCTTCATCTTGTTCATCAAACTCTTGCGGTGGAAGACACCTCACAGCGTCGACCCCGTTTCCGCCGTCGTCTCGCTCCCCGACACGTTCTCGAGCTGCTCGTACCGGAGAGTGAGCTTGATGATTGCGCTAGCCTTCGTGTCTCGACGCTTCCACGAGGCCAACCCGCGGTCCTCCGAGTTTGCCGGCTTGCTGTCTTCGTCAAGTATGTCGTCAAGGTCGCGCAGCGCTGGGACCATCTTGATTCGCTGACGCCACTCCTGGAACTTCTTCTTCTTCCGTTGGTCGATCTTTGTGCCGCCTATGCCGATACGCCTCCGTCCATAATTCCTTCTTGTCGTAGCGCCCGACTTCGCCGAGCATTGGCCCTTGACCGTCACTTCTGTAAACTACCATGTCCTCGTCTTGTCCGTACTTGCCACAACCACCGTGACGCAATCTATCACACCTTGCCCTTGTTACAACACCGGCTCTGGGCCCACAACCTGCTGAATCGCAGTCGGGATAGGGGATGGCGGACCATGCTCAAGAGGTTGAGTGGCTTGCGCTTGTCAGTGTAAGAACGAACGTGCTTCTTTGGTTGGCCTGAGGTACACCCACTTCTCCCAACCGAGAGCACCTCTCAAATTGTCCCCACCGTGCCAAGTGCTCCCCCCTCTCGCGCCCACACCGAAGCCCACGCCCTCGCACCAAATCGGATCACTTACCAAGTCAAAAGGCCACTAGAGCAAAGCGAAGATCATAATCCAAAACACGCCGAAAGTAACGCTACAAGTTGACTCAAGACAAATGTGGGAAACCTGACCACGTCTTGCAAATGTACCATCTGGGATACCATACGAATCAACCACCATCATTCATGCTCGAACCGCAAGTAGAGTCGGCGACGAGCATCACCTTCCAACGTTTCGCATGCGCGTCGTCAACTTCCAAAGACGTGCACAGGGTCACACTAGCGTACATCCCACAGGTCGAGGCCAAACTGTTAGAGACGCGCGAAGGCCATAAGGTGCATTTTGAGCTCTTTCAGCGGAGTTTACATCTTGTCTGTCGTCGCAGCGCGCTCGCCAGCCACCATGGGGCGTGTCGCAACATACCCGGCGGTGGGCGAGTGCGTGTCTCCCCACATTTCCTCCATTACGTGCGTGAGCAGTGTGAGGAGCGTACTGTACTGTGGGTGAAGGGTATTCGCTGTTTTTCTACGTGCACTTCCTGCAAGGTGGGACGGGAGGTCTCGTGCTCGGTCTCCGAGGCAGATGCTCCTGGCAGAGACATCCAGGTGATGGTACGGGCGCAGCCCAAGAAAGTCAGGATGAGGGTCTTTTGGGGCGCGGCCGCGAAGTGTGCAGAGGTAGAGTTGAAGTATTCCCTTAACAGCGTGGTGTCTGCGATGGCCGCGTGGGCTGGCCTTGGAAACAGACCCCGTGTTCTTTACAAATTGCCAGGTCTCTACCGCCTAAATCTACGTCTCTTACATCTTCGAGGGTAGAACTGCTTGCTCTTTGGATGTGGCGGGCGGGTGAGCGCCCATGTTGGGCGCCTCTTTATTGGTATGCTGCCTCGGTCCTGCTCAGTTTACGTTCAGTATCTCAACATACACGGCCCGTGACATCACGCAAGTAGCTCTTGTAGTATTGCTGATCCCTGAATTTTGGCCTGGGGGACAGAAACAGTGACTGACCCAAATAAGCGCACTCGATTGGTTCAAATTGACAGTGAGAAGGCATCGAAGCCAAAAGAAAGCCCGCATTCGGTGCCAGGACATTGCATCTAACAGAACGCACTGTTTGTTGGCGCTTGATCCGCCTTTCTTGGAACGGAGCAAGCTGCCCACGCGAGATCTTGAGATGATCTACTGTCCCCTCGCGAGAAGTGCAGAAGTAACGAGGAGCAGATGTTGATTTCCAGGCTGGATGGGCACATGTAAGCAATCAGGAGCACCAAGTCAGTCCCACGGGCGCATCTAATTGGTCGAGAGAGTCGGTCCGCAAGGCAGTCTCTGTCCACCAGAACAAAACGGGGATCAGAAATATGAGTGCTGTATGTTGTGTGCCCACGCGTAGAACGTAGACACTAGTATCAACAGGAAGGTTTCTGGCGAGGTGCCTGCTTACCTCCGCAAGGTGGCAGAAGGTGGGGTCCAGGCGCCGTTTGACACCGTCACAAACACTTAGTGTCGCATCAATATGCGGTTCAAGCACGCGTCGCGTCGCTTGCGTGTGCCGCACAAGCACCCAGGGTAACGTTTGAGCCAGAATTCGCGTGTTTCTTGCTTCGGGGCGGGCTGAGGCTCACATACCTTGACCGCTGTCGCGTACTGACAAGAGGCTTTCGTGCTATCAGTCCCTTTTGGCAGTATGGGCTCCTATGTCACAGGTACTTTGTGCCAGAGGCTATGAGGCAGGCCAAAATGTCGGGCAGTGAGCGACGTCGTGCCGTACCATTCCTGGCTTCCGGTGTCGTAGGCGTAGCGGGAGCCCCGGACAATGGCGACCACTACAGCGCTTTGACTGCTGCTATTTGTAAGCTGGTTGTCGCGACAGACGTACGTTTTGCCATAAAATATACAGTAGGCATTTAAGGCCGCTTACAAGCTTACCAACAAGAGGAGGGACGAATTCGTGAAGAAAATGGTGCTGAGCGCGCAGGTGTACGCACTGCTCCACGACGGTGAGGTATACACCGACGATGCAAAGAACGAGGGACGACGGGTCGACACGGACAACTAGGACTCGGCAGACACGCGGCGCAGCTGTCGTCTGTGTCGGCAGCGGTGGCGGCGGCGGCGGCGGTGGCGGTATGTCAAGAAGTACTCTCTGGCTGAGCTGGCCTGGCGCCACAGTATCCCTGGCTTGGCGGCTATGCCGTGTCGTCCCGACAGTACGCTCCTTTGCAAGACCGGATACCTCTATTATGGCGACGCCTGTCAACCGAGGCGAGGGCGCGCCAAACCGCGAGTTGTCTGTACTGTCGACAACGACGACGACGATCAGGCACGTGAGCGGTGTACGGGGCAGTGCTTGCTGTTGCTCTGCTTCGCATTCTTACTCACCCAGGGGACGTCATCTAAGGGGGGTGCCTAGTTCGTGCCTTTGGAGCCCTGGGGCCGCAAGGCCTGTCTAAATAACCTTTGGTGCGGGCAAGGACGGTACCATAAGGTCCACGCCACGACCCCTCCGGGTAACACCGGGGTGCCGACGAGGCTTGGGAAACGGGCGCCCGCAACCATGACAGGGTGTCTCGGGGGGGTGAGGGTGCGAGGTGGGGCGCGGCGAGTATTGATCTGTGCGCCCGCACGTGATCGGTGTACTTGGGACCTGTGACAGCAAATGTGTGAACAACGACGACCTACGAGTACCAGCAGTAGCGGAGGTGACGGGCTTAATCTCGACGATCAGGCGACGTGCCGCTGGCACTACTATTCCATCAACGACGTCATCATGACGGACCCTGAGGACAACCAGTCGGCCCCAGTGTCTTCGTTCATGACCCCCGCAGACCTGGCGCTGCTGTCCGCAGAGCAGAAGGGCTTTGTCTGCTGCGTGAGCATGCTTGAAGGCGAGCTGCCGGGGGCTTCTTTGATCGGTGACCAGGTGAAGACGGCCCTTGCTGAGCTTTTGCCGCCTGCTGCTCTCTTTGGTCCTGAGATCACCGCACTGCCTTACGTCCGCCGTGAGCTCCGCAAGTGGCTGGACAGCCGTGGTGCCAACCTACAGCAGCATTCCTCACATCACTTTGTGATGACGTCGGCTACATCTCTCAACAAAGACGCTGAGGACCGTGTCGTGGCCACGCAAATGGCCTCTGCGCTGGTGGCTGAGAGCCATCGACAAGGCGGCGGCTCATCAGCCACGGCTCCACCGTCTCCTGCCGCACGAGGCGACACTGCGTCTTCTGGTGGCGACCGCACCGCGCACAACATTGCAATGCGCTTCCGAGACCCATCCGTCAAGTTTTCGGGTAACCTCGGTGTGTCGTAGATGGAGTACGTCGCTGAGTACCAGCAGGTGGCGCGCGACTACGACCTCAGCCCGTCGCAGCGCTTCCAGTACCTGCGCAACCTTCTTCGCGGCGACGCTATGAGGTTGTACCTCGATAAGGTGCAGCCCTACGCAACAAGCTTCACCCATGCGGTTGATCAGGTGAGCGCCGAGTACAACTCGATTGTGCCCCAGAACCGTGTCAAGAACTACCTGAAGAGCTACCGCATGAGAACTCTAATGGCTGAAGGCATGACCGAGACCGCGGCGCTCGAGCAGACGTACAAGACAATCACAAAGCTCGCCCCCCAAGTTCCTCTCTCCTATCAAGGCGACGAGCACAAGGTGGAGCTCTTGCGCAAGGCTGTTATTGGAAGCCCGTGGGCGACCGAGCCGCTGAGCCGCATCGCCACAAACCAGCTCACCTTTCAACAGCTTTACGGGGAGCTCGAGGCGGCGTTGCCAGTGCGGCTGCACCGCGATCTGTGGCTGCACAATAGGTGCCCAGCATTCTATTCGCCGGTCAAGGGCTCTATGCGCGACGCAACGCCGGCACCAACGTCGGTTGCACGACGCACGCTGGCGGACATTCGCGACCCAGCGGGGTCGACCCGCTCACCATCATGGGCTGTTTCAACTTCGACGGTGAGGGCCGCATCATGAAGGCCTGCCCGCATCCAATTGACGTGACCAAGTCGGCCACGCGCAAGCTCGACTACTACGCCAAGAAGCACGACGGGAAGTAGACGGCGGTCAACATGCTGTACCAGCTGTGCTCTCAGCTCGGCTTCCTGGATGTTGGTGACTCGTCTGGTGAGTCAGACGACGGTGAACGGTCAAAGGCAGGCAACACAGACGACGAGCGACGGCTCTTTGAGTCGTTGCTGGCGTCGAGCACACCATCGGGCGAAGCCGCGTCATGTGCAAGAGACGCGCAAGTCCCGGAGGATTTTTCGATGGAGTAATGAGTCGTCGCCTTTCCTCCGCGCACAGACGCCGACGGGGCAGCCCGCCCCGTATTGGGGATGACGTCACGATTCTCGAGTGCCTTGTTGCGACCGCCCCGGACACCAAAGAGTTCCAAGGTGCCTGTCTCGACACAAGGGCCGAGCGAACGGTGATCGGTCACCGGCAGGCATCCGCGTATGCGCGGTTTGCTGGAATGGGAAATAAATGCGCTTGGACAAGCCCAGCAGGGCTGTGTTTCGCTTCGGCGGATCTGGTTACCCGAGCCTCGGTACGCTGCACGTGAAGTTTCCGTATGCCAACAACCTGTTACTTCCCATGGAGGTGGACGTGGTCGCGCTAAACGTGCCGTTCCTCCTTGGCCTCGACACGATGGATGCCAACCAGATGTTCCTCGACAACATGTCCAACAAGCTGGTTTGTAGTGCCTTCACGGTCTCCATTACGGTGGTGCGCAAGTACGGACATGCCTACATCGAGTGGGTGAAGGACGCTCTGTACACCATGGCGGAGGTTGACAAGCTCCACCGCCACTTCTGCCATCCGCATCCAGACCGGCTGTTTGCTTTCTTGCGACAGGCAAAGGACCCGCAAGCCACGAAGGACACATTGGAGTAGTTTGAGGAGGAAGCGGCCTCGTGCGACACGTGCCAGCGGCTGGCCAAAGAGCCCTCTCGATTCCGCATGTCCCTGCCGTCGGCCGATCTTTTGTTCATCCGAAATGTGCTCGTGGATCTCATGTACCTGGACGGCCGCCCTGTCCTTCAAGTGGTGGACAAGGACACCTGCTTCAGCGCGGTATGCTTCTTGGACGACGGTGAGGCGGCAGAGGCGGTCTGGCACCGGTACGTCCGCATCTGAGTCTATGTGTACACTGGTCACCCCGACACGATCTCACAGAACAAGGGCCACGATTCCAGTCGGCCACGTGGAAGGGCTTGCTGCACGCAGTCGGGACCAAGCCGATCCAATCGGGGGTGGAGACGCACAATGCGCTGGGCGCCGGGAAGCGCTATCACGCTTCCTTATGGCAAATCTACCGACGTGTTCGGGCAGATCATCCCACTCTTGCTGGGGAACACGCGCTCTCCCTGGCCCTCTCTGCCCTGAACCAGACGGCGGGACCCTCTGGTATATTGCCGATGCTGTTGCTGTTTGGCATCACCCCACGGATGCCGGTCAACCCGGTCGATTTACCGCAGCAGAAGCAGCGGAACATAGCGATGCGCACGGCTCGTGACGAGATGCAGCGGCACGTTGCACGGGACCGACTGCGCAATGCGCTTCGTACGCGTGTGCCTCGCGCATCCGATTCTCCCATTGCTGAGGGTATGACGGTCCTTTTGTACAGTGAAAAGCCAGTCAACCGCTGGGTTGGACCCTTCACAGTCGTCAACACCGATGACAAGCTGGTGTGGCTCGACCATGACGGCCAAGTGAAGCAGTTCTCCATCGACAAGGTGAAGCAGTACCGGGTCAGCAAATTGCCTCACACAGATCATGCCATCGCCAAGTCAGCTCCTGCGCAGTCGGCTGAGGCTGGGGCTCAGCACCGGACGCTGGAACCGGACCTTTCGGTGCGTGAGATCGACGACGAGGACCTGGACGAGCTGACAGACGTGATCCGTGTTGGTGACCAGCTCCTTGGCAACGTCGCGGACGGGATGGGCAAGTTCTCCGCTGCCCCATGCAAAGCGGAGAGCAGCAACGCCAGCGAGGCCAACATCACGGAGGTGCTTGAAGCGGGCGACTCGCGGATCCAGTCGGAGCGGTTCCAGTTGGCTACGCAAGCTGAGGTGGACGGCTTGTTGTCTCGCGGGACCATGAAGGTGGTCAAGCGACAAGCGCTGCCAAAGGGTGCAAACCTTGTTGGTGGCCGATTCGTGCACACAATCAAGCACGTAGGATCACCGGAATAAGAGCCCAATGCCCGTAATGTAGCCCAAGGACACAAGCACAAGGAAAAGCCGTTTGTCGTGTTCAACCTTTCCGCGCTGCGGCAACGCTCCACCAAGATGCTTGTGTCCACGAGTGCGGTGTTTAGCTTCTGCTTTTACGCCCAAGACGTCAACCAGTCCTACCTCCAGAGCATGGAGCAGATGACGCGCGACATCTACTTGTTGCCTCGTGCTGAGGACAAGCACTTCTTCAAGATCAGTGACGATGAAGTGCTGCTGCTGCTTCGGCCGCTGTATGGGATCTGCAACGCTGAGGACTACTGGGCGGCGACGATGACGGCTCACATCACGCAAGACCTGGGCCTGGCACCAACAAGAGGGCATCCCGCTCTGTATGTCAAGGACGGCGCAGCAGGGGCTGATGGCCTACTGGGCACCTACGTAGATGACACCATCTTGGGCAGCAATGATGATTTTCAAGTGCTCACGGAGGCCACCCTATCGCTGTTCGACGGCAAGCCACTGATGTGAAACAACTTTGAGTTCTCGGCGTCACCATCTCGACGGTCCATGGCACCGACCCGAGCTTCACGCTCAACCAGAGCAGCTACATCACCCCGCTCCGACTTCTGTTGATGACGTCAACGTACGACCAGTTCGTCTCGACCCGAGCGGAACTGGCCTGGTTGTCGCACACCCGCTCGGACCTTTGCTGAGAGATCAACCGCGCGGCTCAAGTCTCGGAGAAGACATTTTGCGAGCGTCACGTCCGTGAGCTGAACAAGACAATTAAGCGGGCGAAGGCGACGGACAGCTGGACGCTGACATATGGGCCCCTGCAGCGATCTACCCTACGACTTAAGGTGTACGCCGATGCCTCGTTTGCGTCCAACGACAATGGCTCGTTCCAGCTTGGTTGTCGTATTCTGCTGTGTGACAGCTCCGGCGCTTGCCACGTGCTGTTGTACACAAGCGCGAAGTCTCGACGGGTGGTGCGCTCCATCATGGCTGGCGAAGTCTACGCCTTCGCCAAAGCGTTTGACGACGCTTTCGTCATCAAGCACGACCTGGAGCGGAACTACCACCAGCACATGCCGCTCATCATGCTCACTGACTCCAAGCAGCTCTTTGATGTCATCACGCGGGCCTCGCACCCAACGGAGAAGCGGCTGATGGTCGAAATCGCTGCCGCACGTGAGGCCCACAACAAGCACGAGATCTCCAACGTCGATCTGCTCAAGTCCGAGCACAATGTCGCCGATGGCCTGACCAAGCCACGCCCATGTGCTGTCCTGGAGAACGTGCTGCGGACCGGACGGGACAACAACCCTGCGCAGCAGTGGATCATCCGCACCGCCGCTGCTTCCAAGCCGTCGGAGGAGGAGAAGGGGGAGTGTGGCTGATCCTACCGGAGCTGTAATGCTGCTTGCAGCCGCAGCGATGCGCTAGCGGCGAACCCGGGTTTATTGCACACTTGCATCTCGACGGTCGCTGCATCCTGGCCGTCCATGCAATCAACAATTGTGACGGCCGACCGCAGCATCGCATTGCTTGGAGAGATTGAGTGCCGCGCTGGTGTGCCGTGCCTCGCTGTCCGACCGGCGACCCTGTGTGGAGAGTACCGTGTGCGCGTGTCTCTGGCTCGTTACGTGCGCCTACCTGCGTGTTTTGTGCGTGCACGACGGGGTGTGTGACCCGCGCCGGCATGCATGCATGCGTGCCTGGTGTGCGCTACCTGTGCATGCGCGCGGGCTTGAGCCACGCGCTGCATGGGCTGATAAGAGGGTACACACCGCATGCTGTTGGGGACGATTGCATGGGATAGATTGCACAACGAAGAAGACGGACCCTTTGGATTTGCTGTGTCTGGGGCGCGCACGGACGACGGCCACCCCAACCGCACGGCTCCACGGTCGGACGCAGGCCGGGGGTCTAGCACTAATATTGCTAATACTACCACATACTTTTGCTCTGTCGTTAAGGCGCTTAGTGCAGTTTGACCACACCTTGCAACAACGCCTCGACAGCGTTGTTGCAAGGCGTGGTCCAACTGCACCCCCCCCCCCAGATGACCTGTTTTGCAATGCTCGCT
>Ga0209187_1004593_pt1 | contig 10381 bp, 9 predicted proteins | sample BantaG_FD_187430 | JGI IMG/M metagenome (GOLD analysis project Ga0209187, IMG submission 187430) | Marine algal microbial communities from Bantry Bay, Ireland - BantryBay_4 metaG (SPAdes) (version 2) | ecosystem: Host-associated > Algae > Red algae > Unclassified | place: Bantry Bay, Ireland... | reverse complement strand
GGCAGGCTTTGAGGAAGTCAACGCCTTTGAAGCAGTTGGTGATGCAGAGGAATGTTAGCATGTTTTTTTTGTTGAAATGTTGAATCGCTTCGCTTGTTGAGTTGTTGAATCAGGTGTATTGGTGGATCAGTTAATCAGTGGATCAGTTAATCAGTGGATTAGTTAATCAGTGGATCAGTTAATCAGTTAATCAGTGGATCAGTTAATCAGTTTTCTACGAAAGAAGAGCACCGATTAACCAAGACAACCGATTAGCCTAACTGATATCTACTAATCCGCAGATTCACTTATCCACATCAAGCCATTTTAAGAAAACTTGCTTTGCGCTTTGCCTGCTCGCGGTTTTCTCACTTAATCCGCACATCCACCAATCAACTCTCCGCTGCCTCATATCTTGGCTTCGGCTCGTACGTAGGAATAATCTCTTCTCCTCTTTTCTTTCCGATCACCGTACCGCTAGGAATGGTTGCTCCTTTTCGTAAAACAATAACGCCATCTACGACACAATAGGTTTCTTCGCGGACATTTTCCAGGTCTTTGCTACCGATAATGGTGACGTTATCTCCGATGCGTACGTTTTTATCAATAATGGCATTTTGAATGAAACAGTCTTTACCAATTCCCATATTGATAATTTCAGGATCATCCACATCTTTAGCCAGTTCGTAATAATCGTTACCAAAAATAATTGCATTTTTAATAAAGGTATCATCTTTAATGCGGCAACGAATACCCACGATGGCATTTTCGATAGACTTCGCATTGACGATACAACCATCTGCGAGTACTGCCTGATTCATGGTGGTACCAAAGACCTTGGAAGCAGGTAATTTACGAGGACGAGTATGAATAATTTTTTCGTTGTCAAACAAATTAAAGGGAGGCAATGGTCCGGTCAAATCCAGATTGGCTTCAAAGAAATTTATGATACTTCCGATGTCTTCCCAGTAGCCACTATATTCGTAACTCGCTACACTTTTACCCGAAGAAATTGCGCTGGGAATAATCTCTTTCCCAAAATCCGTTGCTTTATCGTATTCATTAAATAGATCCTTAATTACATTTTTACTAAAAATATAAATACCCATAGAGGCTAGATAAACTTTGCCAGCTGCTTTGTTTTCGGCACTTACTTCAGATTCCCATCCGGATAATTCTTCGGCCTTTGGCTTTTCTACAAAACTGTCGATCATCCCGTCTGCCTTTACTTTCATAATCCCGAAAGCAGGTGCATCCTGGGAAGTAACTGGAATAGTTGCAATCGAAATTTCCGCCTTCTTGGCTACGTGTTCTTTGGCAAAAGCTTCCAAATCCATCTGATACAGTTGATCACCCGAAAGAATTAGAATATAATCATAGTCTATACTATTCAAGTGGCGCATACACTGTTTTACTGCATCCGCCGTACCCTGAAACCAGTTGTCATCACCGGGAGTTTGCTCCGCTGCCAGGATGTCTACAAAACCGCTGCTGAATAAATCAAAGTGATAAGTATTCTTGATATGCTTATTCAGAGATGCAGAGTTAAACTGAGTCAGCACAAACATTCTTTTTACCCCGGAATTAAGACAGTTAGAAATAGGAATGTCAATCAACCGATATTTCCCACCCACTGGAACCGCAGGCTTGGAACGTTGTTCTGTCAAAGGATATAAACGGGTACCCGCGCCGCCACCAAGAATCATAGAGACCATCTTAATCATAGTTGTGTAGTTTTATTATTTATAAATATACTTTCTACAGGAGAAAGTTTTTAAGATTTAAATTTTTTTGTTTGATAGACATTAAACTTTGCTTATCAACGATCACATTAGTTACGTATCTAGTTTTTTTCGGAGACTATAGATTCATTACTCTTACTATCCACTAACTCCTTGTAAATATCCGCATAAGCCTTCGCTGATTGCTCCCAGGAAAAATCTACTTTTGTATTTTTCATCTGCAATTCCATTAATGTTTTAGGATCGCTAGCCACTCCTTCTGCCCGGATCAATGCGTGATGAATTTCATCTACAGAATAATAATCAAAACAAATACCCGCACCTTCTTCGCCTCCGATATCAGGCACCGTGTCCCGCAGTCCACCCACGGACCGGACAAGCGGTACTGTTCCATAACGCATGGCGTACATTTGATTCAGGCCACACGGCTCGACCAAAGAAGGCATCATTAAAAAGTCAGCTCCGGCGTAAAGTTGGTGAGCAAGCCCTTCGTTATATTCCAGTGCCGCATCAAAACGACCTGGAAATTGCTTCCTCATATTATCAAATATTTGGTGCAAATTAGGATCCCCCGTACCTAAAATAATAAAGCCCAGTTGATGAGCATCGTAGATAAAACGGCTGATCGCTTCGGGTAATAATTCGGCTCCTTTTTCACGGACCAGTCTACCGATAAAAGCGACAATCGGTAAGTCTTCGTTGATATTAAATCGCTCGTATAATGCCTGTCGATTAGCTGTTTTATATTTTTTAAAACTTCTGTTTAATTTTTTTGCAATAAAATCATCTTTCTTTGGATTCCAGACATTGATATCAATTCCGTTCAGAATTCCGATGGATTTTGCTTGTTCTGACTTTAATAAACCTTCTAAACCATTGGAATTATTTTTTAACTCTTCCATATAACCGGGAGATACCGTGGTGAGTTTCCAGCAGCATTTAATGGCCGAAGCCAAGGGGACGATCATATTATCCCAGTCAAGTAATCCACCGGCGGTGCTGTCAAAAGCGGGTAAGAGATATAACTTGTTCCAATGAAAAGCACCGTGATATTCTCCATTATGAATAGTAAATATCGTCGGAGTATTTTTGAGCGATTCAAAGTCGTACGCGTAGCGTACCAAAAAAGGAATGAGCCCGGTATGGTGATCGTGGCAATGCAACACATCCGGTTTTGTTTCCAAAGAACGAACCCAGTAGAGCGTCGCCAATTGAAAAGAAATAGCACGGGAAAGTTCGTCCTCGTAAGCCTGACCGTTTTCATCGGCGTAGACACCCGATCGGTCAAATTTTCCGGGAATATCCGCGACGTAAAGTGGAAAACCGGTTGGATCGTTTTCTACCCGATGGATCGAAAAATAAATCCGTTCCTGACCCATATGAAATTCACCAGAGAAAACGTGCTCGTAGGTTTGTTGGTTGAGCCATTTCGTATGGTATCTGGGAATAATAACAGATGTATCCAAACGTATTTTGTTTAGGTATTTTGGCAAAGCACCCGCGACATCTCCTAATCCTCCAGCCTTCGCCGCTGGATAGCACTCGGCGCTAATGTGTAATATTTTCATAAAGCAGTTTGAAAAATATATTAAATCATTGAACCTGCCCGACTAACGCAAGGAAGGTAGATTATTAGATTGTTGAAAAATAGCTACGTTCAACGGCTTAATAATCTAAACGTTAAAGTACAAAAATATTCTGGAGAACCAGAAAAGTAAATAATTATTTTTAAGTTATTTTTTACAAGAGTCAATCGCAAGATAGAGTGAATTAAATGGATATCAAGTGGTAACCTCGGTTATGGCTCCAGATCATAGATCAATAAGAACTTGCCGGGTGAACAGGTAGGCTTCAATTTTACATCAACTTTTGATTACGCTAAAAGAACGCCCATCCCTGCCTGATCTGACGATCCCCGCTCGACTGATGTCATCGGGCGAGAGTCCGTCAATTGTCCGCCTCTTGAAAGCCAAACTCGGTAAAAGAGAAGAAAGCCTATCGTATGCTAATCTTACTTCACTAAATTTTTAAGAAATTCTACCAACAGTCCAACTCCGTATCCAGTCGCACTTTTTTGTTTGGAAAAACCGGTATCACCGAACGCTACTCCAGCAATATCAAGATGTGCCCAGCGAGGATGTTCGCTGGTGAAAAATTCCAGGAACTTAGCGGCACTGATGGCTCCGGCGACGGGACGTCCACTAAAATTTTTAATGTCGGCAACGTCGCTGTCCATGTGACTTTGATATTCATCCCAAATAGGAAGCGGCCAGATTCGCTCGCCAGTGGTATTTCCGGCAGCGCTAAGCTGCGCAATTAACTGTTCATTTTTACTAAACGCAGCACCACACTGATAGCCAAATGTACGGACACTACTTCCCGTCAAGGTCGCGAGGTCAAGCATGATTTCCGGTTTAAAATTTTTATTGAGATAAGCGAGACCATCCGCAAGAATCAAGCGGCCTTCGGCGTCCGTATCAGTAATTTCAATTGTTTTTCCGCTATAAGAATTTATAACATCTCCGGGTTTGATGGCCAGTGCGTCCACACAATTATCGGTAGCCGGAACGATTCCTATCAGATGGACCGGCAGCTGTAGTTTTGCAGTTAGTTCCATGGTTCCCAGTACGGCAGCGGCACCACCCATATCACTTTTCATATAGTGCATATTCTGACTCCCCTTGATCGAAATACCACCAGTATCGAAGGTAACTCCTTTTCCTACTAATCCTACTTTGGGTAATTTTTTCTTACCTGCATTTTTTGGTTTATATTCCATGATGATGAAGGCAGGAGTGTGTTCGCTGCCCCGGTTGACGGCGAGTAGCGCATGTAAACCCGTACTGGTAATTTTCTTTTTTGAAAAGACAGTGGTCTTGTAACCGAACTGCTTACCAGAGTTAACGGCCCATTGTCCCAGTACTTCCGGGATTGCTTTATTGCCCGGCGCGTTGACTAGATCCATGATGCTGAGTTGGGTCTTTCCTTTAGCGACTCCTTCGTAGGCGGCTCGCTCAATTTCTTTTTGAAAGGTCTTTTCCGTGATAATGGTCAGGGTAGCTGTTGGCTTTGCAAATGGATGAGCAATTCGTTCGGCAGTTTTATAAAGACCAATATCATAGATACTTAGCTGCAATCCGTTAACGGCAGCAGTGGTGAGCAGGGCAATTTGTTGGGCATCGTGGGCCGTACCAACATAAGATAAATTTAAAGTTACTTTGTTATCAAATTGACTTTTGAAATCCACACCAAATTTGCGAAAAGCATAAAGGATATTTTTATAAGAAGGCTGGGCTTCTCCCAGTCCAATCAGAAGAATACGTTCTGTTTGCGCACCGGCTAATAGCAGATACGTCGCTTTTTTTGCCGAAAAAGAGGCAATTAATTTTTTGGATAAAACCTCTTCTTTACTAAAGTTTTTAAAGGCCGAAGACTTCAGATCATTGGGCATAACGGGAATGATCAGTAGGGTATTAGATGACTTGAGTGTATTTTTTATTTTAATTTTCATGAGAAGGTTATTGATACCATGTTTTTTGAGATCAGCGCATTCTTAGCGGAGATATTTAGCGAAGCGGTTGTTTTGGAGCATGCTCATTTTCTAACGAAAAAACAACCACTCAACTGCTTTCGGAAATTCTTGTCCCCAATGGTATTCGCTATGTACACCATCAGGATCTAAAGCTAAATGAAAATCTATTTGAGTATCGTCACTCCCTTTTTTGGTCACCATATCTTTAAATTTTTGGGCGTTGGGTACCATATTCTGACTTTCATTACCACCAGCATATAAATAGATTCGGGTATCAAAACTTTGTGCAAGATGAATACCGCCAAAATACATATTGGGCATTACCCAGAGTGCGGGAGAAAAAATCATTAGCCGTGAATAAACTTCCGGATAGACCAGACCAGCATAAATGCTGACCAGTCCTCCCATTGAACTGCCTCCAATACCAGTATTTTTGACGTCGGGGAGCGTTCGAAAATTTTTATCAATGTGCGGTTTGAGGGTGTCGGCTAAAAAGCGAATATATTGTTTTCCTTCTTTTCTTCTAAATTTACTGGTGCTGTGGTTGGGAGTGAATTCGACCATTCGTTCTTCTTGCCCGTGGTCTATAGCAATGACGATGATGTCTCCCATCCCTTTTGCGCTCATCTCCGCCAGTTTTTTATCCACGCCCCAATTACCATACGGTGCATAATCGTCAAAAAGGTTCTGTCCATCTTGTAAATATAACACGGGGTAGTGCTTATCTGCTTCGTAATAATTGTGTGGTAACAGGGCAGTGATCCGTCTGGTTTTTATGAGCTGTGGTATTTCAAAATGGTTAGAAATAATTACAATTTTAGGTAAACGTTTGCTATCGTAGGCTTTATTTTTTTTAGCAAACAAAGGCACGTATACTTTTACCTCTGAAACTGGTTTAGTCAGAATCCTGTTATCCGTTAGATTACCTTCCTCATCTAACTCTACTTCGTCCCAGCCACCCCGTACAAATTTATATTCCAAAGGGTATTTTAGTTCCTCCCCGGCAGGAATGGTTAGATGATAACTTTTGGGGCTGGTTCTTTTTAGTTGGTAACGACGGTCCGCAACGTTCCAGTTGTTGAACGTTCCAGCTAAGAATATTGGCTCGTCGTCATCTACCTGTGTGGTAAGATGAATGGACAGTCCTTCTCTTGAAGTAGTATCAAGTTGCTTTTTTAAATTTGTCATGACAATTTTATTATCCTAGGTCTTGGGGCCAGTGTAAATAGTCCCGTTAGATGCCTCCTATTCAGATCAAAGGTAATCGCTATTATGGGATTCGCAAAGTTTCAGGCATAAAAAAAGGATTCCTTGCGTATTCGCAAAAAATCCTTTCGTAATCTACTCTATCTAAATATATCTTTATCCAGCTTTCATAAGCTCACTTACTGGCTGATTATATCGGCTCCTAATTTTCGCTTTTAGTTCACGGCGGGCAAAAAATATTCTACTTTTTACCGTTCCCAGGGGTAATTCCATCTTATCGGCAATCTCTTGATACTTAAATCCTTGATAATGCATCATAAACGGTATCTTAAGTCCATCGTCCAAAACCTCAATCATCGCCGTTATTTCTTTCATCAGAATAGTGGATTCCGCCGCATTTTGGGTAGCATTACCACTCGAATTGATGAAATATTGATTATCGGTTTTGTCAATAATCGTATTCTGCTTCATTTTCTTACGATAATTGTTGATGAAGATATTTTTCATGATCGTCATTAACCACGCCTTAAAGTTCGTACCTGGATTAAATTTTTCCTTGTTTTTTATAGCACGATAGGCCGTCTCCTGATAAAGGTCACGAGCGTCTTCAGCATTTTGGGTTAAGTTATAGGCGAATGACTTTAGAACGATGGTCACCTTGTCTAAGTTTGAATAGAAATCCGATTTTGCCATGATATTTTATTTTAAAACGTTAAACAAAATGATATGCTTTTGTCTCTTTGTTTAACAAAATTACACTATTGTTTAATCTTTTACAAGAAAAAGTTAAACAAAATTTAAATTTTCTTCATTTATTTAAATTTTCTTTTTTTGAAAAAACAAGATAGATAGCTGATTTTCAAACAATTAAGATTAATTTTTGATATAAATACGGTATTAATTTTGTTTACAAGGATAATTAATTTTTCAATAATTATTGAAAGATTGGGATTTTTATCAAAACTTTACCTTGGGGGTGGTTTGTTGATAGTATGAATGGTCATACATTCTTAAATAACTTCCATGAATAATCTCAACTCTTATGAAAAAAATCTTCTTTTTCCTTATTCGTCTGGCGCTGTTGCTGGTTTTACCTTTTATCTGCTTGATTCGTGGGGCGGTTTTTGGGCATGAGTATTATGAATTAGCTCCGTGGCCAGCTATTTTAATGGGAATGGGAATTACCGCATTTCTACTAATTTTATATTTTAGTTTTATTTATGGAAGAATTACGGGTAAAGTCGGCAGTGGCAGGAGTTTCAAACTGCGTATTCTTTTTGCAGTTTTTTTGGTAATCGGTTATAGTACTTACGCCATAGTTTATCTCGCAGATAGTAATGTTAAATCAGCTGATATAAAAAATACTTATTCCAGTTTACATCCAATACTACGTCTTAGTATTAGTACAGTGATATTCATTGATAAAAGTTTATTGGTCACGGATGGCAAGCGCCAACCGGAAGATTACAAAAAGATGGGCTTGAAAACGAGACGTCAGTCTTTGCATTACATCCAGTCTGACGGCTATGTGCACGCGGTAGATATCCGTACGAAGCGACACGGGGAATTCAGGAATAGATTACTAAAATTATATTTTAAACTGATGGGATTAAATACGTTGCGTCATGTAGGGACGGAAGATCATCTGCATATTTCATTGAGTAGCAAGGATAAGCCGGGTGGGATTTGAAAGCGTGAATTGCTGGGAACAGGTTTTTTTCTACTTGCATTTTACAAAATTGGCAGTTTTTAATACTTGTCACCAAAAAACAGGTCAGGATTTATTTGTGCTACGTGAATCATTGTCATCATAACCGCCCGACTTTTGCAGCTATCTAAATTACAACCGCTCTAGCATTTCCATCACCGCCGCTTTTTTACGTAACGAAACCGATACGTGCTTGCCGTTAGACATCAGCAGGTAGCCACCTTCCGTTTTTACGTAGGCAGTGATATGTTTTTTATTAACTAAATGAGATTGGTGAACACGGAAAAAGCCGCTGTCACTAAGGAGCTGATCGTACTCTTTCAACGTTCGAGTAACCATCAGATTGGTTCCATCCGCAAAATGAAAAATAGTATAATTACCGCTCGACTCACAACGGATAATATCGCTCACTTCGACAATTTGAATTTTATCCTGGGTATGTAAAGAAAGTTTTTTTGGTCCTTCCTGATTTTTTACATTATCCAATAGTAGATCGAGGGATTGTTCAGGAGTGGACACAGATTTTAGTTTATTGACCGCTTCCATCAGATCGTCCGGGTCGACCGGTTTGAGCAAATAATCTACTGCTGAAAAGCGAAAAGCTCTAATCGCAAAAGCATCAGAAGCAGTAGTGAAGATTATTTTGAAAGAAATTTCGGACAAAATTTCCAGCAAGTCAAATCCAGTTCCATCGGGCATCTGAATATCTAAAAATAGTACATCGGGTTTAATTTCTTTAAGTAAACGTGCGCCACTGACGACCCCTTCGGCTTCTCCGATTACTTCAATCTCGGGACAATAGGCGGCGAGATCTTCCTTTAGAGTTGCTCGGGATTGGGCAATATCATCAATTATAATAGCTTTGAATTTCTGCATTTCGTAAATTTGTACTAAACTAAACAAATCCAATGAAAGTATTAATGGTCTGTCTGGGAAATATCTGTCGTTCTCCCCTAGCTGAAGGTATTCTAAAAGAAAAGATAAAAGTAAAAAATCTGGACTGGACGGTGGATTCCGCCGGAACGGGTAGTTGGCATGTAGGTGATAGGCCAGATTCGCGATCCATTGCCGTTGCTGCTACGCATGGTTTGGATATTACGGATCAGCGAGGCCGACAAATTAAGCACGCAGATTTGGAAAATTATGACTTGATTTTTGCGATGGACAGCACCAACTATCAAAATATTTTACTGCTTGCTAATTCTGACGCACAACGTGATAAAGTACAACTGGTCATGAATATGGAAAAGCCAGGTTATAATCAAAGTGTTCCTGATCCATATTATGGAGACGATGGATTTGAGGAGGTATACCAAATGCTGGATCGTGCTTGTACGGCTATCGTGGAAAAGTACGAAGAGTAGTTTTTTATCGTTTTATCGTCTTTGTGATACCGTTTTGTAAAGTATGACAGAAGGTGGTAAAGTTAAATGAGACCGTTGGTTGAACAGTCCTGTCTTCAGAGCTTCAAGGTTCACAAAAAAAGAACTCCCAAAAATTAATTCGGGAGTCAAATTCAAAAAACAGCAGGTAATTTTTTTAGACGATTAAGCTTTATATGGTTGAGACTAATCCGTTACCGCATTGGCATCCACGAGTTTTGTTAGTAAACCATCTTCTTGAATATTAGATATTCTAAGTTTATTCCAGTTGGGTAAGTAGAGATTTACAGAAGCACGTACATCTTTTTTGATTTGTTGTAGTAGCTCATGATAGAGTAGGGCGCTGTTTTCTTTGACAACTTGTCTAAAATCAGTAGGGTAATCCTGCAATTCGATTTCGTTAAACTGATCAAAGAAGACTAGTTCTTTTCGGTGTTTGTCAAACGTATTAAATTCTACTTTAATTAGAATTTTTCCGTTTTGGGCAATGGGATGAAATCGGAAATTTACACTTTCGTAAACGTATACGTCCATGCCTCTCCAGGCGCCGACTTTACGATAAGTTTGAAAAGTATCGGAATTAATCACCGGTGCGCGGTGTGCTAGTTGATTAGTGTTCATAATGATGTTGTTTAATGGTTATTTATATCCTGGTTTAAAATCAGTATCTATCTATGTAGTATTTTATTTCTTCAGGTATAGTTTAGGAATGAGTTAATAATAAATTTACGTTTTTGGCTTGATCTTTTTGCCGCTAGTCTCGTTAAAAAGCCTCGTGATAGCGCGGCTATCCCTACGTTTTTTGCCTTACTAGCAACAAAAATCTCTAACC
>Ga0209187_1004592_pt1 | contig 10382 bp, 7 predicted proteins | sample BantaG_FD_187430 | JGI IMG/M metagenome (GOLD analysis project Ga0209187, IMG submission 187430) | Marine algal microbial communities from Bantry Bay, Ireland - BantryBay_4 metaG (SPAdes) (version 2) | ecosystem: Host-associated > Algae > Red algae > Unclassified | place: Bantry Bay, Ireland... | reverse complement strand
CTTATGAAGTGCAATTATTATCTGAGAATAGATCAGAAAATGTTTGCTCAGGTGGAGAATCTATCAGAGAATGGTACATAGACATTGATGAAAGTGGAGACTTTAACAGTGGTGACTCCTACTGTAGACAGGTGATCAGCATAGAAATTACCGATCCATTTGATCCTTATACTATCAAGTGGCCTAAGCACTATGATGGTAAGACTGTCGATGGTGTCAATGTAGAATGTGATGAAGATGGAAAAGTATACGAAACTGATATAGCTGTCACAATGGGAGATCCATTCTTATGTATACCAGGTGAAATAGATGATGAGCCTGTATGGTGTGACACTGACTGTGGTCTAATAGGTCATACACTAGACACAGATACCATCAAAATAGCTGGTTCAGTGCATAAGATCATAAGAAGATGGACGATCGTAGACTGGTGCAATTATGATCCTAACTCTGATAATCGAGATGATGATAATGATACATCCAATGATCTATATGAGGCAGTAGAAGACTGGGCTCAAGGCGTCTGCGTCGCATGTCCAGATTACGGTCCTGTAGCCGATCCTGTATATCTCAGATATTCTAAAGCAGATTTAGATGGGTACTATACGTATGATCAGGTTATTGTCATCGAGGATGATGCTGCGCCTGAGATTACGGCTCCAGATGAATTTAAGATCATCACCAGTGATGGTGCAGAGACAAAAGATAATGTAGCAGCATGCACTGGTTCTTCTAATATATCAGCGAGTGCTGAAGATTTCTGCGATGGCAACAATGCTTTCAATGATAATCTTCAATGGAATGTAACGATCAGAAAAAATGGTGAGGTCATTCACTCTGAAAGACTTAGAGGATCTACGATAACCGTCAATAGCCGAGAAGGAAATTCAGGAGACGTGCATATGATCACATGGAGGGTCACTGATGGTAAAGGAAACGAAGACATCCATAGGACTGAAGTCATATTTGGGGATAATGTAAAACCGACTCCGATCTGTATTTCTGGCTTGACTACTGTCTTCTTCGAAGATGATGGTACGGCTTTGATTACAGGAGATCAGTTTGATTTTGGCAGTTTTGACAACTGTACAGTTGCTTCAGATCTAAATTTCAGTATTGTGTCCAAAGGTGTAATACCAGCTAATCCGTCTTCAGATGGGTTTAGCTCGGAGACTTCTATCATTATCAACTGTAATGAAATAGCAAACTTCACAGATCTTGATGTATATGTGTGGGATGCATCTGGCAATGGAGATAAATGTACAGTCGGACTGTTATTCTCTAATGCTGATAACTGCCCTGATGATCCTCAGCAAGGATCAGGTGCAATAATCGCTGGGGGTGTCCAGTCACTCTTTGGTGATATGATGAAGGATGTAGAAGTCACTGTCACGAGTAACTTAGAGGAATACCCTATTCTGGATATGACTGATGAGAATGGTGAATTTGCGTTTGATGAGAATCCTTTGAGTGAAAATTATAGAATTCAAGCCTCTATGGTAGACGATGCCATTAATGGAGTTTCAACATTAGATGCTGTATTGATACAGAGACACATATTAGCTTTAGCTAATTTTGATAATCCTCATAAAATCATTGCTGCAGATATCAATAATGATGCGACAGTGAAAGTGTCAGATATATTAGAATTGAGACGACTCATATTAGGCATCACAGACCGATTCCCTAATAACGAAAGCTGGAGATTTGTGAGAGCTTCCCAAAACTTCATCGATGAAGCCAATCCATTTCCTTTTATTGAAATGATAGACCTCATTAATCTGATGGATAATCAGATGCAAGAGAACTTTATTGGGATAAAAACAGGAGATGTCAATGGTGATGCTGAACATAGCAATCTATCGTCTAATCGTCCAAGAATAAGACAAGATGTCACTCTTGAATTAGTCACTCAAGATCAGGAAGTGAGAAGGGGGTCTGTTGTAAAAATCCCTATTCAAAGTTCTGCATTTACTGAAGTGGCAGGATTCCAATTCACCTTAGAACATAGCGGACTGAGCTTCAATGGCATAGAAGGTGCTGGGCTTGAAATTAATGACTCACACATAGGTAGACACCCTGAACACCTTACATTTAGCTGGTCGAATCCAGAATTCAATACAGTAGATGAGACGACCCTTTTCTATCTAATTTTTACTGCCGATGAAGACTTATCAATAGCTGATAGATTAGTCTTAACGTCTGAGATCACGGCTGCTGAAGCCTATACGTCTCATACTTATGACTTAATAGATGTCAATTTCAGTATCACTCAAGCAGATGAAAAACTGAAAGAGGTGATCCTGTATCAGAATGAACCTAATCCGTTTTCAGATGAAACAAAAGTGAAATTTTATCTACCTGAATCCCAGAATGTGAACTTTGTGATCTTTGACCTATCAGGTCAAATCATAATGTCAAATTCTATGAGCTTAAAGTCAGGTGAACATTCAGTTATTATTCCTGAAAGTGACTTTAATAGCTCTGGTTTATTCTACTATCAGTTAGAAACATCTACGACAACATTAACCAGAAAGCTTATTCTGATAGAATAGCATTCTATTACTACCATACATTTTACGGCCGCTCGAATTAGACTCTTGCGGCCGTTTTTCATAAAATCAGATATGACTCATGTTTCTTACTCAGAGATGAATGTAAATACAGGTAGAAATCAAGAAGCATTCTCTATAAATGGATAATTGTCCATCTGATATTAAGATTGTTCGCTCTAAGTGTAATACCTTTGAGGTATACCAGCCTATTAAATTTCAAGTTATTATACTATGACTATAGAATATTACGGACATGCTACTTTTGTAGTGGAATTATCTGGAAAAAGAATCTTATTTGACCCATTTTTCACGGGCAATCCAATGAATAAAGGGATAGAACCATCAAGTATCAAATGTGATGTCATACTATTAACCCACGGTCATGGAGATCATGTGGCAGATGCTGAAGAGATTGCTAAAGCAAACGACTGCCAGATTATCTCAAATTATGAAGTATCCAATTGGTTCGGGGCGAAAGACTGTAAGGTCCACCCTATGAATCATGGAGGTACGGTAGACTTAGGATTCTGCAAGGCCAAATATGTCAATGCTATACATACCAGCAGTATGCCTGATGGAAGCTATGGAGGCTATCCAGGAGGATTCGTGGTATGGGGAGACGGACACTGCCTATACTTCGCTGGCGATACAGCGCTTACTATGGATATGAAGCTCATCCCTATGACATGTCCCTCAGTCGATATAGCCATTCTTCCCATCGGAGATAATTTTACAATGGGCTATGAAGATGCGGCCATAGCTGCACAGTTTGTGGAGTGCGACCAAGTGATCGGCTGTCATTTTGATACTTTTGGGCTGATAGAAATCGATAAAGATAAAGCCAGACAAGCATTCGAATCGAAAGGAAAAACACTTCATCTCTTAGAAATCGGAGGGTCTATGACTATATAATATGGGTAAAATTATAGCAATTGCAAATCAGAAAGGAGGTGTAGGTAAGACCACCACTGCGATTAATCTGTCTTCAGCTTTGGCGATTCTTGAAAAAAAGGTACTACTCATAGACTCAGATCCTCAGGCTAATGCGACCTCGGGTATCGGCGTTTCAGAAGATCAGATCATCCATGATCTATACGACTGTCTGGTAGATGGTGTCGATTTAAAAGATGCCGTCGTCAAGACTAAAATAAAGTACCTCGATCTGATCCCCTCTTCCATAGATCTCGTAGGTGCTGAAATAGAACTGGTCAATAGAGAAAAGCGCGAATACATCCTTAAGGAAAAATTAGATGCATTCAAAGATCAGTATGATTATATCATCATTGACTGTCTTCCCTCTTTAGGCTTAATCACCGTCAATGCGCTCACTGCTTCAGATTCGGTCATCATACCTGTACAGTGTGAGATATTCTCATTAGAAGGCTTAGGGAAGCTAAAAAACACCATCAGTGCAGTCAAGGCAAATCTGAATCCCGGATTAGAAATAGAAGGCATCGTCATGTCAATGTTTGACAAGAGACTTAGAATGGCTAATATGGTCGTGAATGAAGTCCGATCGATGGTGAACGATAAGGTATTTGAAACCATCATACACAGGAATTCTAAAATAGGGGAAGCTCCAAGTTTTGGCCAGCCAGTCATCCTGTATGATGCAGACAGCAAAGGGACGGTTAATTTTCTAAATTTAGCGTATGAGTTCCTCAAAAATAACGATGACCCTACTTATAAGAAGTTAAGTCAATTGCTCAGTAAGGAAGCATAATTAATCATGGCAAAAAAGAAAGATTTAGGAAAAGGAATAAGGGCACTACTCTCTAATATAGAAGCAGAACCAGAAGCGAAACAGGTCAATGCACCATCGCCTCAAAAACCGACAATACCCAATAAGATCCCGTTATCTTATATAGAAGCGAATCCATACCAACCGCGAAGATCATTCGATGAGTCAGAACTCAATGACTTAGTCGACTCCATCAGAGTTCACGGCATCATACAGCCTGTCACAGTCAAAAGACTATCAGCTGACAAATATCATATCATCTCAGGTGAAAGGCGCTTCAGGGCGGCTCAGATCGTGGGTCTTGCTGATATTCCCGTCTACATCAGAAAAGCTGGCGATCAGGAGATGCTGGAGTTAGCTCTGATAGAAAATATACAGCGAGCAGATCTGAATCCCATAGACATTGCAATTTCTTATCAGAGATTAATCGATGAATTCGAGATCACACATGAATCTATCTCAGGACGTGTCGGAAAGAAGCGAAGTACGATTACGAATTATCTAAGGCTCTTAAAGCTCAGCCCCTCGGCTCAAGAAGCCATTAAGAATAAGTCCATCAGTATGGGCCATGCTAAAGTCCTAACTGGTGTTGAAAGCTCAGACTTACAGCTCGAATATTTACGCAAGATCATCAATGATAAATTATCAGTGCGGCAGGCTGAAGCTTTGCTGAAAGGCAAAAAATCTTCTTCACCTAAAGAGAATAAATCTCCCCAATCATCTGGTCATAACTACTCCGCCGAACTTAAAAAAATCATTGACGAACTCAGCGAAAAATTAGGGACTAAAGTCAGGATTGATCGAAATGCTAAAGGGCAAGGTAAATTTGAAATTCCTTTTACCTCTGATAATCACTTTAACCATATCTTAGATAATATCATAGATGAGTAATCAATAGGTACGTAAGAGCTAACTAACACGTTAATTCAGTAATGAAGTTTGTATTCAGCATAGCCATCATTTTTTTTTCGCTCTCACTAATGAGCCAGAGAGGTGGAACACCGACATCAACTTCAGGGTCCAATAACTCTGGTGGCCTATTCGATTCGAATACTTCCTACAATCCAAATGATACAACAAAGACGAAGTTCTTCACCATCTTCAAAGGCAATCCTGGTAGAGCAGCACTATACTCGCTGGTGCTTCCTGGAGCAGGACAATTCTATAATAAGCGATGGTGGAAAGTCCCTTTAGTATATGGACTGGAAGGAGCAGCGATCTATTACCACATCCAAGCCAGAAGTGACTTCAATCAATTCAATGCATGCTATGAAAGTCTGGTGACAGATAATATCGCCATCCCAGAGTGCCAGACGCTGACTTCGGTCAGCGATGCATTTCGAGTAAGAAATAGTGCTCGAAGTAATAAAGAACTGACTTTGTTATTTGTGATTGGGGCTCACCTTTTCCAGTCATTAGAAGCCTTCATTGATAGACATTTGATAGACTTTGATGTGGATGATGATCTGACATTTCATCCTTCTATCGCCTCACCGCCGATAGAGAATCAGCTGACGTTGTTTTCTTTAAAGATTCCGCTTAATAGGAGATAACTATAAACGCTTAGAATATGCATAGAAATGACTGAAACGAATAACAACACTTAGACTCATTCTAAGACTAATCAAATTATCAGATTTAGAGTTAATTCATATGCATGTTCAGTAGTAGTAAACAGATTCAGAAGTAAGAGACTGTTGGTCAAGCTGTATGACTTTAGCACTTTTAGGTCAAAATCTGTACAAATACTTGGGTATAATTTAATTCTGTCAAATGCCTTTTAGGTTGCTTTTTATCTGGATTAGATTCGTTACCCCGTTTATTGCCAAAACCCCTTATAAGCGAGGTAATAATTCAGGGTAAACGTGTTCAAATCAAATTCAAGACTGTCAATTAATAGACTAAACTTCCCATATGAATAAGGTCTTATTTGTAAAAATCTCTTTAGAATCGTAAAGGGATTTTTAGAAGTGGCGGCTGCCTGCCAGGTACCCAAGACTGAATGGTCCTGTAGGGAATTCAATGTCCCAAATGGACATTGAATAATGAAGGAACCGAGGATTTGTCCTCGGGTGGGATGGCATTAGCTGGCATATCTTCCGATAGCTATCGGAATGCTTACTTTTTTTGCAATTGAAAAAAGTAAGGCCCGCACGGCGAGTGCAAGTAAGCTTTGCATCTATAGAGAATGTGTTTATGCTTTACTTCTGAATACCCCTATTTACTTGAAATTTGGGTATAGCTATCTGCTCCAAGCATCGCTTGTACCAAGAGACTGAAACAATTAATCACCATTTCTTTTATTGAGCTTGATGATTTGATTTTCGTCTTGTGCGGTCACTTCATGAAGGAGTGTTTTTCTTCCGAATTTACCGACTTTGTATAACTTAGTTCCGATCGTCCAATTCTCCTCTTTTCTTGCTTGAGGGAAAAAATTCAATCCATAACTGAAATTGCCACCTGACGGTTTTGGACCTTGGACATATGCACTGATCTTATTTAGACTATTATTTTTAAATATGACGTCAATGTATCTGGTATTCTTCGATGATGGACTTTTAGGGATATAGGCTTGATCCTTCATCCCTCTTACGGTTTCAGGCTTGGCTATGTAAGATACGTAAGCATCTATACTCAGATCGGCAACAAGGGTCTTGATCACATTCACATATGCTTGACCATCTTCGGTGATGGTGATGTTAGCGTTTTGAGCTATCAGTTCTTTGGCATTGATTTGACTGCTTTCAGAGATCAGTTCTAATTGATCTACCTTGCCTTTTAAGTTTACTTTGCTAATGCTTGAATTAATAGAAATTGAATACTGATTGATGCCCATAACATTCACCTTAGACCAAGAATCATTTTTAAGTTGTTTTAATTCATCAGTGTAGATCTTGATAACTACACTTCGTGTGCCTTCGATCCATTCTTTTTGATCAAGCACGACAAAGCCTCCTTGTAAAGATGTGCTGACTAAGTCAACAATATTTTCATCATAAGTAATTTCGACTTTAGATTCTTGACTGCCACAGATGATGTTTACGATTCCATTTATATTGACAAATACATTCTCTATCGAGTCAAAGTTTCTGGTTATGGTTTTCATTTTACCATTTCCATTTACCTGAGCAGATAGACAGAAATAGGTAAAGAAAAATAAAGCGATCAATACAACTTTTTTCATTTTAAAATTTTAGAATTAATAATGAATCAAATATCCAGTGTTATAACCGTTCAATCGCCTCAAGAGAATTTGATACGGTCTCAAATGGCAATATGAGACATCTAATCAACTCAATATCAATTAATTACAATATATGCTGAATTCAATATATTTTGGACACAACAGTTAAACAGACAGATAAAATGGGTTATTCTTCGATAGATTTCAAGTACTCGCTCGGAGATTTTTGGGTTAGTTTTTTAAAAGTCCGATTAAAAGTCGCCTTGCTGTTAAAGCCTGATTCATGGGCAATAGACAAGAGCGTAAACTCTTTTGCTCTTCCATTTTGGATGGCTTCTTGAAATGCTTTCACTCTATATTCATTGACGAAATCATTGAAATTAATCCCTGACTGGTTAATCGCAGCAGACAATTCCTGAGAATTCAGCTGACTCATCTTGGCTAATTCAGCCAATGTCAAATTAGAGTTGAGGTAAGGTTTTTCTTGCTTCATGATCGCTTCGACTTCTTTAAAAGTATCATTTTTAATAAGTTCTGTATTCTGATCAGCTAAAGGCTTAGATAAGCTTAAAGCGCCAGCATTTACGGAAGCTCTATGCAGCTTATTGATATCAGCAAAATAGCCATGCACACCTAGGTATATCAAGGACACTGCAGCAAACAAATGCCCCCACCAATACTCTTGATAACTGATGTCTACTATTCGATTATCGACTTCAGTCAACACAAACATGATCACATGGTACAAGATAAAAACGATCAAGAAATTACGCAACCACTGCATTTCCCATTTCACAGCATCAGAGAACACCTCATTCAACTTTGATTGATACTGGTAAACCAAATGGCCCGCTAAGAGTAAATAGATGGCAATAGATAAATCCGTAATAATGTATGTGATCAGATTGAACACATTCATAAATTGACTTTGGAATAGCACACCGTTTTGTACATCATCAAATCCTGATTGATTGACATCGTAGAGGTAGATGATCAAGCGGATTGTGATCAAAATGACTTGCGGAATAAAATGCCAAATCATCTTTTTGGAAAACTGAAAATTGACCGTGGTCACTCTCTTGGTGTAAAAGTAGACTAACGGCCCAAAAGCTAACATCATCGGTATTAAGAAGTAGTTGACCTTTGTATTTTGATACGTATCATACCAGGCCATAAAGCCTATGGTATAGGTGGTTCGCTCAAACGTAAATATCAGTAGTATGGCTGCCAGTAATAAATCAGATAACTCTCTCCTTTTTATATATCTGACAAGTAATAATATAGAAATGATAACTCCCCATACATAGAGAATAGCCAATGGAGTGCTATAAAAGTTAAACTGGGGAAACATCTCCTGTAAATATAGATGTTAATCAGTTAGTCTAAGGAAGATGATCATCATTATTTTAATCGGAGGAACTTAGGCGAAGCTTAGAAAAAAAATCGTGTGAAAATCGTCCTGGAACAAAAGTATGACCACCGACTATGATGATAGCTTGAAAATAAAGACCTATCATTTTATTTCGATGTGACAGCAGCAACTTCCATATAAAGAAGCAGAACTTTGGCAAATTACATATACAATAAAGTAGTATAACTTATAGAGCCTAATATGATACATCATACTCAGTTGATTGACAAGTTAGATATGAATAAAGACAGTCAATTATAAAAATATGGTTGTACTACTACCCTAACTAAAATCGCCATCCCACACTGGTTCCTAACCAAAATCGAAGTGTCTCAGAATTATCGGCGACGATCGGCGTCCACCCGATTCTAAACAGGAATCCGCTGTCTGCATGATAACGATAAACAACACTTCCTGTTAATTTAAGCCCTTTACTAATATTTTCGATTAAGATGTTATCATTGAGCATTCTTGAAATATTCATCACTCCAGCTCCTACTTCAAGTTTATGTTTTTCGCTTCCTATAAGATAATTGGCCATCCCTATCAAATCAATATCCGACCCTAAAGCATATCCTAAACGCACTCCAATTCCATTTTTATTTGAGTTCAGTCGATAATCTATATTTACGGAAGCATTCAAACCATTGCCTAAAAGCTCACCATAGACACTAAAGCTTTTTTGAGCATGACTATTCATAGCCATGAGAAGTAAGAGAGAAAATAAAAAGAGTCTAATGAAATGAGCCATAATAATATATTTTAATGTCTTATATGACGAAACCCAGAAGAGCTATAAAAAAAGCTTGATTACACTATATCCTCTATTTAATCTCCTCCTCTCGGCCAATCAATTATCGTTCTCCAAACAGATACGATTTATATTCATTGATGTTCGATTTGAACGAGGAAATAAAGATTAGAAACTTGATGTAGATAAAAAGATCAATAGTCAGCAAAGTAGAAAGGGTAGCGAAGTGAACCTATTAGATACAAGGTACTTTTTTCATCATATCGAAATATCGCTATAGAAAATAACTTGGATAATATAACACCTACTTTATTTTTAGAGACTGTCGTAGACACAGTGTACCATATTCCTGAATTCATCGACCATGAATTCTGGATATGGTCTTGGTCATGAGAAGACACGACTCTGTCCTGCTCCGACTGTGCTAATTTTTATGTGATTAGCCCAGCAGCAGATAGCAATATTGAAGATTCAATATGATAAGGTACTTGCATTGCCTCTAAGACAGTCTTAGCCTAAGAAGAATTTTCAGATCTCGTCTATGCACCTAATATTTTATTCCCCAACGGAGGTGGTCAGATTGATCCCTTCTCAGTATTTCCAAATCCCACCCTTAATAACATCAGCATACAGATCTATGATCAGTGGGTCACTAAGTGTATCAGTAATCTTTATCTGGACCTGTAGATGAACACTCGGCTGGGATGGTACGGTAAATGAAAAAGAAGCTTACTTAGATC
>Ga0209187_1004591_pt1 | contig 10385 bp, 6 predicted proteins | sample BantaG_FD_187430 | JGI IMG/M metagenome (GOLD analysis project Ga0209187, IMG submission 187430) | Marine algal microbial communities from Bantry Bay, Ireland - BantryBay_4 metaG (SPAdes) (version 2) | ecosystem: Host-associated > Algae > Red algae > Unclassified | place: Bantry Bay, Ireland... | reverse complement strand
ACCTTCCAACGTGCCCTCGACATCATCCTGTCCGGGATGACCTGGCAAACGTGCCTTGTCTACCTCGACGATGTCATCGTCTTCTCCGACACCCCGGAGAACCACGTGAAAGCGCTCGACGAAGCCCTGACCCGCTTGGGTCGGGCCGGCGTCACGTTGAAAGCCAAGAAGTGCCAGTTCTTCCAGACGTCCGTCGAGTACCTCGGGCACATCATATCCCCTGGGGAGATGCGGGTGCACAACAAGAACCTGGAGGCGCTCGCGAAGGTAGGTCACCCGCGAACAAAGACGCAATTGCGTAGCTTCCTCGGCATGTGTAACGTGTACCGCCGCTTCGTCGCGAACTACGCACGGATCGCAGCGCCCCTAAACCAGCTGACAACCAAGGCGTACGGCGACACGCTCCCGACGTTCACCGAGACGCAGGCCGCAGCGTTCACGCGCCTACGCGACGCGCTGCTTCATCCGCCGGTCCTGGCGCTCCCCCGCCGCGGAGCGCCCTTCACCATCGACGTCGATGCGTGCGACACCCAGTTGGGCTGCGCTCTGCTCCAAGAGCAGCAGGACGGCCAGCTGAAACCCGTGGGGTTCTACAGCCGCGCCCTGCAGCCCGAGCAACGCAACTATTCGGCCACCGAGAAGGAGTGCCTGGGCCTCGTCTGGGCCGTGCTCCACCTCCGACACTATGTGGAGGGCTCGCGGTTCACGGTGCGTACCGACCACGAATGCCTCAGTTGGATCTACCGGCTGACTACGGCCACCGGTCGTCTGCTCCGTTGGCGCCTCCGCTTAGCGGAGTTCGACTTCGAGGTGAAGTACAAGAAGGGAGCGAACCACCACCTCCCCGATGCCCTGTCCCGCGTACCCACGACGGGTCTGGACAAGAAGGAGCTGGACGACGACATCCCATGCTTCCTTCTAGCTCAGGCCGCAAGGGGCACGGACGCCAACAACTTCTCGGCGCCGTTACCGCCTCCCCCTATTACAGCGGAGGAGCTCCTTCGCGCACAAGGCGCGGACGGCCGATGCCAGCAGCTACGCGCCGTGATCGACTCGGGCAAGCCGACGCGGTTCGTCCTCGATGAGGAAGGCCGCCTCGTGCGCCGTCAGCCAACGACGGACGTTATGCAAGTATACATCCCCGAGGCCCTACGCTCCCGCGTGATGGGCCTCGAGCACTACCCGACGACCAAAGGTCACCCTGGGGTGCAGCGGATGTACGCCGCCATGAAGCGTTGCTTCTATTGGGAGTCGATGATTGTCGACCTGTACGACTTCGTCCGGCAGTGCCCGCCGTGCGCGAAGAACCGGCTGCAGGAGCGACGACATACGTCCCCCATGACCCTGTTCCCGCCAAAGGAACCGTTGACCGAGGTTGGCATTGACATCCTCGGACCGCTGCTCAACACGGTTGACGGCAACCGGTATGTGTTCGTCATGTCCGACCGCTTCTCGAAGCTAACCCGTACGGTTGCGCTCCGACGTATCACCGCCGTCACGGTCGCGTCGGCGTTCCTGACCGCATGGGTCGCGGCCTATGGGCCCCCCGACTGCGTCCTATCGGACCAGGGTCGACAGATGGACAACGCGTTCTTCCGCGCCGTCATGAAGATGTTGGGCACGAGGTGCAAATACACGACGCCCTACCATCCGCAGACCAACGGTCAGGTGGAACGGTATAACCGTACGCTGCTGAACCAGATCCGGGCCTTCTGCGAGGAGCACCCTCGCCAGTGGGATCGCCTCCTCCCCGCCCTGAGCCTGGCATACAACACCTGCCCGCATAGGGCCACCGGTATGGCGCCGTTCGACCTCCTGATCCCCCGCCGTATGCCCAACCTCACGGTTGAGGGCCTCGCTGGCTCGTCCCCGCTGGCATCCGCCGATGGCTCCCCGCTCATGGTGAAGCGCGCCATCATCCAGGGCTTGAAAAAGCTCATCCCGACGGTGCGCGCTTCCCTTGACAAGTACCAAGCTCGCTATAAGCGAGACTGGGACAGCCGGGTACGGCCGAAGAACAAGGACCTGGTGGTCGGTGACTTCGTCTACCTCCGCTCCCACCGCGGGGGGCACAAGCTGCTGCCCAAGGCCCTTGGCCCGTTCGAGATTCTCGATACGGACGGCACCTACTTCGTAATCGACCAAGGCGATGGCGAAGGACGGGTCAACAGTAACGACGTCACACCGGCACCGCGCCCGGTGCCGGGACCGGATGCCCAGCCGCATCGGCTTACACAGACCCCGCTCCCCGACGTGAATTCCTCCGATGAGGATCCGACCTGGGAAATCGACCGGCTGTTGGCTATTCGCCACGACACCGATAACGGCATCGTGGCGAAAGTTCGGTGGGCCACTTATGGCCGGGGCGATGATTCGTGGGAACCCATTTCGGGTTTACCGAAACATCTCGTCATCCGCTTAGCGAAGCAGAAGAAGTTTACGCTCCCCGACGACGCCTTCCCGACGACGCCGGTCGTCCTCGCCCCGCCCCCGCGGCAACCCAATTGGGTCTGCGTCGCGGTCCAGCAGCACACCGACGAGACGGGTGCCATGCTCGTCGATGTGCGCTGGGCGTCCCCAGCGAAAAGCCACGAGGAGACCGTCCCTGCCCTTTGGGCATCCTCCCTCCTCGCGGCGTTTCCCGACGACCCGCCGGCTGCCCACTGGGCATTGGGCCGCCCCGCCTTCGAGAAACTCGACGCGGTCTGGGGCCCCCATACGGTCGACCTGTTTACCACCGCCGCGGCCACCCATCTACCCCGGTTCCTGCCCCTGTCCCCCGCGGACGCCGCGCGCGGCTGCGCCGCGGCGTTCTCGGTCGACTGGGCGGTCGAAAACGGGTGGGCCAACCCCCCCTTTTCTTTCCTACCGCAGGTCCTCGCCCGCATCACCTCCTATCCGTGTGACATCACCCTCGTCGCCCCGCGCTGGCAACACCAGGCCTGGTGGACGCTAGCGACGCGCTACTGCGCCGCTCGGGTGCAACTCAACCCCCCCTATCCTACGTTCACGGTGGCAGGCCGCACCGCCTCCTCCCCGCCGCCCGTGTGGCGCGTCGTGATCTTCCGCTTTGAGAAGGCCCACACCACACGGGTCAACGCGTGCGCCACCGCTTAGCGGTGCCGCTGCCGAGGACCCGTGGGACGCTCACCCCCCGACTCGTCGCTGTCGTCATAGACGAACCGCTCGTCAGCAGAGGCCACGCGGTCCGCCGCCCGCACTTCGTCCAGGATACGACCAATGTCGTCCTCCAGGTGCGACGCGCGGCGGAGTTCTTTGACGACCTTGACGACGCCGTCCATCGCCTCCCCCATCGTGCGATCGCTGGACGTCCGCAGGGACGCGTGCAGCCGGTCCACGCCACTACGCAGCACCCGGCTGATCGCCAGCCCCACGGCGCCAGCCGGCGCGCCGCCCGCCGCGGCCAAGCGCTTCACGGCCGCCGCCGAAAGGTGCGCCCGGAGCGCGTCGCCCTCAGGCGCAATGGACCCCACGCGGTACCACTTGTGGTGCGCCGCGTAGGGGGGCTCCACCTCCTGCCCCTCGGACGACCTCGGGCGTTTCCCCCGCGTGGTCCCCCCGCTCCGCCGCGACCCGGTTGCCCCCGCCGTCGACCGGGCCGCCCCATCGGCGCCGACCGGCGACCGGCCGCGCCGCGCGTCGCCCGGTCGGGGCGCCGCCGCGCCGCCGTCCGCCCGCCCTGACGCTCCAGCGGACGCCGGCGGCTTCCGCCGGCGCGTCGACGCCGCTGGCGGTGACCACGACCGCCGGCTACCTCCCGCGGCTTCCCCCGCCGCGCCACTCCGTTGCGACGCCGCCGGCGGCGGCGTTGCCCGTCCCGGCGTCGGCCCGCGCCGAGGGCGAGGCGTGCCGCGTCCCGGCGGCGGTGTCCGGCGCGACCCCGTCGCCCGACGCGACGACCCCCGAACGGGCGACCGTGTCCGCGTTGTCGACGCCGACGCCGACGGGGACCGCGACGGCACCCACTGGGCGTCGTCCCGGGCCCGCCCCCTCGGCGACGACCGCGACGGGGACCGCGAAGGCACCCACTGGGCGTCGTCCCGGGCACGCCCCCTCGGCGACGACCGCGACGGCGACACGGCCCGCCATGACGGCGATCCCGAGCCTGCCGCCGCCGCGTCCCCCCGGGCCGCGTCGCTGTCCCCGCCCCGGGTGGGCCCCGCCCCCACGTTCCCGGACGCCCCCGGCGGCCCCCGCGCCGTGGAGCTCTGCGACGTCGCGCGCGCGGCCCGACTTGGGAAGTTGACGCCCCGAGCATCCAACGCTAGTCGAAACCCGTATGGGTTCGCCGCGTCGTCCGCCTCCGCCGGCAACGGCGTCTGCCCGAGCGGCAAACCCGCAGCCGCCACCACGTCTCCCCATTTGGGGAGCAGCACCGCCATGCCTTGGAGCAGCCGCTGCAGCCGGGCGTGCTCGTCCGCACTCCCCTCCGCCATGTCGTCCAGCCGGAGACGCTCCAGCCGGTGGAGAAGGGCTGAAGAGATGCGGTGGACCCGCCCGCCGGCGAGGTCCGCCAGCAGCGCGATGGCGGTGAGCTGCACGCGCTCCACCACGTACATGTCCCACAAGCAGCTGCGGTCGTCCCCCATCATGCGGTCGTAATAATACGACAGCACGGTGGGGTACGCCACGTGCAGCCCCCGCGGCAGCTCCAACTCGCCCAGCGCCTCCGGCACGCGCCGCCAGCCGGCTCGGTTCAAGCCCTTGGCATGGTGGCCGGCCGTCATCAGGTACGGGACGTCGTCGCCCTTGCGCGCCCGAACGTCCACCTCCTTCCGCGCTTGGTTTACCGCCACGCGGTCGCCCTCCGTCAAAAGGAGCGTCAGATCCCGCCCAACCCGCTCGGGTTTCGGCCAGGAGCTGATGGCCGGGCACTCGTACGGCAGGACCGCCCGTGGCGCCGCCCCCGCGTCCACACGACGGGCGTTCTTGTCCGCCGCCTCTTCGTAGTAGTACGCCGCCGCGTCCATCGCCTCCCGGTGCTGCGCCTCGGCGGCCTGCACGTACCCGAGGTCCGCCGACGTCCGTAGATACGGAAGCGACAACTCCGTCAGGTACTCCGCCGGTGGGGTCACCGCGTCCGGCATGAGGCTCATAAGGCGGCCCCAGCAGTGCGCCACGCACGGCACCCACTCGCGGAGGACCGCCTCGTTATCGTTCACCCTCACGAAGGCGTACGCCGTCCGGACGAACCACGACGGCAACGCCGTCCCGAAGCGCGCCACCTCGCGGCTGAAGCGGACGGCCAACTCGCCATCGCACCGCTGCGAGTGCACCTCGTGGATGCCGCCGTGCCAGTACGCCATGCGTACGCCGGGCTGCATGCGCTCGACCGCCGGCTGGTTCCGCGGGTCTGGCCCCGGCACCCGCTCCCGCTCCGGCACCTCGTCGTGCTCCGCCAATACGCACTCGGCGTACCGCCGCAGCCCCGCCCTCAACGCGTCCCGCAAGGACGGCGCGATGTAGGCCATCGCCGCCGCTTCCCCGGTCGCCGCCATCCGACCAAGTCGGCAGCACGCCCACGCCGATGGCGTCCGCGCGTGCCGCCTCCGCCGCCGCCGACCGCGTCGTCCGCCTCCGTCGGCGACAACGTCTGCCCGAGCGGCAAACCCGCAGCACGCCCACGCCGATGGCGTCCGCGCGTGCCGCCCCCCGTCGCCGGCGCCCCGCGTTCTTCAACGCTGCCCCCGCCGGCCCCCGCACGGCGGTATGCCCGCGCTGGCGCCGCTCGCCGCCGCGCGCGGCCCGCGCGCGCGCCCCCACGCGACCCGCGTCGCCTGGTGGCCCCGCCCTGCGCCTGCGCGCTGGCGCCGCTCGCCGCCGCGTGCTGCCCGCACGCGCGCCCCCACGCGACCCGCGTCGCCTGGTGGCCCCGCCCTGCGCCCTCGCGCTGGCGACCCCCGAGCGGCCCCGCATCCGTCCTTGCTGGCGGGTGACCGCCAGGTCTTGGCCCGAGGGGGGTGTTGCATTCGGCAGGGGCTAAGTCCAGTACTTATGCCCCTGCCGGGACTTGTGCCCGTCTCCCCGTACTTCGGAATGCGGCCTGTGGGACGGCTGTCCCTCCCTAAGTAGCCCCCCCTATTCGGGCCAGGGGCTACTCTTACGTCTCTCTTTTTCGTCTGTTTTCGTCTTGTTATTACGGCGCCGGCCTTGCCCCGCGCCGCCCCGTCTTGCTCGCCATCTAAATCTTGGCGTCCCTCTCGAGTCCTAGCCTTTGAGCGCCTTTGCGCCGTCTAGGTCCTCTCGGTAGGTTGACCCTTTAGGTCCTTCTCTTCTGTACTGTCAGTGTGGTTCTAGGGTATTTGTTCGCGCCTTCTTTGTTGCCACAGTGTATTTGCACAGCGAGATCTGCACGCGTTGCCAGAGTCCATGTCATGCGAGCGTGCAACTGCACAGTTTTCCTGTATATTCACCGCAAGGTTCCTAACAGAAGTCATTAACTAACTAGGCACATTGGCGCGAGCGAGCTACATCGGACGCCAGCACCAAGACCAAAGTGTTTTTCGTTGACTTGGCCCAGCAGCCCACGCAGGCACTGCTCTCAAAGACCTGCGTGTCATATCTGCGGGGCGCGTGGCGGTGCGGCGACGTTATTCCACACCATATACTGCAAGCGTTCACGACGAGGCAAGGCAACCATCAATGTCACGGCTGATTAGGAAAAAAAACCGTGTCGGGAAAAATAAACCTTTACTGTTGCAGTCGTGCATGTCATGCAGCGTACAAGGCAACCAACCACAAAGAAAATAAGCAAAGCTACGCAGTCGATCATCCAGCTTGGCCATGTTTTTGGCCATCAAAGCAAAGTTCAAAGAAAGAGAGTCACAGGCTGCGCACATACTCAAGCAGTCCATGATGCAAGTTGTAGGTCCATGTCCTCGGCCGAGATACCAACGGCCTTCCGGCTAGGGCTCCTCCTCGTCTGCCTCTTCGCTGCTCGATGCACCACCGTTGTTCCAGTCGTCCCAGTCCATGGTGTCCAGGATGCGCGAGTCCACGTCGAAGCCGACGGCGCCGGCCATCTCCTCAAAGCGGCGCCGCTTAGTTTCCTGCGCAGCACGGCCGCGCGCCAGGTGCACACGACACTAAGTCGGTAGCGGGGGGCGCGCATCCGAGACGCTGGCGCTGTCGATCACACGCCACGGGTCTTGGCCGACAGATACCTCCCCGCCTTGGTCCGTCTCCTCGTCACAGCCGTTGCCATGGCTTGCGTCCCCGTCCCCAGCGTCGTTAGTGTCGCCGGTGGTCAAATGTTGCGAGGAAATCAGCTCCACGGCCGCGCGTGCGGCCTTAATGGTTTTCGCCGGGGCTGCCGCCGTCGGTGAAGGCGGCGGGGATGTGGTACGGCTCGCCGCGCGCGTACGCTCTATTCGAGGAGGGGAGAGCGCGTCCGCCGAGTCGTCATCACTCTCGGAGACCGTCCCCTCCTCCTCGTCATCCGATGACGCTCTTCCGCTGTTGCGTCCCCCGCGCCCAAGTCGAGCTCCGCGGCCGCGACCGCGGCCGCGACTACGGCCACCTCGGCCACCAAAAGCGCCTTCCGCAGCGCAACGACCGCCGCCACGTCCAGCTCCGCGCTCGCCACCAACAAAGCCCCCGCGCCCTCGGCCACGCCCACCGCGGTTGCCCCTTGCGGAAGCGGCTTCAGCGGCTGCTGTGGCCGCATAAAGTCGGCCCTGCAGTGCCGCCTCCTCATCGGCGTCTGAAGCGTTGGCAGTGGCCGCGGGACGGCCATCAGCATCCTGCAGCCGACGGCGCATCTCCCGCGCCCACCACTTCCGACCCTTGTCGGTGTTGGCCGCTGCCGGGGAAGACCGGAAGGCGATTTCGGCGCGGTCTGCTGCCGACCTGGCCAAAGAGTTGAGCACCACAGTATTGGCAACAGCTTCACGCTGCAGGGTGGCTTCCATGCGGGAAGATGCCTTGGCGGCCTTGTTACCGACAGGCCATTCTTGAAAGACGCTCCTCTTGCGATGTTGCCGGCGACGCGCGTAGGTTGAGCCGCTTGGGCCCATGCTCACGTCCTCGTCCTCGTCCGACAGGCCGTCGAGAGAATCCTCATCACACAGTTCCGCACCCGATGCACCGTGTGGGCTGGGAGATCGGTGCGACGCACGCATAGCCGCGACAGTAGCGGCGCCACTAAAGCGGTCCAGCCGCCGCAGGCTCCTCCAGTAGGGCAGTGCAGGGCACTTGAGCGTTGCGACGACCTCGGCCTTAAAGCCCTCGTAGGGGCTCAGGCCGTTGTACTTGGCAACGGTGGCGTTGAACAGGTCCGACGGCGTCGGGTTGCCCGTGAGCTTGGCGTTGAGGACCGACACGTACAAGTTCTTGAAGATCTCGACGATGGGGAAGATGTTGTACTTACGCTCCTTGAAAATGGCCATCGTCGAGCGCGCGCGGCGTCGCTTCACTTGTGGCAGGGTGTCAGGCAACCTAGCACGAAAACGGCCGCAGTAGTCGCTCTTGAACGTCTCCATCCGCTGGTCGGTGCCCACCTCGTAGTTGAGCGTCGCCTCGACGTAGAAGGCACAAAGCACCTCACGCTCGTCGCGAATCCACCCGACGCCGCGAGTTGCGCGCGAGCCTCCCGTCCCTGGGTCCCGAGCAAGGTTGGAAACAGGATCATACTGTATTTGGTCCTCCTCTGGCTCCTCCTCCGGCCCGGTCGCGGTGCCGTGCTCCGCGTTCTCGCCGACGGGGCCGGCACGGTAGTAGGCAGCAACAGTGGGGGGGGTTCGTAAAGACGGGCGCACAGGCGGGGCGGTAGGTGTAGAAGGGAGAACACGGGGGGTCGACGGGCGTACAGAGGAGATCTCATCAGTGCTGTCGTCGTCAAGGCCAGAAGACGGGGGGGGGGTGGCGTCGGAGCCGGCCATGCTTTTGCCGCAATGGTGCTGCAGAGCGGAGAGGTTGGTGTCGGTGTTGGTGTCGGCCATGCCTTGGCCGCATTGCAGTCGCTCTTGGTCTATGTCTTGCACGTGGTGGAGGTCCCGAACGCGTTCTTGTTCTTGCGCTTGACCTTGATGTGGCACAGAGGCGACGTCCTCACTGCCACGGCCGAGCACAAGCCGGCTGGAAAAGCGCTGGAGTCGGCAGCGTGGGGGAAGCGGTCCCAACTGCTGCGGCTCCCACCACTCGAGCGGCTGCGGCTTGTTCGCGTCGATCCAGCGCAGGCCACGCACGCCGTCAGCGTCTGGCCACGTTGATACTTGCACCAGGCGCGGTGGCACCTTTGCCTCTGCGGCCGCGCGCTTGGCGTCCTCGACGCGCACGTACGCCTCCCACTTCACGAGATGAACCCACCCAATCTCGTCCGGGGGCGTTTTGACAATTGGCGGTGACGCCAAAGGGCACGGAAATCACGGAGGACAGGTAGGGTGGGCCAGCCCGACCGTGACGGCGAGGCGGCACACGTAGCAAAGGCGGCGATGAGCACGCCGCTCCGCTGTGCGGCTCAAGTAGCCGCCCGTGCTGCCAACCCAGCGCCACCCCCAGCCTCGATGAGCCGAAGGCCGACGCGCCCACGGGCACGGGCACCCCTCAGGGCAGATGGAGACGTTCGAGGTGACGCTCTGCGGGCGCTTGCACTCAGTGTAAATACTCCTCAGGCCGCGCTGCAGCTGGGCCTTGGTGATGCCACGAGCGGGGGGCCCATGGGCTGGCCGTGGCGTGTAGGCGAGAGCGTCCTTCTCAGCAGGCTCAACCGGCCCCGCACGAGAGCCCGTGCCCGTGCCTGATGGCTCCGGCACGGAGGGCACAGAGCAGGCGGGGGCCGCAGGCGACGAGTTAACGCGGGGTGAGAAGCTGGAGAGGGGTGCCGAGGCGGCTAGGGGGGAAAGAGACGAGTCCGCTGTCGAATCCGGCCCAAAATGCGAGTCCGGCATGGTAATGCCGTAGCGCAGCACAACGTTGTACCACGAGGCAGAGCGTCACCAAGTGTAGTGCACCGAAGGGCGCACAGATCGCGTGCCTTCCGACACCAGAGGCAAAAAACGTCGGTGGTGGCGAGGTCGTGCGCAAACTAGCCGGTGGAGAGCCGCCGTTGACAGTGCCCCCACGCAAACGCAAACAGAGTCAAGGCGTCAGATGTGGGCACGCCGTGCAGTGGTCAAGTTGAGCACAGGGCGCGTGCGCGTATTGGCAGGGACGGGAGGGTTGGTGCGGCGGCGATAACGCAAGCGGAACGAGTAAACAGGGATGTGCAATCCCTCCCACGCTCTTTGCGTCGGCAAGCGGGAGGAGCGCGCATGGCTAACAGGGCGGGCATGGCGAACGGGGAGCGAATGGCTAACGGGGCGCGGATGGCTAACCGGGCGCGGATGGCTAACGGGGCGCGGATGGCCCAGGGGCGCACACAGAGC
>Ga0209187_1004587_pt1 | contig 10392 bp, 10 predicted proteins | sample BantaG_FD_187430 | JGI IMG/M metagenome (GOLD analysis project Ga0209187, IMG submission 187430) | Marine algal microbial communities from Bantry Bay, Ireland - BantryBay_4 metaG (SPAdes) (version 2) | ecosystem: Host-associated > Algae > Red algae > Unclassified | place: Bantry Bay, Ireland... | reverse complement strand
CGCGGTGGGCGCCAACGGGGCGGCCGCCGCGCGTCGCGGCGGCGGCACCGTGGCCGCCGCGGCCGCGTCGGCGGGGGACGGCGCGGCACTGGGGGCGCCGCCTGCACAGGGCGGGGGGGCAGAGGGGGGGGTCGGCACGTGCACGCGCCACAACCGTCGCGGCAGGCGGCGGCCCAACAGAATGCTGAACAGCTGGCCTGTTGTGCAACAGCCAAACAAACGCCCATCTGTTGGGCGGCTTATTCGGGCAACAGAGCCCGAACAGAATGCGATTCCGTTCGGAGCAGCTGTTGTGGTGTCTCGGGAGAAGGTCCATGCATGTGCAAGGACATCTTGAAGACACCAGGTTAGAAGGTGGATTAGGCGTATGATGCGGGGCCGAGCCTCTTAGGGATCTCTAATCGCACCGTTGCTGAGACTTGGCGTCGGATACCTTGGACTGGATGATGTTGAGCGCAGGACTCCCGCAACACAGTGCGGAGCCATTTGCAATGGCTTTCGCTGGACAGAGGAGCTGTGTCGGTGTTGCTTGAATGCCCTGCAGCCCGCCTTTCACACCAACGTCGCCCGGTCGACCGGTCGCCCCGACCCCCCTCGGGCGCTACCACTACCCCACCACCCCGGCGTACCCACTACCCGGGTGTCCGCGCCCCCGCCGCTCGGCGTTGCCATCGGTGTCACCTCCGCCCCATTGTGCCCCCCTCCCCGTCGCCCTGTTGCCTCGCCGCGCGACCGCCCGGCGTCGACGACGGTCGGTCACCCCGTTGCCCCGGCTTTCCCACCGCCCGGCGTCCGACAGGCCACCGGCCTACCGCCCGGCGTCCGACAGGCCACCGGCCTGTCACCTGGTGGGCCCGCCGCCCCACCGCCCGGCGTCCGCAACGGCCTGCCGCTCCACCGCTTTGAGGTCTCCGTCGTCGTCGACCGCCACCGCCGACCATCACCGTCGCCGACCACCCACCACCGTCCTCGACCGCCACCGCCCGCTAGCTGCTCGGATTGAGCGTACGGGAGGTGAAAGGATAAAAGCGGTTGGTAAAAAAGCGCGCTGCGTGGCGCTCGGCAACGGTGTCTGGTACGTTGGACGGAACAGCGCGCAGCCCACGCCGCTCTGAGAGGTCTTGGAAGTCGGGGACGACATGCTCCACCCGCAACACACTTGTCAGTGGAACCCGAGCGAGGAGCGGCCAGTCATCGGTAGGGTTGTCGAAGCACCACGCCATGCGCCTGCACCCAAACTTGGTAAGCGTGCAACGTGGTATCGGTGCAGCCGCGTGCATGCGTCTGACTACGGCAAAGTCATCCACGACGCCGCCAAGCATGCGGACGACCAGCCGCACCAGCCCCAGCTGCCGTTGGCCGCTCTCATCGGAGTACCAGATGTAATCATAGCGTGGCTTTCCCAGGTGCGACTCCGTGGCGCAAGCCGTCTGCACTACAGACGATGCCCCCCACTCAAAAGTGCAGTGGAAGGTGAAGGAAGGCGAGATGACCAAAGAGCTCTCGGCCTCCTTGGACAGCAGCGATCCCAGACTCGCCATGCCCGACAGCTGCTGGGCGTCGGCAATGGTGATGCGCAACCCCCTGTGCGACCTTGACAAAGACCCAGCGGGAGCCAATGCTACGTCCCCGGCGTCAGCGTCCCCCTCCACCAAGCGATGGAGCCCGTCATCACCGTCGACTTCTTCGAGCTCGTGCTCCCGCATCTCACGAAGCACCTCTGCTTGCGTCTCCGCCGCTCTCATCATCTGAACCACCATTGTTGGCCCACGTCTGTTGGTCCTAGTGTTAATCTTTTTGCACGGTCCGTGCAGGGCCTCGTTTTCACTTGTATCGCCTTCCCATAAGTTGCCGTTGCCAAGCAATGCCGCCAGCAGATGGTTGGCCAACCGATGCGCCTTGGTCGTGTGGACAGGTCCAAACAGAAGGTCAACGTGGTCGACAATAAAGTCCCGCACCTCGTCCGCGAGGGCACGCATTTGCCGCTCCGACATGCGCGTGGTGTCAGCAATATTGTCGCCCATAAGGCGGCCGCCCAGCGCCGCCATACGGCAGTAGACATCCAGCACAGCCACGTGCAGGGGGTCGTCCCCATACAGCCGCTGGTACTTATCGGAGGACATGGTATCAGGCACGACTGGGTCGGGGAGCACCTCCTCCGCCTCCTCAAGCGCGACGCCATCAGGTCCATGCCCGTCTTCTAGCTCCTCATTATCGACAAACGACCGACGTTGAAGGAAAATCTGTGCAGGGGCGACGTCGGTGTGGCGCGCGGGCAGCTCCTGGGCGGGACCGCCGACTCCAGCCATCATATGAGGCATCATGGCGAGCCCATGACGCCACAATCGCCCCGTCATTTGCAGCTGCTTCTCTGTTGGTGGCACGAAGAACCTGCACCCCACACCACCAGAACAGAATGCAAGCAACAGCCAACAGTTGACCGCATTTGGCGCTTGTCAGATCTGTGGATAAGGAGGGGACAAGCAATGTAAGTGTGCCCGAGTAAGAAACACCACCACCGGACAATACGCTGGTACGTGTGGTTCATAGAAAATAACAGCAACGTACCCCGGTGGAGTGGGAGAGGGTACACATAGATGTCCCATTTCCCAAGCGCGCAAGTTGAGCGCCTCCAGCGTGTCAGGCACGGGCCCAAGCCGAGCGTCCTTGCCTGCACACGCAACCAGCAGGAAAGAGGGAAAGCGCTGTGCAACCATGCGTACGACTCCGAGCTTCCAAACGTGTAACACGTCGAAAGAGATGATGTCAAACAGCTGCTGGTTGTCGGTGGCCAGCCCCCACACCGCGGCAATGGCCGGCACGAAGGCGAGCGCGCTGTGCTCCGCACCCAGCTGCTTGCGCAAGGATGGTCGCGGATCGCGGTCGCGGGCGATAGCAACATCTAGCTGCGCGTCCAGGAGGGAAGTCACATCCCTACGAGGTGCTCCCAAACCAGCACGACCACCCGCCACGCCTCTTCTCACCATGCAATGAGAACAAGAATACTCGCACCCATTGCCCATGAGACACACAACAGACCGCTCGCCGAGTTGATCAGCGACTAGGCCCACAATTCGTGGTACGGCGACCAGCTTCTGTTGGCCCGGGAACTCAATGGGGATCCCCGTCCTGCTCGCGTCCACAAACCGACGAAGGAGGATGGCGAGGCACCGTTGCAAGACGGCGTTGCGAGCGTCACTCGCACGGCGTCGCGCAGCCGCTGTGCGCGCCACGGGTTTGCCAACGTGCGGAATGTGGCCAACTGTCACCCACTGCACTGTCCGGTCCCGGACGTTGACAACACGAGCCCGAATGGGGTACATGTAATGGGCCCCTGACCAAGAAACAACGGCCTCATCGACGAAGAGCTGCACTCCCAAGACAAAAGACAGAGAGCCATGGAGACGTCGGACAGTAGATTCCTCGGTTAGAAACACGTCGCTATCCATAATCTCTGATCGTAGCCGCGTCCCGTCAGACCCGACACCAAGCGACTCCCCCCACAGCTGGACATGGCCAGCGTTCTGGAGCAAGTCCAGCACGACCAAAAGGAGGTCCCGTGAAAAGAACTTGTGCAAGACGCCTTCCACCTCTAGTGGCGTCTCCTCCCAGCAGAGCTTCGAGAGTACCCGACGTTGCTCCCCTCGCACCGCCTCAGCAAACGCGTGACGCGTGGGAAAAGCACGCACGAGCAGCCGGTTGTCGTCGGAGTGGTCTCGGTCGGGATCTTCCTCCTCAGGAGGTTGACGGTCCGCGTCAGAATCAGTACGAAGACGAGGATTACGACGCTGTCGTGGAGCACCGCGACCAGCGTCGTCACGTCGCGACCGCCCCCATCCCTCCTCCGCCATCAGCAAAACGGAAATATACGCCATCTGGTCCGCCTCGGAGAGGCCGCGTCCGCCAGCACTGAGAGCAAACTTAAGCACCTCACGAAGCAACGGAGTGTTGAATTTGGAAGGCCGCGTCCCGACAGCGGGGGAGACCAAGCGCCTGGTCTTTCCAGCCTCCGGCATGGCCAAATAGTACGCCCAGATACGAGAGGCGGTTGACGTGTGAAGAACGTGGCGCCGCCGCGGGGACGCGAGAGACCCACGCACGTACGCATCCTTGGGTAGGTGCACAACGCCCAGCCCACCAAGAAGAGGCTGATCTGGATCGTCTTCACGTGCAGGACCAGAGGGGGCAGGAGCAGCAGCCGCACCTAAGGGCGAAGGAGCTGCACTGGTCTGGTTTGCGACGGATCTCCCAGAGGCGGCGGCCAGTTCAACCAACACCGCAGCCGCCGCCGCCCGGTTGCGCTCAGCGGCATCATCTCTCGCATGTAGCTCCACAAAGTCGGGGGGGGGGACCAGCCTGTTTTGCAGACGGTGGCGAACGCTCATGTGGTGCGTACGAGCTGGCCGAGTCAAAAAAACCCGAGGACAAAACCAACATATCCAGGAGCCGCAGTCGGCATTCGCATGGTGTGCGATGTCGTCTGGCCCCATGTTCTGTCTAGCACGCCCAAGGTGCATGGGTTGGTAGGACACAGTCGTGAGATATGTAGGGCATTAGGAATGAGCAAGAAACGGATAGCTGTGCGGGTGAGAAAAAAACTGATCACAGGCGGACCCCGAAGTGAACACACCGACACTCCAACACAAAAGTCCAAACGGGGACAGTTGGGTGGTGCGGCTCACGTGAAGCGCAACGCACACTCCGAGCCCATGCAAAAGCGACAAACGTACAAAGTATGAGGAAACCGAACGAACAGGAGCACTGTGCGACGTAATAGGTGTCCACGGCAGTTCCGTGGAGCAGCGTGACTGCAGAGAGTGAGGAGGTGGGCGACACACTGGACGTCTGCTCCACTGCGGCTGCACGCCTCCCTACCCCTGAAGCCCCGCCCGTCCTCTCTTGCTCCCCTCCTCTACTCGAAAGCGTCCAAGCTCCCCGCTGGCTCTCAAACAGCATCGACGGACCCTCGGGCTGACAGGCAGCTTGTGCATGTCACGCGCATTTCGCCACGCCACTGGACAGGCGTGCGGGACAGTCGGAGACTGACAAAGTCGAGCGAGTTCAAGGAATGCTCCTCATCAACACGAATGGGCCGCCACAGCAGCGGCGCAGAGGCGGGCAATAGTCAGCATGAGACGAATGGGGCGGGGTACCGAGATGAATGGGGCGGCGTAGCATCAAATTGACGAAGACACGGTCCGAGATAAGCACGAGCGGTGTGTCAAGCCGGGTAGAGAGCACCTCACCGGTGATGAGCACGGAGAGTGCTGCGTACTCACCGAACTCCCAGTCTAAAATGCAGGACCAAGTCCTGGCGCATCGCCATGCCCGGCTTCCTAAAAACTCCGAATTTCCTTCGAAGCCTTTCCGTGCCGCTCCTGGTCTCGAAAGGGGTCTCATCGTAAATGTAGACCCCCTAGACCGCTAGAATTGCTGCTGGGTGGTGGAACTCCCGGCAATCTGCCGCCCACAATCTTTTCAACTGTGCGCCAGCGAGCCAAGACCATGCGCGTGGAGCTCGAGCTCTCAGCCAGCACACCCAGCCGCCGTCGACTTCGAACCCTCTGTGCCACTGTTCCCGCTTTGAGCATGTGGTCAACGGCATGGCTCCGACTCGCGTTCGAGTGCCAGCCCACCGCCACGGCCCCGAGCCACCCAACCTCCTTCCTTCGTTTCTTGGACCGAGTGCCACTCTCCCTCCCTCTCTTGTCCCGCACCCCGCTGCCGTCGCTCATGCCACCGCTGCCATAGCTCCTGACCGTCGCTCCTGGCCACCCACAACCCACCGCGCCGGCCTCGTGGGAGCCCCTGTGAGAGGCGGATGGACCTGTGAGTGACAGTCCGTCTCCTGCCCCGGCCCCCCGCCCCGCGTGCCATTGACCCATGGCTGCGCCACACATGCGCGTGAGCGGGCCGCGTGGCGTGCCGCGCCGCATACGGGACGTGGCGTGCTACCCGCTTTGCCTTTAAGAGGAAGGACACTGAAGGCGCGTGTGATTGTGAGCCCTGCTCGTCTTCCACCAAGCCCGCCCCCAACCGTGCGCGACCCCCTATTGTGCTCCGCTCCTCCCCATTCGCCATTCTTCCCCTACACGGAGTTGTTCCGCACATACCCCCTGTCGCTGGTCGTCGCCAAGGACGAGTCGGTCATGGTGCCCGGTGGCACGCACACTCCGCGGTTGCCGATGGAGCCCGCTTTGGAGGATGCCGTCATCGACGTCGACGCCCTCTTGCAGGACGGCGTCACCCCGTCGGCGGAGGGCAAGGTGGTGGCCAAGTGCGAGCCCCAGTTGGCTAAGAGCAAGGCGGTGGCTAAGCGCGTACCCGAGGACGAGATTATAGACGTCGACAACCCGCACAAGTCGAAGGGGTCGGTGGCGGTGGCGTCGGTGCCCACCAGTGCGGTCGGATCGTCCGCGGGTGGTCAGTCGCAGCTGCCCCGGATGAAGTTTGACGGGGCGCTGGGCGTGACCTTGTACGAGCAGAAGCTAGACGTCATGGCCCAAGACGCGGCGGCCGCCAGCGAGCCTGTGCGCGCAAGCAAGATGCCGCCCGCCTCGGGCGTCGCGCAGATCGCGGGGGCACCGCCCAGTGCTCATCGCGGGCATACGATGACGCTCGGCGAAGCAGTGGCCAAAGCGCGAGAGGAGATCTTAGCGGAGCGCGTCAACCAGCTCAACATGCCGTGGCCACCTAATGTGGCTGGGATGACTGCTCGGCCGGACGCCCCGGCGCCTCCCGGGGCGTCACCACCGCATGCGGCATCCGGTGCTGGTACAGGCGACGCAGGTTCATCTTCAATGGCGCCTGCGTCAGCCCTTGGTGGGCCTTCTGATGCGCGGCCCAGCAAGGTGGCGCATCTCGCTGCACCGGAGCAGGAGGTGCGACCCAGCAAGGTGGCGCGTCTCGCAGCAGTGGTACATGTGGCGGGCCCCGCCGTCACTCCGGGGGTGCAACGCACTCGCTCGCGGTCGAAGTGGGACCGCCGAGAGCCCACCACCCGGCGCAAGGCGGCCGTGATGACGGTGGTACGTTCCGTGCCCCGAATGATCGCGTATCCTCCGACGCCGCCTCCATCGGGTGGCCCGTCACACGACCAGGGCTCGGGGTCCGGCGACGGGTTGTCGGGCTCTGAGACGGGCACCGGCGACAAGCAGGGCTCGGACACCGCCAATGGCAATGGTGACGATGGCGGTTGGGTCGTGGGCGGTGGTAGTGGGCTGGAGTCCGGTGGCGATGCGGACGCGGCAGCGGACGACACTGCTGCAGATAAGCTTGCCGCCGAGCTCTCTGCTCGTGGCCACACCCCCCGTCTTTTGGCGGCGTCATGCTGGTTTCCTGGCGCAAGCGCTGTGCTTGCGGCTGCTACTGTGCCCCATGCGGGTCTTCCCCCCATCGCTCCGGTCAGCGCGCCCGTCGTGGTACCTGCAGGCGTCCACCTGAGCGCGTCACGAGTGCGCACGTCAACCCCCCCTCCGGCGGAACCGGTGCGCGAGGCCACCCCGCTGCCTCCAGCGGTTGAGGAGGAAAGCAGCGAGGACATGGACGATGATGAGCTGGTAATGGCTTACGTGACCCCCCCCGCGTCGCCTGCACCGGTTGCGACCCCGTCTGCGTCACCCCGCCTCCCGCGCCCGTCATCTGGGACGCGCCGCCGCGCTGCGGAGGCACGCACGGCCCGTCGGGCGGCCGCAACAACCGCTGCTGCGCGTGCCACTGAGACTCAAGAGGACAGCGTGACGGCGCAAGACGTCCTTGACGCGCTGCGCAGCGGCCTCTCCTCGGTGCGCCGCGAAATCACGCGATTCCGCGGAGAGTTGGTCGTCGTCAAGTCTCAGGCCGCATCAACCCTTCGGCGTGTCGACGGGCTAGCTGCTGCGGCTGATCGACGTGAGCCTGGTAGTGACGCTGTACTTGAGCGCCTGGGGCAACTCGACAGCGCCTTTGACAACCTGCGCAAGCACGTTTCTCGTGCGCCAGTCGCTTCTATGGTCACCAACGCCGCTGGCACGGACTCAGTCGCCCTAGTGGCCAAGATTAAGGTGAGTTGATCGAACGCTAGTCACCAGAGTGAGACGCACGCACCGTTCTCCGCAGGTGGACGTCGACGCGCACGCTGGTGTGGCGGTGGGTTGTGGGGCCTATTTTCCACATCTAACGTCCATCTTCTGTCCCCCATTTCTTACTGTTCTGTGCTCGACGCTTGCGTGTCTGACTTGCATTTTTGGCACACACACAGGAACTCCTCCACGAGGCGCTCATGACCGAGATTCGTACGGCCTCTTCGTCGTCAGAGGTCTTCCTGAGTATGGCGACCGTGAACGCCAAACTGCTCGACGTTGCTTCCCGCGTCATGGGCGTCTCAGAGGAAGACGCCGCGAAGCAGCTGCAGCAGAAAATGATGCTGCCCGTTCGCAAGCCGGCGAAGGGAATGGCACTCGTTGTGGCGTACCAGTACGTCAAGCGTGTTGTGTGGCACCTGAACAGCTCCCTCTCTGCCATCTCGGTCACCACGTTTGTGAAACGCACGCATGCAATCAAGGGTATTGGGTCTTGGATCTCTCCGTCTCCAACCTCCACTCGTCGCGTCCTGAAGCAGTCACCCGACGAGTGCTTGGACCTGCTCCGCGCCGATGCCTTCATCAAGGACTCTTTCGGCCGCATGGCCATGCTTGACGCACTCGCAAATGTCATCGACGAGCTGGACGGCACGGCGTCAATGGTGAGCTGGACGGGGCCAACCAAGGCGACGCGTGTCATTCGATGCCTCTTTGGCCATGTTGCGAACGTCTCGTTCCGAGTAAGTTGGGCGACTCTTTTTTGCATACTACGCAATCGCTGCTGTTTTACATCTCCACTTGTTCGTTGCGTTTGTGTCTCAAACCTGCATGTGTCGATGTGTGTACCGCATGACCACAGGGAACCACCGAGACTTTCCACTGGTGCTAACCTCCTCCATGGCATATACATTTGGCTGCTCTGCGTGACGTTTGCTTGTCTCATTGTAGGTGCGTTCGTATCTACGCCATCGGGCGGGGCTGCCGCCCCTCGTTGTGGGCGCCGGTGCCCTGAACCAGGGTCACCAGTTGCTTTTTGAGCGCGAGCTACTCGTCCTCCACGACGTCCTCCCGAAGGACTCGGACATCCACGACGGGCTGCAGTTGGTGGATGGCGGAAATCCAAACCGGCACCTCATGCCAATTGCCCGGCCGGCTGTCCCAGTCCCCGTCACCGCCCAAGGCGTGGCTCCAGTCGTGGCTCCAGTCGTCGCTGCTTCTCCTGTGGCTCCCGTAGCCATCGGTGCGCTTCCTGCCGGCGTTGTGCTGCCTCTCCCGCCGCACCCCATGCACCTTCAGCCCCTCCCGCCGCACTTGGCGCACCCCGGCGCGGCGGCTGCCTCCCGTCGCACCGCCTTGGTCACAGGCCAGCAGCAGCACGACGTCGACGATGAGGAAGAGGAGGAAGACGAGATCCGCCCCGTCAACGGCGAGCGTGCCGCTCAGTGGCGGGCGTATCGCGCCGCAGGCTTCTAAGGTGTGACTGTTCCTGCCGCTCAGGCGTCTTGGTGGCTCCCCGGACCCCGTCATCTCGTGCTGGCCAGGGCTTTGTTCGACTTGTTGTGTTCTCCGCTTTTCCTTTTTTGTTTTGCTGGTGCCGCTCACGCGTTCTGGTGCCGCAGTGCCACCATCTCGCGCTGGCCACTGGCCTTGTTTCTATCTGGTCGTCTGTATTGTTTGCTTGTCGTGCATCTGCACGGTGGTCTCTGTGCGTGGGACCCATGCGTCCCTGTCTGCCGTGCGCGGAGTTGGCGTGCTGGGTGTTGTTTCTCTTGCTTGTCGTGTATCTGCACGGTGGTCTCTGTGCGTGGGACCCATGCGTCCCTGTCTGCCGTGCGCGGAGTTGGCGTGTTGGGTGTTGGTTGTCTTGCTTGTTGTGCTTCTGCACGGTGGTCTCTGTGCGTGGGACCCATGCGTCCCTGTCTGCCGTGCGCGGAGTCGACGTGTTGGATGTTGTGCTGGTAGCTGTTGGTACAGACGTTGCCGGCCAAGAAAAAGAGCACGTGTTTTTCTAGTCGAACGGGACGCCTGTCCGGTCCTCGCGGTCAGCACGGTGCATTTGTCGTTTTTCTTTGCCCAGTGGTCGCACTTAAAAGCTACTGCATCAGTCCTCAGTTGATGACTTATGGTCGCGTATTAAGCCTTTTTCCACCCACGGTCCTATTGAGGAGCCCCTGACCAGGGTCCGAGTCCTGTGTGCTGCACGGTCCTTGCAGAACCACGAGATCCAGAGCTCAGCATCGAACAATAATGTAACAGAATGGCCTTTGTTGGGCGCTTGTTCGGCAACAGCGTCCGAACAGAATCGCGTTCTGTTGGGGGCGCCCCCCGCCGC
>Ga0209187_1004579_pt1 | contig 10405 bp, 12 predicted proteins | sample BantaG_FD_187430 | JGI IMG/M metagenome (GOLD analysis project Ga0209187, IMG submission 187430) | Marine algal microbial communities from Bantry Bay, Ireland - BantryBay_4 metaG (SPAdes) (version 2) | ecosystem: Host-associated > Algae > Red algae > Unclassified | place: Bantry Bay, Ireland... | reverse complement strand
TCGTCGCCGAGCGCGCCACCGCACTGAAGGCCGGGGTAATGCACGCACGTGCCTAGAATTTTTGTCGTGAAGGGAAAATATGAGCATCTGTATGGACCTTGCTAAATCAATCCCGATCTCATAGAGAGAACTCACGGTACAGTGAGTTCCCGCTGTGCTTTATTGCAGGCACGTGCGTGCAATACGCCGGCCTTCAGTGCGGTGGCACGCTCGGCGACGCATCGACACCGAGCACGCCGGCCGCCTCCATAGCCGCGAGCGCGCACGGGGGCACGTACAGCCACGTGGCCGTGGCGGGGGGCGCGTTGGGCAGAGAAAGGGGTGCCGCCACCGCCACCGCTGCGGCGGCGGCTCGCCGGCGTCACGCGACGCCGACAGGAGGGGCCGTCACTCCGCCGCGCAGCGCACCTGCGCACGGCGAGCAGGGCGGCCGACACGGCGCACGGGCGGGCGTGTGGGACCGACCGCCGCGCGACGGGGCGCCACTAACCGAGCCGCTAGATGGCGTTAGAAACCGCCGACAAGCCGCCGCAACAGAAGCCGGCGCGCTGGCACAATCACCCGCGGGTCGTCGCGGGCGCGTCGAACCCCGGAAGTCGCTGCGCGCGGTCCCCGCGCGCAACTCGGGGCGGTGGGGGGGGGCAGGGGGGCAGGCGCCGTCCGGGCCCTGTGACCCTTGTGGCAGGACAGTCCTTCTCAGGCCCGTTCGCAGCACGTTTCGCAGTTCCGCGGGGCCCGCAGAACTGGGGTGCATTATCTGCGGAAGAACATGCAGGCACCAGACAGACTGTGACTGTATTTATGAGGCATGCGAGACAAGTATATTTACAATACGATCCAATTGAATCGAAATACTGGCCTGGACGTTCGAGATGACCACCTTCGCACCTACTCGTACCACGATGAACCCGCCCGTTTGGCAGACTGCCGCCGCGACACATGTCGATGAGGTGTCTGCGACCATGTGCCCTCGGCGTGTTTTAGCCTCTCCATCCCCTGGTTCAAACACTCTTTCTAATATTGACGACGTGCAGGCCCGCGACGGGGTGCAAAGTTCAGTTTGCCCGCGCCGTGTGCATGCCAGCGGATGGCGTCGTCACCCTGGTTAGCTTTTTGCGCTTTCGTCTTCCACATCGCAGGCTGTATCATTTATGTCGTACAGCTCTAGCCATGTGATACTTGGGAGGCGGTAGCAACGTTGACATCTGTGAAGTATTTTGCGCGCACGCCGCCACGCTGTACCAGTCAGTCTTTCGGAAGACCTCGCTGTGTCAGCAGCGACCGCAGCCGTTCGGCAGGAATATGAGAGGGCTGTGGTTGGTTGGTGAACAGGTGGAACGGATGATGTTGACGTAGGGGCAAGACACAAGAATAGGTTCCGCGAGGCGAAGAGACGAGAGTGGTTGTTCCAGACGGGCTGATGCTGATGCTGTCGCCGCCAGTCAGAGACAGAATTGGAGCCTGGATAGAGACAAGTTGATCTTCAAATGGTTAAATTACTAATACAAACTCTTTCACATTCGCCGGAACTACGTGCAGCGCGGTGCATCCCGGGATTGTCAACATACGCGGCGCGGCCGCGTATGTTGACAAATCGGGGATGCACCGGGCTGCGGCGCCCCCCGCGGCGACCGTCACGAACCAATAGGAGCTTCGAATCGCGGGCCCCGTCTTCTGCGAAAGCGGTCTGCGAAAGGGCCTCAGTCGCGTAACTCTATTCGCTTTTCGCGTCATCGCGACCCTTCCAACGCTGACACGCCCTCAGGGTCATTCTACAGGAGCCCGAACGCCCCAAACGTCCGAACGCTGAACGGCCATATCGAAATCCCATTAGGCGATGTGGCCTCGGCTGGGATGCTTGGCCAATGGAATTTCAATATTGCCGTTCAGCGTTCGGTTGTTCGGGGCGTTCGGGCTGGTGTAGAATGACCCTCAGGTCGCTGAGGACACGAATGCAGACTGCCACCTCTGAAACGGAGCGCAAGTCCCACGATCTAAATATGGCGCGTCGCCAAAGAATGATCGGATCCGGGCAAGTTCCACAGCAAGTAACAGCATGCTGTGACCGTGCTGTGACTGTGCTTTGAAATAAAATTGCATGCTGAGGGCTTCTGAGAGCATACCCAACAATTTCGGCTGCGAACGATCAGCGAACCATTTAAGAGCGCAACGTGTGCGCCTATGAGTGGCCAAAAGAGTTTCGGCAGCGATATGCGCAGGCTTTCCGAAACCGCTCCGCTCGGATCGAGAGTGTGGCAACAAAGAAGGGGCGAACAAATACCCTAAAACCACACTGACAGTACAAAAGAGAAGGACCCAAAGGGTCAACCTACCGAGAGGACCTAGACGTCGCAAAGGCGCGCAAAGGCTAGGACTCGAGGGGGACGCCAAGATTTAGATGGCGAGCAAGACGGGGTGGCGCGGGGCAAGGCCGGCGCCGTAATAACAAGACGAAAGCGAACGAAAAGGAGAGACGAAAGAGTAACCCCTGGCCCGAATAGGGGGGCTACTCTCGGAGGGACAGCCGTCCCACAGGCCGCAATCCGAAGTACGGAGAGACGGGCGCAAGTCGCGGTAGGGGCATAAGTACTGGACTTAGCCCCTGCCGAATGCAACAGAGAGTACTTGTCTTTTTCTGTCGGCGGATCGCAGTGTATGAAAAATGGAGAAGGTCACGTGTCTGGGTTGTCGGCCTGCGAACTGGAGCCTGCGAACGGCTTTATCGTGAGATGTCCACATTCCGACAGTCCAGTGCTAGATTCCAAGTAAACCTGCGATCGATCGACCTCGCGATCACGCTGATCTGGGCCCCACTCGTCGGCAAATAACACGGTCAAGTGAGACACGCAGCGCGATAGGCTCCAGATGGCTGCAAATTCTTGCGATCGAGTAGACACGACGAGGTTAATCGTGCAAATTTGTAGGTCTCTCATTGGTCCGTTCAGCCGGAAGACGTACAGCGTGCGTGCAATCTGGTGGCGCTTTCGCCTCGATTGACACTGGAGCATTCTGTCCTGAAGCGCCTGTGCGGCGGCCGCGTGGTGTCCGCCAGTCAGTTCATGCTAAAACCAGTTCCCGTTCGAGTCTGTTTCTGCCAATGAATCGCCGTTCGAGTCTCCGCTCCGGGCGAGGCCTGCGTCGACGAAATCGGCGTTTCCTGTGTCTGGGGTAGGGCTGTTAAAGCGGACAGGACAATTGCGACGGTCGCGGACACGGACTGTCCGGGACGGTCAGTTTCGTCCGGTTCGTCTCATTGGGTGCATCTGAGATCCGCAACAGTCGTCCTTTGCCGTTTGATTGGTCCCTTACCCGCCCTCAGCCGTTGCTGTCAGCTTCGCGGACGATTTTTGTAATGGCTTGTGATCCGGGACTGAGCTGCTCTGTCAGCCAACCCCTCCCACGGGCGTGCCGAGCGCTACGTAACGTGACGCCCGGAGGGTGGTCTACTGTTTCAGTATTACGGACAGTCCAGAATTGTCCGAATGGGAAACGGACAGCCGTGAGGCCATAAAGACATTCTGGACAGTCTTTTTTTGTCCGTAATGTCCCATATAACAGCCCTACTGTACTGGGCCATATTCGACCCCGCTTTTCCACAGTGTCTACACTATCAGTATAGATGGCATAATAAAGAGTTTTGGCAAGTAACTCGACGGTCGCTTCGACAGTCTTTCGACTGTACAGTCTGGCCCCTCACTTGACAGTCCCGCAGTTGTGCGCAACGCACAAGTGAGGGGAGGATCCGACCCATGTGGCCCCTAGAAATGAAAAGAAATTGACATATTCTCTCAACATTTGACTGCAACAACGGTGGACGAAACGATCACGTTCGAGCCAGCCCAATATATTTCGTAGCGTTGATGTCACTTGTAAGTCTGCACTTGAATGTGCGGATCTGCAGCTGGTGCGTCTCTCGTTTCCCACCCCGTCGTCGGCTCGTCGGCGTCCCGATCACACTCCTCCACCTCCGAGGCCGCCGTCCCCGTCGCCCCCGCACACTTGGACGACCATGGGTCAGTGCGTGTACGACGTGTACGTCGTTGCTCGACCGGCCCACAACAGACGCACGGGGGCTACCTAAGCATGGGAGTTGGATAGGCCACTACGAAATTTTCTTGTGTAGAGCAAATAAGGGCGTCCGGATCAATTCCGGACGCTTCGTCACCACAACGGGGAGTCTACGGTTCGCTTCCGGGCGACCGCCGGGGCCGGCGCACCAACAGTCTACCCACCGCGTGCAAAAACGTCTATCCGTATCGGAAGGAAGCAAACAGCAAGCGAAAGAAGAAAGGTGCACAAACGTCGCCGTCCACCCCTATCGACGGAAAAGCCGCACGCTGCCGGTCCGACCGTGCTGCGGGAACGCACCGCCTGCCGCCCCCGCTGCCGGTCGTGCGCGCCCCACGGCTGCCCAGCTGTCCACCGCGGTACACCGGCCGCCGCCGCCACCGCGCGCGATGCGCGATGAGGTGAGCCCTCACGAATACTCGCGGAGGCTGAAGATGCGCACGGTGACGGGCTCCTTGGATTTTTGGATGTACACTGGGGGCGGCGCGCGCCGATGCGGTTGAGCGTGCAGGGCAGGGGGGGGAGGGGGCGCCAAGAGAGCACAATGGTCGGTCAGTGTCGGTCGCGGGTGGGGCTCGGGGGACCCCCCTTCACACACGGGCGGCGGTCGCCCGCTGAGACGGGTGAGACAGCAGTGGGCGTCAACAAGCAACAACGGCCCGAACAAAACTCGCCCAGAGCCCACGTACCGCCCGCCTTGAAGTAGTTTTGGTACTTTGACCAGTAGGAAACGCGCTCGTTAACCCGGGTCTTCCCCATGATGAGCACCTTGAGCGTATTCTTCTTGACGCGAATGTCCGCGTCGAAGGGGCCGTCGGGGCGCTGGCCGAGGTAGATCATCTTTGTGTTTCCGCTGCCTGCAACAGCGTGGGGTGGCGAGCACAGATGGGGGAAGAAAGGGGCAAGAGCAACAGAGAGTCAGACGGGGCCACCCACAACCCGCATCGCAGTCGATTTGCCGCCACGCCCGTGCCGCTGCTCCCCAGAATCAGGGCGGCGCGCGGTCACCTCGCGGCGGGCCAGCCCTACCCGAGTCGTACCATGCCCGCCGGCTAACGCACGCCGCCATGGCCGGGTCCGACCCCCCCCGCCCCCCTCATACAAAGCGCCCCACCTCGGCGTACCTTTCTTCTTCGTGTTCAACCGCACCGCCGCGAGCAACGCGTCCCTGCGCGTCTTGCCATTACGTTTGCCGCTGCGCAGCCAGTACAGGCGGAGGAGTGGGACGCCGGCGGCCTCGCCGCCGTGGACTTGCATCCACGTGAATTGCTCGACGGTCCGCCCGGGGGCGGGCAGCTGCATGCGGCCGCGGAGGCGGCGCGTCCTGGCCGAGTTGGTCGACCACTCGGCGTTGAAACGGAGCTCGGAGCGGTGGCTGTTGCCGTCAATGACAAACTCGATCGCCTTGCTCTTGCGGTAAAACTCTTGGCTGCAAAAGTCAACCAGGTTGCGGATGGACTTTTTGTACTTGGGAGTCACCTGCGGGAGGGGGGGCGCGCCCGGAGAAGAGTGGCATAGGAGCAGGGGGGGCGCTTCAATGGAGGACAAAAGAGGTGCGCCAGCGATGAGAAGGTGCGCTGCAGCGCAGTAGGACTACGGCAGAGCCATGGTGGCCGAAAAGAGTGCTCAGCGTCGTCTGCTCACCAACCCCCACCCAACACACCTGCAGCTTGGCGGCCTTGAGCGCCGGCCGCATCCCGCGCAGGGACCATGGGGCGGTGCAGCTGCTGGCACCATCGCTCGATCCGGCCAAGGCGGCCGTTGCGAGCGCGAGGAGCAGCACCGACACAGCGGCCGCGGGGCGCACCATGCTCACGGAGACAAGGGCGCCCGGGCGGCCCAGAGGCACGGCCTCGAGAAAGAGGCGATTTTGGGAGACGAGAAGGCGCGCGACTCGCGATCGTGGCGCACTGCCACTCGGCTTGGTGCGATGATCCGGTCCGCAGCAACCCCCGATCACCTCATAGAGCTAAGCGGCCACGCGCGGCGGGGTTGCCGGGCGCACGCGTCGGCCCCGCGCCCGCGGTGATCTCCCCCGCGCGCGGGTGTGATCTCACAGGCGTGTGCCACATTGCCCGTGGAGCTGGACGCCGGCGTGCCGGGCGACGCCCCCTGGTGAGTCGACACGGAAGCGGACCTGTGGTGTCTACTATTGTTGACCCCGTACCGTCGCGGCGCGCCCTATCCGCCGCGTGTGCCGGCGGTGGGGGCGCACTCCCGCACCACCCGCTCCGTGTCCCTGTGCGACGCGGCCACCGGCGCGGCGGTGGTCACCCAGTCATGGCTGGCGTTGGCAGAGACCCTGCCTCTGCCCCTCGGCGGTGCCCCCCGCGTGGCCGCCCCTTGCACGTGGCCGACCGTCCCGCGGGCGCGTCGCAAAGTAATCCTGGAAAGATGACACATTGTGTAAATAATTTCACTTTAGATGGGTTAGATATAGCTTGACAACAAAAAGTTGGTACTGAATTAAAGTAAGGCAAGCTTTTCTTTAGTATGGCGCTTCTCTCTTTTCTGATGGCACCCGTTGGAAGCGTTACAGCAGGTTGCTGTTTCCCCCCCCCCAGGAAGTCCGTTGGGCGTGATCCGATATGTTATTAGCTCGGATTCCGGCACAACGGGCTGCACTCGTGTGGCAAAGTGATTGCACTGGGCCCAATCACGAGGAAGAACGCGGATTGCGGCGTGTGTGGTGGTCCTGTGCTGGAAGAGCGCACGGAAAGAGGGTCATCTTTACTCTCAGTCTGAAAAATGCTTAGTTTATTACCACTCTGGTTCTTGTTATTTTTGCGGAGGAGCCTCAACTGCTCCAGACGGTGGTGCCTCAATTGTTGGACTGTGATGCTCGTCGCCGACTCCACTGGCGGTTCGAGGATGTACAGTCATTCTCCATTCCTGTGACATCCTTTCTTGGGCACCGGTGCCTAGTAACGAATGTACGTCGACCGGGCTCTACGGTGCGATCAAGGCCGATCTTGAGCAGCGATCGTCCTCTTCGACACGAAAAACCGGGGCCACTTGCACTCAGTTGTGGATTGAATAGCTGCCACAAAGGGTGCCTTCGAATGGAGAAAGACTGTATGATGGTCGATGACCCCTATGGTACCCCAGATGGTACATTTGCACGACGTACGCTCGCACACACACACTCAGGCTCAAGCCACTCAACCACTTCACCGTGGTCCCCCAATCCAAATCCCCGCTGCGTTTTCAACATCAAATTCGCCCATGGCCACATGGGCCCGATTGAGTCTGCAACCAAAAAAAACTTAGAAGTCCCCATCGCATGGCTAGCTTCTTCTAAACTTCTTCGGTCGCACGTAGCTGCTTTCATGCCGGATCATGCGGTCAACCAGGTGATTTTTAGTTTTTGGCGCTCGACTCCCAATGTGCAGTGTGCTGCAGCCCCTGAGTTCCCGAGCTGAGTCCCAATAGCCCGACACCGGTCCTCTGCGGTCGGCTGAGAGAGGAGGCGTGGAGGGCTGGGCGGCCCTTCAGCGCATTGTTGTCGGGGCGGCCTCCGGGAACTGGAGTTGACGCATGGGTGTCACCAGAACTGCGCGCAGCACGGACGTGTTCGCGATCACCCAGGCAACGTGCTCGGAGACGCTGTCGCGACTGTATTCTTGCACGGCGAAGTGGTCGCGTTTGTGTTCGTGCCCGTGGTTTCGGTCGCGTCTGTATTAGTGCGCGGAGACTTCGTTGGGGTTGTGGTTGTGCTCGGCTGGGCGACGCGACCGCAATTTCGGTCGTGCGCGGGGACACACTTGCAGTTGTGGTCGTGCTCAGCGTCTTGGTCGCGCTTGTATTCGTGCTCGGCTGGGTGACGTGGCTGCGCATTTCTTCGTGCGCGGCGACGCGGTCGCGTCTGTGGTCGTGCTCGGAGATGTGGTTTTGCTCGTTGCCGTCCTCAGGGACGTGGTCACGCCTGGGTTCGTATTCGGCTGCGCGACGCAGTCGCGCCTGTGGTCGTGCTTGGAAGGATGACGTGGTCGCTCCTGCGGTCGTGGTCGCCCTATTCGACGCGGTTGTGCTTGTGGTCGTGCTCTGCGACTCCGCTGAGCTTCTCGTCGTGCTCAGCGACGCGGTCGCGTTTGTTGTCGTGCGCGACGACGGGGTCGCGCTTGTGATCGAGCTCGGCGGCGACGCGGTCGTGCGTCTGACTGTAATCGACTGCCACGTGGTTGTGCTTGTGGGCTTTCTCGACAACCTTGCGGTTGTGCTGGTCGTCGTGCTCGGCAGCGACGCGGTCGTCCACGGGCGCGGCGTGTCGCAAGCGCAGCAGTGGCGACTGTGCTCGCTCGTCGTCCGTAGCAAAGCCGGTCTTGTCTGCCTCAAGCCCCTGTATGACTCGGTGCCTCCTGCGTGGTTTCGACTCGAACGACAGGACCGGAGACGGCCAGGTCTCTTGTGAGCTGCGCGAGCTGCCTGGTCGTCGGACGCTGCCCTTGAGCAACCCGTTCCAGCGCCAGACCACGCAATGCACGGACTTGACCGGCGCGTAAATGAAGACTGACCCGTCGTGCGACATTGTTGGTCGCACCAATCGGACAATGGCATTGAACGGCACGCAGGACCGAAGCGGTGCCGGCGGCAACATCTGGCGAAAGGATTCCGCGCCGCCGTTTCGCGGCGCGGACGATGTCTCTGGTCTAATCCATGACGCCCAGGCGGGGGGCTTTCGCTTCGCTGCGAAGGCACATTACGAAAGGAAGCTGGATGACTGCAATCTGTCGGCAGATGCGGCAAGGGAGCTGGTAGGCAATACGGCGAAGTCGGGCCTGGATCCCGCCGCAAGTCTGATCCGAATGGAGGAGATGGGCGTGAAAGCAGCCACGCTAGACCCTTCCATCCGAGCACATTTTCTTCTCGGCTCCTGCAGCACCCCGCCGTCTCTGCCGTCGATGCTGCTGTGGGTGCTTGCGTCGTCTTGGCTGCGTCATTGCAGCCTGACGGCGCACGTGCGGCCGCAGCCGCCGGGGTGTTTGTAGGCGCATCTTCGGTGCAGGGCGTGGCGGCCGCCGTGAGAGCGGTGGGTGCCGCGCCGTCTGATGAAGTCGCCGCTGCTACCGAAGTTAGACGGCGGGCTGCGCCGCCGCTAACTCCCCGTTCCCGAGGGGGCCCGTCGTCACGGGAGAGCTCCATCGTGAGCGCGCAGAAGCTTTTCGGCGCGAACAACCTGTCAATGGCGCAAGCCGGCATTGACAATGCTCGCCGTCTTTCTCTGATCGGGTCTGTATCAACGAGGCCGGGTTGGGATCAGGAAGTGCGTCTGCCGGTGCGGGTAGCGGGACACGTTTCATCCAGAACCCTAAGAGCCCATCCATTTGGCTGCCAGGGGAGCGCCAGTGATTCGACGAGTCGCTGGGTGCGTTTGTGATGCCATCGCTGAAAGTCATGACGTTCGAGGAGCTCTGTGCAGCTGCGCACAGGGGTTCCCTCAGCGAGGGGATGGCGTCTAAGCTGACGGAGGGCAAGGAAGACTTCATTGAATGCGCCCGGAGCAACACGCTCCTGGGCTTGATGCTGACGTGCGCTGTCGTCACGACGGCGCGCTTCGCGGAGCAGTTTTGCTCTTCGAGACTGCAGAAGCCGCAGACAAACTTGCTTATAATGCTGGCGGTTTGCATGGTCACGGTCCATAAGGATCTATTTCCCGCCGACCGCCGGTGGTGTCGCTTATGTGTCTCGCCAGGCGGCAGCCTTCCGCGGGCAGAGATGTCACGACGGCCGACGCGTGGGCCTCCGCCGAGACGTCGGCATCGGGAAAACTGCTTCAGGGCCGACGCGGTGGCGACGGTCGTCGCGGCGCCGCCTGCGATGCGGACGAGATTTTTCTGGCCGATGCAACGAAGAGGGACCCCGCAGGCAGCCGAAGGACGTGGGGCTAGCAGGAATCGAGTTGGCAGAAAAATGATCGATTAGAAGTCTAAGCCGTCGAGGATTCAGCATGCGCCGAGGCGTCGGCGGCGGGCATCCCGTGGCAAGGCGGACGTGGTGGCGCCGGACGTCGCCGCGCCGCCGACGACTTAGGGGCGATGCCCTCGGCAAACAGCACGCTGGGGTGAGCTGCAGCCTTAAAAATACCATTGAGGTGGCCGCAACCGCGTCCACAAAATGTTGCGGGCAGTAAAGCTGCTGCTGCCGACGCTTCGGCAACCGACAAGTCTTCGGCGGCGGAAATCCCGCTGCAGGATGGCACGCGGGGGCCCCACCGGCGGCAAAATGTCTACCTTCATACAGGGCGTCAGAGGTGTCAATGGCGGCTCTGCCGCGTGTAGGGCAGCCGCGCGGGTGCTCGCGCATGGCACAGGCGGGCGGGGAAGGTGGCCCGCCTCGG
>Ga0209187_1004577_pt1 | contig 10408 bp, 7 predicted proteins | sample BantaG_FD_187430 | JGI IMG/M metagenome (GOLD analysis project Ga0209187, IMG submission 187430) | Marine algal microbial communities from Bantry Bay, Ireland - BantryBay_4 metaG (SPAdes) (version 2) | ecosystem: Host-associated > Algae > Red algae > Unclassified | place: Bantry Bay, Ireland... | reverse complement strand
TTATTGGAGTGATTTTACGGTGCGAGATATGCCCGAAGGCATCTCCAGTGAAGTGCCGATTATTTTACAAGATGGCGATTACGAAACGAATCTAACCGAATTGCATACCGAAAACACAGATTACGAAACCAACGTAGGAAATATTCCGATTGGCTTGGGTTTCAGATGGAAATTGGGAGATAGATTGAGCCTTAATTTTGAGACTTTGTGGCACTATACATTCACTGATTATTTGGATGATGTAAGCGGCGTATATCCCATCAATTTTGACAATCCTTCTGCCTTACAGTCTTATGCCGCCAACCCTTCGAATAGTCAGAATGTCTGGCGCGGACGCAAGGAAGACCGTTTTAATGATATGTATAGCTTTAATAACATTTCATTGAATTATAGTTTTGGATATGGAAAAAATACACGCCCGATTGATGAAATTGCCTACGGCAATGATATCAGAACTATCAAAGAAACCACTACAATAGTTATCAATGAAAAAGGTGATACCTTAAAAATAGAACAACAAATCCGCGAAGATGACGCAAAAGAAACAGCTCGTTTTCGTAAGTTGGATGAAGAAAAAAAGGCATTGGAAGAAGAAATAGCGATGCTCGAAAATGAACTCGAAGAAGCTGGAGAATTGCCCGAAAAACCTATCGTAGAAATAGAAGCCGAACAACCGGAAGCCCCCGCCGTCGTGATAGAAACACCTAAAGTCGAGGTCGAAGATGAAGCAGCAGCAGTTGTCACAATAGAAGAACCTAAGCTCTCGCGCCGCGAACGCAGACGCCTCGAAAAAGAAGCAGCCGAAGCCATAGAAATCGTTATTGAAGAACCCCAAGCACCTGCCGTAGAAATAATAGAACAGCCCGAAACGCCAACCGTAGAAGTAGTGATAGAGCCGGAAATGACAATGTCCGATACACAAATCGAATTGCCGGAAACACCCGAAACAGGTGATGTTATCACTGAACCTACGATAGAAATTGTCACCGAAGGTCAGCGTCCTCCGCGTCCTCTGCGTCCCAACATTAGCCTTGGCGATGAGGAAGTTACGGAAGTCGTGATAGAAGTTGAAGCACCAGATGTAGGTGAAGAAATGCCTGACGTAGAGGTAGAAGCCGAAGTTCCCGAAACACGCGAAAGTCGCCGCGAGCGCAGACGCAATCGTAAGAATATCAACAAAGATATTGTCATCGAAACACCCGAAGAACCTTCAGTACAAATTGTCGTTGGGAATGAAATAAAAATAGAATTTCCGGAAGAAATAGAGGTAACACAACCAGAAGCTCCTGTCGTAGAACTAGAAGTGGAAACGCCCGAAACGCCAGCGGTAGAAATAGAAATCGAAACACCAGAAACTCCTGTTGTAGAAGTAGAAACGCCCGAAATGCCGACGGTAGAAGTGGAAGTCGAAACCCCCAAAATCCCTATCGCGGAAATAGAAATCGAAGCACCAGAAACTCCTGTCGTAGAAGTAGAAACGCCCGAAATGCCGGCAGTAGAAGTGGAAGTCGAAACCCCCGAAGTCCCTATCGCGGAAATAGAAATCGAAACACCAGAAACTCCTATCGTAGAAGTAGAAACGCCCGAAATGCCAGCGGTAGAAGTAGAAGTCAAAACCCCCAAAGTCCCTATCGCGGAAATAGAAATCGAAACACCAGAAACTCCTGTTGTAGAAGTAGAAACGCCCGAAATGCCAGCGGTAGAAGTAGAAGTCAAAACCCCCGAAGTCCCTATCGCGGAAATAGAAATCGAAACACCAGAAACTCCTGTCATAGAAGCAGAAACGCCCGAAATGCCGGCAGCAGAAGTGGAAGTCGAAACCCCCGAAGCACCAGAACAAGTCGCTATCGCGGTAGAAGCACCAGAAGAAGTAGAAGCACCAAAGAAACTCACACGCCGCGACATTAGACGTATGCGACGCAATCCGGCAGATGTCAATAAAACAGTAAAAATAGACAGTGAGCAAGCAGAAATACCGGAAGTCGTCATGGCAGAAATTCGTGAAGAAGCCGTAGAAGAAGTGGTGACAAAAACGGCACAAGTTCCTGCTATTGAGGTAGAAGCATCCGAAGAAGTCGCTATTGAAATCGAAACCCCCGAAGCACCTTCATCGCGCCCCGCAGGAACACCTACGCGCAAAGGCGCACTCGACCCGCAAATCAGCAGCCCTTCCACAATTAATTTTAATACAAGAGATGAAGCACGCCAAGCTTACGAAAAATTTTATATGCCATTTGAGGATGAAGCTTATTATGTTTCCAAAGAATTATACACTGAATTGGACGCTATCGTTCGCACGATGAATCGCTTTCCTTCTTTGAACGTCAGCTTGCAAGGGCACACCTCTGAGCAAGAAGGCATCAGCTTTATACATCAGGAAATCACTCGCAAACGTGTCCACTACATCCAGAACTATCTGGTGACAAAAGGCGTAAACTTAAAACGTATCCAACTCAACTTCTTCGACGATATTTCCAATATCAATGAAACAAATAAACAACAGATAGATATTCGTTTTAGTATCAGGAATTAAATAAATGCACATTCTTCGCGTCGTTATTTTTTCTTTAGATGAACCAAATTTGACGCGAATACTCACTGTATTTAAGGAAAATTTGGTGAAGTATAAAGGAAAAAGAACAAGTCGAGAATATACATTTATTTTGTTCCTGATATTTAAATAGTCCATAGTCGATAGACTAACGTAAAATACTCCCGTGCTAAATTGTGGACTATGGACTATCAACTGATAAATTTATGAAAACCATCAAAGGTCCAGCTATATTTTTGGCGCAATTTGTCGGCGATGACGCGCCTTTCAACACCCTCGACGGTCTATGCAAATGGGTAAGTGGATTAGGCTACAAAGCCATCCAAATCCCCACTTGGGAAAGTCGCCTCATCGACCTCGACAAAGCCGCCGAAAGCAAAACCTACTGCGACGAACTCAAAGGCAAGGTCAATTCTTACGGTCTGGAAATCAGCGAATTGAGCACCCACCTGCAAGGCCAACTCGTTGCTGTAAATCCGGCTTACGATGCTATGTTTGATGCCTTTGCGCCCGATAATGTAAAGGGAAAACCCGCCGCACGAACCGAATGGGCAAAGGAACAAGTCAAAAAAGCGATTACAGCATCCAAGCATTTAGGGATTGAGGTGCACGCTACATTTTCCGGTGCGCTGATGTGGCATACGATGTACCCCTGGCCTCAGCGTCCGTCCGGTTTGGTCGAGGTGGGTTTTAAAGAATTAGCGAATCGTTGGCTGCCGATTTTGGACTTTGCTAAGGATAACGGTGTCAATATATGCTACGAAATTCATCCCGGCGAAGACCTACACGATGGTATCACCTTTGAACGATTTCTTGCCGCTACCGAAAATCATAGTAGCGCGAATATCCTATACGACCCCAGCCATTTTCTACTACAACAAATGGATTATCTGCAATTTATTGATTTTTACCATGATTATATTAAAATGTTTCATGTAAAAGACGCGGAATTTAATCCAACCGGAAAAAGCGGCGTTTATGGTGGTTATCAGGACTGGGCAGACCGTCCGGGCAGGTTTCGTTCACTAGGTGACGGACAGATAGATTTTAAAGGTATCTTCTCAAAATTGACGCAATATGGCTATGATGGCTGGGCAGTTATGGAATGGGAATGTTGTATCAAATCCCCCAAACAAGGCGCACGACAAGGCGCAGCTTTCATTCAAAGCTGCATTATAGAAGCCAGCGAAAAAGCCTTCGACGACTTCGCAAGCGGCGATAATGATGAGACATTAAATAAGACAATATTGGGAATTTAACGACAAACGACTAATGATTAATGATTAACGGTTAATGATTAATGATTAATGATTAACGGTTTTTTGCTACGCAAAAAAATAACACTACAACACTACAACACACTTTACACATGAAAAATATAATAATCTTATTCGCAATTTGCTTTTCTGCTTCAACAATTTTTGGGCAAATAACCGACCCTGTGGTGACCGAAGTTTGGAAGCCTGTACCGCGTGCGGTTACATCGCCGAGCGATAAATTTGTACCGAGCGATGCGGTGGTTTTGTTTGATGGAAAAGATTTAAATAGCTGGAAATCAACTAAGTCGGACGACGCAGCCCAATGGACGACCGATGGAGATGCCATGACCGTAAAGCCCGGAACAGGCAATATCGAAACTAAGCAAAATTTTGGTAGCATCCAACTTCATATCGAATGGCGTTCGCCGAAAAAGGTGGAAAGCGAAGGACAAGGCAGGGGCAATAGCGGTGTCTTTTTTCAGAAAAAATACGAGGTGCAGATATTGGACAATTACGAAAACAAAACCTACTCAAACGGTCAGGCAGGCTCGGTATATAAGCAGCATATTCCGCTCGTCAATGCCTGTCGCGCCCCCGGCGAATGGCAGTCGTATGACATCATTTTTATGGCTCCCGAATTTAATGCCGACAGTATTTTGGTACGCCCCGGCTACCTCACGGTTTTCCATAATGGCGTCCTAATTCAAAATCACGTAGAGATAAAAGGCACGACGGAATACATCGGTTTGCCGAAAAATATCGCGCATGGCAACGCACCAATCATGCTACAAGACCACGGCAATTTGGTGAGTTACAGAAATATATGGGTGAGGAAACTTTGAAGAACTTCAACCTCAACTTCAATCTCAATCTCAAATTAATATAGTATTAGTATTAGACTTTGGACAGAATGGGAATTGGGAAACTGGGAAATTAGGTTAAAATTCGTAATCTATTGATTATCAGTTGTTCTAATTTTATTAACATAATAAAACATGTAAATAATTATTTTTCATAAAAAACTAAAAAATAGGGGTTTACCGAATTTCCCAATTCCCTAATTTCCTCTGTCCAAAGTCTAAATTAGTAACGAGTAAATAATAACTTCACGATTTGGACGGCTTCTTTTGCCCTTATTTTCCTCCTCGAAAACAGTCATTTATCCCGATAAACTCCCGCTTTCAAGAAGAAAACTAAGGACAAAATAATCTCGTTGAAATCGTAAACTTATTATTTGCCTTGGCTATGCGCGGTTTTCATGCCTCCAAAAAGAAAAAAATAACAGCGTCAAAAAACTTAATTTATTTATGCCTCGTTCCTGAGCAAATAAAAAACTCGCCTTGCATTTTTGAAAATGCAAGGCGAGTTTTTTATAAACACTTCTTCAATTCGCTGAAAGCGAGTTATTAAAAGCATGTTTAGGGAAGAGGAAGAAAATAATCTACCCCAAATGAAGAAGTTATTTTTTTTATATATTTGGCTAAATTTGACGCGCATAGCCGAGCTGCGTAAGTGAAAGAAATTAAATAAATTGTTCCATAATGCGCCGTAATTTTTTCTTCTAAAGAATTCAAAAAATCGTTGCATAGCCATAGCTAAGTAGTGAGACAAAAATATCCTTACTTTTTGACAGTTTCTTTTTCCGTTATTTTTCCCTACAAAAATCCTTACGTAGCGTAGGCTATGTGCGGTTTTTGTAAGAAAAAATATCGAAAAAATAACCATGTCAAAATTGTAAGCCTATTTTTGTCCCACTACTTACGGAACTATTTTTTGTATTTTTTAGAAGGGAAAAGAACAAGCATAATGGGGCAAGTTATTTATTTTCTTTCACTAAGGAAGATTTAGTGAGACATATAAGAAAAAGAACAATTCAGACGGGTAGATTATTTTTTTCGTCTTCCCTTACTGTCCAAATAAAGCCACAAATGGCACTAAAAAAGACAAACAACCGGTCGGTGTATTGGGTGGCGGCGGTCCAAATTGTCCATATATCGACTGAATCCCATCAATATCATCTTGATGAATTTGGCGTTTTTCGCCCGAATAAGACGGGTACATAATCGCCTCTCGCACGCGCGACTCATGCCCAAGGTTGAAGGTATGCCCCAATTCATGCAAAAAAACTGTCAACAAATCTTTTGTATTTGGCGTGTGCATGTCTCCCCAATTTTCGCCGTCATCCATCAGAATGTAGCCCTTCAATGGCTCGTCATCTGTCGGCGCGAAACCAAGTGCCAAAACTCCATCTTCGCCATCAAAAACATCGTCGTATTCCGGGTGATTTTCACCGACAAAATACAATTTAATATGCGCTTCATCTAGCTCGCTCGTCGAATCCAACATAATTTCCGCAGGAAAAGCAGGCTGCCAAATGGCAACAGCTTGGACAAAAGCATTATAGATTTTGCTTGCGTCTTCATCTGGCGTATAATTGATAATATGCCAAAGAATCTTCCCGTCGGTGGGCTGAATAAATGCTCCCGGCTTCAGCAGCGTAAACGCTTCGCCATTCGTGCATTGCTTTGTGCAGCCGTAGCTTATAATTGGTTCGACCTTCATAATAATGGTTAATGATTAATGGTTAATGGTTAATAATCCGATTTTCGCTGTGCGAAAATATTATGTCAATTACATCTATAACCGTTATTTTGAATGAATTATTTTTGTTTCACTAAGTAGTGAGACAAAAATATCCTTACTTTTTGACGGTTTCTTTTTCCGCTATTTTTCCCTACAAAAATCCTTACGTAGCGTAGGCTATGTGCGGTTTTTGTAAGAAAAAATATCGAAAAAATAACCACGTCAAAATTGTAAGCCTATTTTTGTCCCACTACTTACTTATCACATTTAAAAATCAAAAATCGCCGTAGTAGACTTGCAAACAAGGCAATCCCAGGTCTTGTCGCCACATATCTACCACTTGATTGCGGTCATCAAGTACAAATCGGACAAAGTATTTATCCTTGATATGTTCATCAAATATCTCTTTTTTGATAATCGAATCCTTACGTACATCCGTGTGCTTACGCATGACGAGCATGTCATAAGGAACATTGTGTTTTGCTAACCAACGCTCGGTTTGCGGCTGCGAATCATCCATTCGACCTGACAATAATAATACTTTATTTCCTAAATCATGATAGTTTTTCAAAATATCATATACAGGTTGGTTTAAAATATCATTTTCACACATTGAACCATCATACGGGCTGCGCCCGTTGAGTATCGCGAGTGTACCGTCGAGGTCGCACATCACTGCGCTCGGAAGTGACTCATCCTGTGGCGAATACTGCGGGTCGCGTGGGTTGCCATCTCCGTAAAATTGACGGTGCATTTTACGAATCACACGGTCACCTACTCGCTTTTCACGCTTGGCATCACGCTCCAATGCTTCCGCCAGACTTATCTCAAATTCCTTGACGGTTACCTCTACTTTTTCACCCGTTTTTTTGCGATGTTCATCGGCGAGTTGGGTGATACGATTGATGTTTTTGGGCGACAAATTCGTATCATCTACTATCACATCTTTTCCGTCGCGCAAGGCTTCACGGATGAGCAAATCGCGCACACGCTTGACAAATTTTTCATTATCACGCGAAAAATGGTAAGTGTCAAACATTTCTCGCAAATCATCGCGGTTGATACGTTTGTATAGACCGGGATTTTCCTTAATTAGTTGCTTTGCAAACGTAGATTTACCGGAAGCAGGCAAACCACGTAGTATTAATATTTTTTTCATTATTGATGAGTTGTCGAGTTGATGAATTGTTGAGTTGTTGAGGTGTCGAGTTGACGAATTGATGAGTCGTTGAATTGTCGAGTTGTCGAGTTGTCAAGTTTTGCGAAGCAAAAAAATATATCAACTCGTCAACTCGTCAACCCATTGACTCGTCAACTCGTCGAAACGGTCTTTCATAAGTTGGGCGTAGCAATTTCCAGATAAATTTATCGTATGGTTTTTCGTCCAACATCGCAAACATCACTTGCGGATATTTGCAGGTTTTGAAATACATTGCCGTTTCTTTTCTTGTGTCATAAGTTTTATAATCTCGTTTCGCTTGCTGTTCAATTGCTTGAAAATCAGCGATTAATTTTTGTTTGGTGGCTTTTACCCATGCGTAAAACTCGTCGGGTACATGCTCCAAAATTTCGTCGAGTGGCTGTCCTGTTTTGAGGTATTCCCAAATATTTACACTCGAAACCTGCGTCACGATTCGATGAATGCGGACGTACTCTTCAAACTTCACTTTAAGCCGATAGCCGCTTTTAAATTTTACGACAAAACCTTCTTTATTGTCTTGTTCGAGGGTTTCTAATTTTGTTAAGTCTTGAACGCCATCGTAGTGTTTTACGATAGGAAAACCAACGTTTTTAAGCGGCAATTCTGCGCCTGTTTTGGTGTCGATAATTGCTAATAAAACCAATTTTTCATCTTTACCGTAATCCACGACAATGCGATTTTCGGGATAAATAATTTCAAATAAATAGGTTGATTTTTTATCCAACTGTGGCAAGGCGTGTGCGTAAGTCGTGTGTAACATTTCGGTAGCTTTCTGTGCTTGTTCGCTCCCAAATGAACCTCGCGTAGCCATTTGCGCCTGACCATCCAACCAATATAAAATCCCCAACGAACCATCCATTTTTTCATAGACTTCAAACGGCTCGTTTGGAATCTGTTGGTCTTCCCGTTCACCCAAATTAAAGAATTTGTGAAACGGGCGCGCCACGACTTCACCATTTGCATCAAGTATCAAGCCCCTACATTGCATGGTGCAGTCGTTCCATACTTGTTCGTATTGAGCTTTTGCCGTGTAATTATAGATGAAAATATCCGCCGTCGGATGCTTCTTTTCAACTACATATTTTTCGGAAATCATTTCCCGCAGTAAATCAGTATCGAACATTTTAAGTTTACGTTTTTTGTAACACAGACGTTCTTGTCTGTATTTGTTATTGGATTACAGATAAGAAACCTTCATTCGTTGGTACAAGTGTCTCTCTTACGTTGCAAAGATAAAGCACTACCACGCAACCTTTCTGCATAGCTCTTATTTTTTTATGAAAAATATTTTGGCATGTTTAAATTTCCTGTAAAAGTAGTTGACACTTTTATCATAAAAAAGCATTTTGAGTAGAAAGGTGGATGAGGTATTCCCCTCATTGTGCAGATAAATTCTTTGACAATATAGTATAAATATTAGAACAGTCTTATTCGGAGTGTTCGTGCTTTTTGCATGAGTATACGAGTCATGGTTCATTGAGTTTTTGTCCGCTCAATAAATCCAAAACGGTATCAGCTTTTTGAGTGGCAGCTTTACTTTTAACATAGGAACGTAGCAAAAATAAGGGAAGAGGAAGAAAATAATCTACCCCAAATGAAGAAGTTATTTTTTTTCTTTCACTTAGTGAAACATATAAGAAAAAGAACAATTCAAACGGGTAGATTATTTTTTTCATCTTCCCTTACCAAATTTCCCAGTTACCTAATGTCCAAAGTCTAATTAGGAATAAAATATCGGTAGAAAAACATTAAAAATATGTTTCGAGTGCCGTCAGGTACTCAATATTTGACAAAATAAATTTTGATGCGTTTGCCCTTTATGAAGAGGTTTTGGTAGGTGAAAAAAAATGCTTACGCTCGCTCGTTTCCCATCTCATATTTTTATCAAATTAAAAATTCATCCAAATATTGGCTAAAACAAAGCGTTTTCAGTATATTTGCTGATTAGTGGAAAGATAAGAGCGTGTTTAAATTTTTTCTGTCTGAAAACCAATATCTTATGAACTTGACTTCACATCAAATCAGTCATTTATCTCGATAAATTCTCTCTTTGATGCTTCGCCAAAACCATTCCGATAGTTATTGGGATTGATTATCAGTTTGAAAAAATTTAAACATGTTCTTACCCTTTCACTTAGTATCAGGAATTAAATAAATGTACATTCTTCGTGTCGTTATTTTTTCTTTAGACGAACCAAATTTGACGCGAATACTCACTGTATTTAAGGAAAATTTGTTGAAGTAGATTTTATTCTAAAATAGTTTGGATGAAAAAGATTATTTACTCTCTTTCACTAATATAAAGGAAAAAGAACAAGTCGAGAATATACATTTATTTTGTTCCTGATACTTGGGGTCATATTTCTCATCAATTATCAAAATCGACACAGATGCTTGGAAAAAAAAACATAATCAAACAAGATAATTCGTCGGATAGGTCGGGCATTAGCGTGATTGCTGTTGGTACAATTATCGAAGGCGATGTGAAAATGCCGGGTGATTTGCGATTAGATGGTACGATTTTGGGGAATGTAACTTCAGAAGCTAAGGTGATGATGGGCAAACAAGGCAAAATAAAAGGTAATGTTACTACGCATAGTTCGGGTATTAAGGGGGAGTTTGAAGGCGAGTTGAAGGTGAGTGAAAAACTCCACATTCACAACAGCGCACGCATAGAAGGTACGATTCATACCAAGACGCTCATTGTCGAAAACGGCGCACAAATTATCGGCAATTGTAATGTTGGAACGGTGGAAACTAAAGAAAGTATATTAGAGGATTAGGGAATTGGGGAAACCGCGATTAGCTAATATT
>Ga0209187_1004576_pt1 | contig 10409 bp, 10 predicted proteins | sample BantaG_FD_187430 | JGI IMG/M metagenome (GOLD analysis project Ga0209187, IMG submission 187430) | Marine algal microbial communities from Bantry Bay, Ireland - BantryBay_4 metaG (SPAdes) (version 2) | ecosystem: Host-associated > Algae > Red algae > Unclassified | place: Bantry Bay, Ireland... | reverse complement strand
TTATGAGCTCCTTGAATGCGAAAAACATCAAAATCATCATTTGAAAACGAAGTCATGGAAAGAATTAAAAGTAAATAAAAGCCAATTCGCTCAAGCATAGTGAACGATTATCTCAAATAAATAAGTTTTTTACTTTCTACCAATGATTAATTACACAGTATGCTTCAAGTTTAACCAGGTAAGGAATTCATCATTTCTTTAATTGGAAAGCTCTAAGAAGTGTCTAATTATTAGACACTTTTAGGTAAAACTTACACCGAAAATCTTCGCCTCCTAATATAAACAACAACCTACAACATGGCGCATTTCTTGCAGTTTAGATCACTGATTGAATTAAATATGAGGAGATTTTCTATGAAAATTTGTATAACAGGAATCCTACTTTTCCTAATGAGTTGTGGAAGTGACTCAAGTTTATTTAAAGAAGGTAGTGCACAAACCTCTTCAGATGAAGGCACAACTGGTACTTTAAATCCTATCACTCCACAAGAGCTTGAATCTACAGAACACTATTTTGTAGATGGACTGCTTTATAACGAGCTGTCTGGATATTCGCAATTAATAGACCTGACAAGTTATGTGCAAGACTCTGTTCAGATTGACTTCTCTCCAACAACTCTGCACGGAACTCTCGAGCAAACTCAAACTAATCAATTTGTTCATAGCCTAAGTGATGAGTTTTTAGATTCAATTAGTTCACAAAGCGATACTTATCAATTTACCGATGAACTTGTATTTACCTCAACTGACTCTTTAGGAGCAAAGAAAAAACACCTTGTCTACATCGATGGAACTATAGATTTAAGTAATTTAAATAGTAATGGTGGCTCATCTCAAGTACCTCAAGACACCGACGGCGATGGACTTCTCGATGAACAAGATGCGTGTCCTTTAGTATATGGAAATATTTTAAATCAAGGTTGTCCAATTGAAGGTGGCAGTGGAACAGATGACCCAGGTTTACCTGTAAATAAATGTGGTGAAGGTGTCAATCAAGGTGATATAGTTGTACGAGGTAGATATCAATTAGCAGTGGCACAAGACTGCTCAACAGTAAGAAAAGATTTTACTTTAATTTGTACATTATCGAGTATTACAAGTGGTGGCCTACGATTAGAATTACAACCTCTTCAAAACGATTCAGATTTTATTCAATATCCTCACTCAACATGTAGCTCAGTTGGAAGTACAGGTGACCCTGCAACTGGTAACGCTCAAGCAAAAGCTGATTGCAACGCCCTTGGTGCTAGTCAAGGAAGTTCTGCTGAGTTTATTGGCACCAAGGATTCAAAAAATATTTGTTCACTCTCTAGTTGCTATGGAAGAGGTTCATCATCGGGAAACACCAAAACATATTTAGGAGAAAACTATAGCTTGAGCACTCAAAGCTATAATGGACAAGACTTCTACAAAGCATGTCTGATTTCTGAAGAAGCAACAAACTCTCAGTCTGTTTTCTCAACGCACTTTGGTTTGATTTCAAATTCAATGAATTATAGTGTTCACTTACCAATAGATAGTTTTGTTTCAAAGCTGAACTTACCATCTTCAACTCAATTTCGAGTTGAGCAAAGTGACAGATCATTACTAAAAGGTATCTCTAATGCTTCTATCGGTGTTGATAGCTCAGGAAAGAGCCTTATCTACAGTGTTGATAACTCTCAATTAACAGAAGGGATTTTTTATCACGATAAACTTGAAATTGAAGCACTTCTAGGTGGAGTTATTATTCATCGAGCAACAATTAACTTAATTTTTGCAATAAAAAATGACAGCATTACAATTATACCTGAGATGTATCAAAACGATGTAGAACTTGATGTTTTCAATTGGAAAATTTGGCCAGCAAAGCAACACCTTGCAAGCGAAGTTCTTAACAGATCTTTTGAAATTACTCGCTTTAGTGATCTTCTACAAAATTACTACGAGATAGAAACATTTGGTTGTAAAGCAATCTTTAAAGGTGAGGAAATAGACATTGAGTTTGAACTGAATTCAAGTAAAACTTCATTTAGCTTCACTTCAATTGATAAGTCGAAGATCGGATACGGAGACCCTGAGATAACAGTTTTATGTGATGGTACTTTTTTAAACCAAGTAGATGGTAGTGTATTAAGAACAGGTTTTAACTCTCCTTTTAACATTAAATTTGATTAACTAAAATTGCTCGCTAGACTTGTCGTCTAAGATCTAGCGGGTAGTATTAAGTATGAAATGTCCTTTGTGTAAAGAAAGCTCTAATGAACTTTTCCATCAATTTAAAAATAAAGATTATTATCGATGCAACATTTGTGATCTCACTTTTTTACCTAAAGATTTTCATCGAAGCGACTTTGATGAAAAAGATATATACTCCCGACATGAAAACTCCCCTGAAGATATCAGATATCGAAAATTTTTGTCTCGATTATTTACTCCTTTAAAAAAAAGACTCAAGGCTAAAAGTACTGGCCTTGATTTTGGATGTGGTCCTGGACCAACACTTTCGATTATGCTTGAAGAGGTTGGTCACAAAATGAGCATTTTTGATAAATTTTTTGCTTTTGATGAAAGTGTTTTTAATCACAAATACGACTTTATAACTGCAACAGAAGTTTTTGAACATCTCAGAGATCCTTCTTTTGAAATCACACGAATAATGAGTTGTCTCAAACCAAAAGGATTCCTTGGAGTAATGACTAAGCTTGCCCATGAAACAGAAGATTTCTCAACCTGGCATTATAAAAATGACCCCACTCATATCATTTTCTTTTCGAGACAGACATTTCATTGGATCAGTCAAAGATTCCAGGTGGATTATGAGGTGTTACGCGAAGACGTTATCATAATGCGTCGAAAGTAGACTAAAGAAAAAGGTTTTTCTCGTGCTCATCTGGCAAACGACACGTTTCTTTCTTTCCAAAAAGAGTATATCGCCTTTTGGCCAAAGCATCATAGAATATATTCAAGAAGTTAAAGGGAAAGATACTGAGAAGGTAAGCAGTGATCTTGTATGCTCCTCCAATCATCAATAATATCTTTATGATAGCTTCTGATTTTTCGTAATATTCTCCATTACTGAAGAAGATGATACTCTCTCCAGACGTGCCCGTTAAAGTAGCTATTTTTTTTTGAGCAAACTCACCTTGTAACGAAGAGTACTTGAGTCTTTTTTTCCTATCAATCCTCATCAATAAGTTTATTGAAAAATTACATAGAGAACAAACACCATCAAAGAATACAATGTTATTTTGATTTTCCAGAACTATTTATCCAAGGAGAGAATCGAGCGTGGCCCCATTTTCTTTATATAAGGTAATAAAACAATTTTCCCTTCAATAAAATGAGCTAGCTCATTAAAGTTTGCGTCCTGAGCGCTTTGCATAATAAAGTCTTTTTTTAATCCTTCAGGAGAAATGAGAGAAACACTTGCCCCTAAAGCAGCTTCTACACTTCCATTACAAAGGACAGCTAAGTACTCACCCTTTTTTGCTTCTATCACCTCTCCGATGTAAGTTTCGTCATTTTTAAGGAGGTGCTGATTTTTAAGTTTATTAAAGAGAATATCTGATTTATTCACCTTAAAATACCCTTGAGTATAAGATTGAGGATTTGATTGAACATGTTTTTTACAAAGCTTCAAGGGCCATAAAAGCTCTTCACTAAGTTCAACTCTCATTTCAATAAAGTTTTCATCTAGAAATGTTGTAAAATCAAAAAGACACAGGTCTTTCAAATGATACATAAAGCTTCCATGAATATTCTCATAAACTTTAAACCCTTTATGTGGAGACTCTAAACTGTGGGCCAAAGCAAAGTCTTCAAACGATTCATCTAAACGACTCAGAAGCTTACGAGGGGAATAAAAAAGAAGAATTTTCCCAAGGCCTAGAATTTCAGCTTTGATTGAATGATTCTTTAGTTTTTGAGCAAATTTACTGACACTATCTTTTGGTAATTCATAAGAGAGAATAACTTTTTCTAGCCTTTGTCCTAAATAATTAATCCAACTCTCAATCGCCAGTAAATTATGGTGCCCAGTCTCAAGGTTTAACTGTAGTGAAAAATCTGTCTCACAAAACAAGTACTCTATAACACCAAAGTCTTGTGCTCTAACACTGTCAAACAAAGTGCTATCTAACACTTTAAAGCGATCAATCAATGACCCAAAGTTTTCATTAAGTACCAAGGCGTCAAAGTCCAAAACCACTTTCAAGCCTAAATTTTTAAAATAACTTGAAATTTTTTTAAGCTCACTACTTTCGAAATAGGCTTTTTTAGAAAAATCATTAAGACAGATCAAAACTTCACTCACGTGAGTCGAATCAAAATCTTGGGAAAAATCAAATGATTTATCTGGAACTAGTACATAACTCATCGAGCAAACCTCACTATGTTTGCACAATCAACACCTCTTAATAATGGTAACTTTAAAAGTTGATCAGGCCGTGTGTGCTCAAGCTCACTCATGTCTAAACTTCTAATAGTGTCGAATTGATAGTCTATAATCTCGCCTTTAAATGGAATTATTTGAACAGTCATCCCTTTATTTATTTTACTTTTAGTGCGTAAAATAACTGATTCACTGGTCACTTCAACAATACTACCTAAAACTTGGTAAGCATTTTCAACGTGCTCCCTTTCATCAAAAACAGAGTTTTCATCTGCCCTTGTTAAAAGGTTTCCTCCAAAATACTCTCGATGGCTGACTTTTTTCAACTCGTTTTTGGCCTTCAACTTTACTTTTTCGCTCAAAAAACCATGCTCAGCATAAAAATCTAGAAGTCCACGATAGGCCCTTGCTACAGTTGCAACATATATTGGGCCTTTCATGCGCCCCTCAACTTTTAGAGAATCAATTTTACTGGAGATAAATTGCTCTATGGCATCAACACCTTCAAGGTCACGTGAGCTCATAAAAAAATCATCCTTAGTTTTTAAAGGTGTTTCCAGTTGATACTTGAAACGACAGCTATGTGAGCAGCCTCCTCGATTAGAATCTCGTCCTTGCGTGAAGTTTGAAATAGTACAATGTCCCGAATAGGCCATGCACATTGAACCATGAACAAACTGCTCTATTTCAAGCCCAGTATTCTCTTTGATCTCCTTCGCCTCCTGTACTTTAACTTCTCTGCCTAAAATGACTCTCTCAGCGCCAAGTTTTTTCCAAAGTTGTGCTCCATAGGTGTTTAATACGCTGGCTTGAGTAGAAACATGAACTGGAATATGCGAAACTTTCTTTATAAGCTGAAATGCACCAATATCAGAAACAATTAATGCATCAACGCTAATCTTTTCTAAGTAGGTGACAAACTCCTCTAGTTTCAAGATATCTTTATCAAAAGGAAATGAATTAATCACAACATAGACTTTAGATCCTCTTTTATGGGCGTAACCCACACCCTGTGCTAATTGCGAGTAAGTAAAGTTGTCAGCTGCAGCTCTCAACCCAAAGCTTTGTCCGGCTAAGTAAACTGCATCGGCGCCATAATCGATGGCCACCTTTAGCTTCTCTAGGCTCCCTGCCGGACATAAAAGCTCGGGTACCCAATATTTTTCATTATTTGCCAATTTCCTAACCTCAAGAGATAATTTGAAAAAGTTATTTTGTGAAAAAACCTCTTATTATCATTATTCTTATTATTCTTCCACTTGCATACATAGCAAGTCGCTCTAGAATTGAAAACTCTATACTTCCCTATACTCTAGAATCCAAAAAGTATGATGCTATTAAATCCTCCTTAATTGCACTTGGGGACTACCCAGAGGGCGTTAAGAATATCCTTGAAAGTGCAGGCTTTGAAATTATCTCTAAGCCTAATTATGGACTTCATCGCTACTTGGAAATGCTTAAAAATGCTCCTAATGCTAAAACAGTCATTTACTCCCCTGGTCTTAATGAAGTTAGTGAACGAAGAATCAGTTCAAAGTCGATCAGGTCTTTTTCTAAAAACTTTGAGTCTTACACTAAAACCAAACCCTCTTATCTTTCTAGAATTAGATTTTTCATCAAGTCTTTAACTCAAGACCAAAAAAAGCTTTCTAAAGAAATTAAAATTCAATCTCCATATGATACTGAACAAGTCCTTGCTCACAAAGATAGTTTATTAAAGATCCTTGCGATAGAACTTAGACTACTTTTTCAATGGAGTAAGAGAAACAAAGTTCACTTAGTCTTAATGACACAACCACATCTTTTTAGCATAAAAGAAGACTCTCCTTGCTATCAACTTGATGGTAAACTTAAGAAAGTTTTCAAAGTGGCCACTGACTACTCTAAGTCTGGAAAACTAAAAAAAGCCATTAACCTCAATAGACAACTTCTTGCTGCTCAAAAATATCACTCAACAGTCAATTACCTCCAAGCTATTTTGTATAAAAATAATTCAGAGCCCCTTGAGGCAATTAAGTACTTTAAAAAAGCTCAAGATATGCAATGTTCACTACACTATACTCAAAATGGTTTTAATTCTGTTGTAAGGCAAACTGCTCATTCGAAAAAGATAGACCTCATCGATATAGCACTATTAGTTGAAAGGAAAATTATAGCATCTAATAAATTTGTGAATTATAAGAAAATACTGAAAAGCAGAAAATTTTATATAAGTGAGAAAATTAAAAACTTACTATTTTCTTCTTCAATTTAAGAATTTTGTAGTAAACGAGCTCTAAGTCTTTAACTTTAGATAAGACATCTTTTCGTCCATAGAAGTCAGGGTGTGAATTAAAGTTTTTTCTCAATTGCCTGAACATAACAATGTCATGTCTAATCCAAGAAAATTCATCACTGCGACCAATATAAGGAGTATGCTTAGACATTCGAAGCCTGAGAATTCTTAACAACCTCTTAGTTGAATAAGAAATAGGAGGATTTCCGTTACCAAGAGCATCATCTAGAGATAACTTGAGGTTTGTAAGTTTCTCTTTAACGTCATACTCTCCAAACCACTCAGCCTGGACGTTGAGAGAAATAATCAATGCTAATATCAAAGTCTTCACTATAGCTTTATCGGTCATTATTCGCTAATCTTTGAGCATGAATATTGAAAAATTACTTGAGTCCCTCTGGCAAGATTACACAGAACTTAACCCACACTCACAAAGCATTCATGACCTCTTTATTAGTGCAGGTGAAAAACATATCTCCAATGATCATGTGGCTTTCAGAACATTTAATCACCAAAGAGTGAATCTTGAGGTTTTCTCAAAGTATTTCACTAAACTTGGGTATGAAGATAAAGGTGAGTATCACTTTAAAGAAAAGAAACTATTTGCGCGTCACTTTGAACACAGTGACTCAGATCTTCCTAAAATATTTATCAGTGAAATATTGCTCGAAAATTTTTCTTCCAAAGCTCAAACCATCGTAAAAGACATAATCGCTCAGATACCGGAGAAATCACTAGAAGAAACAAGCTTTGTTCACTCTGCTCGGCACTGGGATATTACCCATGAGACTTACCAAGAGCTTTTTAAAGAAAGTGAGTATCTTGCTTGGCTTTATGTCTTTGGCTTTCGTGCAAACCACTTCACTGTTTTAGTAAATAATTTATCTCAATTTAAAAACCTTAAAGAAGTCAATACATTCTTAAAAGGAAAGGACATTAAGCTTAACCTTAGTGGTGGAGAGATTAAGGGATCCAAAGAGGTTTTCTTAGAACAATCTTCTACCCTCTCCTTTAACAAGGAAATCACTTTCAGCGATGGGAAATTCATTATTCCAACGACATATTACGAATTCGCCCAACGACATCCACTTCCTAATGACCAACTCTATACAGGGTTTGTGAGCACTTCCGCAGATAAAATTTTTGAAAGTACAAGTAAAGGTCAATGACTTTTTCTGACTTCTACCAATACTTTAATGACTCATTCTCATATTTAACACAACTTTAATAATTAAGGGCTAAACAAATTGAAAACCATCAATTATCATTATTCCAAGAAATCGAATAATAACTTTTAAAGAAAGGAATTCTTTTGAAATTACTACTACTTACCCTGCTGCCACTGATCTCATTTTCTAACTCAAAAACCTATTACCCTCAGGAGTTTTATCAAAAAAAGCTAAATGATAAAACACAAAGACCTGAGCCAAAAAGTACTGCTCGACTATTAACTCTTATTCTCAAATCTGCTCACCTTGAACACAACAGTGGTGGAGTTGATAAACTCATATCTAAATGTTCAGGACAAAAAAATTGCTACTCTCACAGAGCACTTGATTACTCAAAGGAAGCAAGAACTATTGTAATGGGAATACTGACCGGAAAAAAAGTTTCTAAAAACCTTATAAAAGTTGAAAGTGTTTATTGTAACAAGGTTTATGACGTCACTGTAACAAATGGATATTACCGAATCCCTGACCACACTAAGTTTAATGTTGAGCACACTATGCCACAAAGTCGATTTAACCAAGGTTTTAATCGTAGAACACAAAAGTCAGACCTACACAACCTCTATCCTACTGTTAATAGAGTAAACTCTCTTAGATCAAGCTGGCCATTTGCTGAACTTCAAGGACATAACTACCCAATTAGTGGCTGCAAAACAAGTGAATTTACAGGTTCATTTTTTGAACCACCTGCAAAACACAAAGGAAACGTCGCAAGGGCACTGGCTTACTTTGCTCTTAATTACAAAATCTACTTAAAGCCTCATGAAAAAGTTACTATCGTAAAGTGGAATGAGCTTGACCCTGTTGATGAGGAAGAAGCAAGAAGAAACGATATAATCTTTCATTATCAGCACAATAGAAACCCATTTGTTGATTACCCTCACCTAGTAAATATCTTTAAGTAATATCAATGATTACCCACTCCAAAGTTTCTATCTTTGAAGTGGGTACAAACTCGTTAAGAGTTTACCTTTGCGACGTCTATGCTAATAAATATAGGATCTTTAAAAAACTACGCTATCCTATTCGCTTAGGAAAAGATGTTTTTAGTTATAAAAAAATAACAGACGACACACTACACCAGTTAATTTGTCACATTCTCAATGCTCAGTTTAATGCAAAACAAAACTCTGTTGGGAAGTCTTTTGCAATTGCAACAAGTGCCTTAAGAAGCTGCACAAATCGTTTAGATTCAATTGAGACTTTAAAACAAAAAACAGGTTTGAACATTAGAGTAATTTCAGGTGAGGATGAAGCTAAACTTGTTCTTTTGGCCGTAAAGGATGTACACAAAATCAACCTTGAAGATCCTACTCTTCTCATTGATCTAGGGGGAGGTAGCACTGAAATTGTTTTTGCTGAAAAATGCCAAGTCAAGGTTAGTGAAAGCTTCCCTATAGGTGCCCTTCGCTACTTAAGCCATAAAAAAGAATTTGATTTAATACAACAAATATCCAAGGATACTGACACTATTATCGAAAAGCTAAAACTTAAAGATCAAAATATTCAGAAGGCCATTGGGCTTGGAGGTAATTTCAGGAGAATTGGAAAAATGAATAGTCTTTACTGCAATGGGGAAAACCCCTCATCTATAAACAGGACCGACATAGAGTCAGTTCTCACTCTTATTCAAAGATACAGCTTCTATGAAAGAATTAAACACTTAGGGCTCAGACAAGATCGGGCCGACGTCATTTTACCTGCGACTTTTTTCATTCACACACTTTTGGAAAAGCTTTCAATTGATGAACTCAACCTACCCAAGTTAAGTATCATAGATGGTTTAATTTTTCTTATCTCTCAAAATCCAAGTATCCGTTCTCTTTCAGATTTACCTTTTTTTAATGTAAAGTCCTAAGAAACCAACAATCACTGAGACAACAGGAGAACAAAGGTTAAAAAAGCAATAAGGCAAATACTCAAGAGTCGGAACTCCTAAAATCCCAGAAAAATAGGCCCCACCTGAGTTCCAAGGTACAAGAACTGAAGTAACCGTTCCACCATCTTCGAGCGCTCTTGAAAGGTTGACCGCTGCCAAACCTCTTTTTCTATAGGCTTCCTTGAACATTCTACCCGCAACAACAATAGATAAATACTGATCACTAGCTGTAATATTAAGAAAGATACAAGAAAGTATTGTAGATAAAATAAGTGAACCTGTTCCAGTGACAAAATTAAGCAATGCACTTGCAAGCCTTTGTAGGTAGCCACAAGCTTCCATCATCCCACCAAAGAACATGGCCATAATAATAAGCCAAACCGTATTTAACATACTAGACATTCCACCACGGCTAAATAAAGAATCTACAAATTCATTACCTGAGTTACTTTTAAATCCATTAACACCGGCATTTACAAGAGTCTTAAAAGCATTATCACCTAATAATTGTGACTGGAATAAAAAGGCAAGTACTACTCCAACTAAAGAACCTAAAAGCATTGAAGGTAAAGCTGGTACTTTTTTATAAACTAGAAAAAGGATTAATGCTGGAGCAATAAAAAGAAAAAAATTAACGTTGAATTGAGCCTCAAT
>Ga0209187_1004575_pt1 | contig 10412 bp, 6 predicted proteins | sample BantaG_FD_187430 | JGI IMG/M metagenome (GOLD analysis project Ga0209187, IMG submission 187430) | Marine algal microbial communities from Bantry Bay, Ireland - BantryBay_4 metaG (SPAdes) (version 2) | ecosystem: Host-associated > Algae > Red algae > Unclassified | place: Bantry Bay, Ireland... | reverse complement strand
GGTGGTAAGAATGCGTATTCATCTGGCTAGGACTAATATATCCTGATCCAACCCATGCCATCCAAGATTAAGCCCTTGTTCCTTCTTCACTCGCTCGACCTCGACACCGTCGGAACGCTCTTTGTTGCGTTGCCCGATGAGCACCTGGCGCTCCTTGTTCTCCTCGGCAATGGCGAGTTCCCCTTCGGTGGTGACGCGGGCTTGCTTGGACTTGTAGAGTTCTTCCTACTCGGCCTTGTTCGCCTCAGATACTTCGCGCACTTCGAAGTAGCCCCACGAAATTGAGGCTGTTCTTCGTGGGCACAACCACGGAAAGCAGAAGAAGACGAAAAGAAAAAGAAGACACCTGACTATCGAACTCATAGCCCGAGTAGCGCTGGAAGCGCTCAAAGACATCCATACTTTAAAAGCTACGCAAGGGACACTCAATCTGTCGGGGAAGTAGTTGCCTGTTCAAATGAATGGCTGATAATGCGTTCTTGAGAACAGCTCGAATTCTGCATGCTGGGACTGCTTACTATCACGTGATGTCGCGTGTGGGGGATGGGAATTCCATTTTTGCGGACGAGGAGAACACTAGATTTCGGCATCTAATGCGCGGCTTGGAGCACTTCCTGGGCTTGCGATGGCTGACCTATTGTATCATGGCGAATCACTTTGCCCGACGGCTCGGAGGCGGTGACGAATACAATTGGCGACAGCACTTGCTCGGCGCGGGCGGACTGAAGATGGCCAGTAGATTCTTGATCTATTCACTTCGTCCTACATCGCTTTCCGTCAGATGGGCCCCACCCGAGAGACAGGCCACGTTGCGAAGCTACTGGACGTCATTCTTGAGGTCAATGCCGAGGAGATGCTGAGGCACCTGTCAATCAGGCGAAGGAGGAAAAAGAGTGAGTGGTGAGAAGTGAAACTCGTCCCTACCCTGCTTTGTTTTTATTTTCACCTCGACGGGCAACTCGGAGTCACTGCCCTCCTCCACTAGCAATACATTGATCTGCACGTCGACTCGGACGGATCGGAGAGAGGCGATGATCTTCTCTAATTGCTCGATCGTCTGGTCGCTGAGGGTTTGGGGAGCAGAGTGGGCGGCGGCGGATTTGGTGATGGTCTCGCGGATGTCGCCGAGGCCTTGGCCGAAGTCGACGAGGACTCGGACGAGGCGATCGACGGGATCGATGTCGCCGTTACCGAGCTTCGTGTTGCGGTTGAAGGTCTTTTTGATGCCGTCCCAGCGTTCGGTTTCCTCGGGGGTGAGAATGTCGAGCATTTCTCGGAACTTGAGGAGGTTGGACTTGGCGCTGGTGGCTGCGAATTGGGTACTAGGGTGGGGGAACTTACTCTAGCCTGCTGGATGAACAAACAAGGATGTCGAATCATTGGAGGGTTTATCCTTCTGGCCCTTTTACTGGCGGGTGTGGGGATCTACCTCCGCGCGAAGCACGTGGCAAGCAAGCCGACCGTCTTCCACACCTACGCACGGCTCATCCTCCAGCAGCCGCCGGAGGCCGAGTGGTCGCTGGACTTCGGGGCGATTGAAAATATCCTGGGAACGGCGATGGAGGTCTTCCGTAGCGGCGAATTACGCAGTCGCGCTACAGAGCGTGTGCGGAAGCTGAAACCCGAGCTGACGATGACGCCGGTGAGCATGCGTCTGGATCGGGCACAGAACTCCTCGATGATCAACATCCAAGTCGGGGGCACCGAGCCGGAATACATCGTCGCCTACCTGAATGCCATGCTCGATGAGTTTATTAGTCTCCGCCACGAGATGGCCGGGATGCAATCCGATAGCCAGTTAGCGGTGCCGACGGAAGAGTTGTTACGACTTGAGAAAGACATGGTGAAGAAAGAGGTCGAGCTGAAGGCACTCCAGACGGAACAGAGCCCGACGATCCGGAAAGCCGAGTTAGACGCCCTCGCAAAAAGCCTAGTGACGCTTAACGAACGTAAGCTAGCTGGGGAGGGCGTCGTAGATGAGGAGATTGCTGAAATGAAGGCAAGGATTCTCAAGATTGAAGGCGAAGGGCACAAGGTCGAGGCAATAAAAGCGGAGCTGGAGAGGCTACAAAGTCGTTACGACAAGATGCTGACCGCTCTTGAGGACCTTGATATCGCGTCTTCTACCGAGCGCATAAAGATCTCCATCATGGACCGGGCCAGCTCGGCGATCCCATTAGAGCCGAGTCGGTTCTAGGAAGTTGCAAGATCGATATTTTGTCTGTCACTTATCCCTGCCCGGTGAACACGAGATCTCGCAAGGCGAGCATACGATACTGGATAGGATTTGGGTAGCCGTCGAAGACCTCTCGGACAGCTGGATCTTCGAACGCAATCATTCAGTCGGATGCAGATCGGTCGCGTGGTAGACTAGCGGAGATGACTTCGACGACGGGGCTTTTTCCTTGGGCAATGAGAGCAATCTCGCGCCTGATCGGGTCGATGATACAGATCTGGTCGCGCCCAAGCTGGAAGATCACAAGGCCGCCTTCGAGGTGGGTGGCGGCTACTGCGTGCCAGATGGCGAACGGCGTCTCGAGCGCGAACTGAAACCGCTCTCCTGTAGAAATCTGGTCGCCGATAATTGCGGGCATTGAGCGGATTTCCCAGTCGCTATCTTCGGTGAGGCGGAGAGCTGGATGATAGTATTGGCGAGAGTGCCATCCGTTCAGGCCGTACTCCGCGACCTGTGGGTCGATGGGAGATTCCCCTGCGAGTTTTCTGATCTCACGCACCACATCTTCTCCTGAGCCGCTTACGAGTGAGAGCCGCAAGCCCGCTTCGCTTTCGGATTCTTCTAGGTGGGCGACGAGTCCGTCCTTTGACCGGGGAGCATCGACCTCGGCAATCCGTTCGGGCTCGGTCCCGTCGATGCCGGAACGGAAGACGGCGTCGCCCTCGGGAGAGATCCAATATATTTTGTGGTCCTTCGGCAGGTTCAGCTCATCGGGGTCGACCACCTCGAGCTGGGTCATCATGCTGGCGCTGCTGAATGACCAGAAGAGAAAAAGAATGAGTGGGTAGGTGAGCAGGTGGACGGCTCCAGTGCTTGCTAATGCGCTGTACCACGGGCGCGGTCTTCCGTGGAGGGCGAGCCGGTGGAACGGAAACTCGATCAGCAGAGTGAAGGCGATGGCGAGTAGGACGAAAATCCAGAACCAGAAGCCGATCGTCTCAATCGTGAGCCCGACTTGAGGCACGATGTGATCCAGCAGTAGCCATGCTCCGATCCGTGACGAGAGGTAGTTTGCCGCCATCAGGAGAGCTATGCTTTTGCCCTTTCCAACTCCGAACCACCGGGAGACAAGCAGGCCTTCTATGACGCCGAGGATGGCATTACCGATGGCCAGGTAAAACCATCCGAACCACATCAGCGGCGTTCCGGCATTGGCCGAGGCCGTTCCAGGGACAAGGCAAAGCCCAATGATAAGGACAGTCAGAGACTTCAGATTGCGGGGTTCCATCGTTCTATTCCCAAGCCTCTCTAACGAAGCCACGGCGCGCAGAATCGCCCTGAATTTGCTCGCCGTCTTTCTTTTTCCGTCGGCGCACGACCGATGAGTGGCACTCCTGTCAGTCGGGACGGAGTCTAGGCAGACGCCCAATCCATGCCTTCTCAAAAAAGCCTCATCCAACCTGGATGAACGTGCCGAACCTTGCTCGATCTTGAACAAAGTGCGACAGCAGAGAATGAGTTCTTCGGATGACGCACCACTCGCCAACGCGCTTAAAAAAATTGTCGGTAGCGGGGCAATCCATACTGTAGGCGACGTTCCCTTTTTCCTCCCAGAGATTGATGTCGAGGGGATCGGAGAACTGGCCCTCCCTCTGAGTACATCAGGAGCCGAAGACCTGAGCGAGGCAGCCGAGACAGCACCCTACGGCAAGGGCGAGGAGACCCTAGTGGATGAAGAAATTCGGAAATGTTGGCAGGTCGATGCGGACGACTTCGATCTCCTCGCACCAGCTTGGGATGACCTGTTGAAGGTTGCGATCAAAGACCTAAAAGACGCCATGGGCGTGGCCGGTAAAGTGACTGCCGAACCATACAAGCTCTTGCTCTACGGCGAGGGTGGACACTTTCTCCCGCATAAGGATACGGAAAAAGTGGACCAGATGTTCGGTTCTCTAATCGTCGCCATCCCCTCGGCTCACACAGGTGGTGAATTGGTGATCAACCATCCGGGCCATGAGGAAGTAGTCGTCAAATTCGATTCAAAGGAAGGGCTACGCAGAATGCAATACGTAGCATTCTTCGCAGATTGTCTGCACGAGGTGAAGCCGGTGACCTCCGGCTACCGGTTGGTTGTCGCATTCAATCTCGTTCTTGCTACCCGTAGCACGGCCGAACGCCTCAATCCCCCACCTCAAGCCCAAGTCGATCTACTTCGACCTCATCTCCGTGAACTCCGCAGCGGCTTTCTCAGTGATCCAGTGGCTGTACTTCTCGACCATGGATATACCGAAAAGGGTTTCTCCGTGAAGGGGTTGAAGGGTAGTGACCGCGCACGCGCCAAGGCGCTGTTCGGTGCTGCCAAGGCAGAGGAATTGGTCGCCCACCTCGGACTGGTGACAATGTACCAGATGGGCGAACTGGCACCCGACGGATACCAGCGTTGGGACGACGATGAAGAGGAGTCAGATGCCGAGATGGGCGAGGTATACGAAGAGTCTCTGACGATCAGCCATTGGCGGACTCCCGCTGACAAAACCGCCAAGATCAGCAAGTTCCCCATCGGAGAGGAAGATCTCATCTCTACGCAAGAACTGGCCGCAGGAGAGCCTCACGAGAAGGAGTGGGAAGGCTACACAGGCAATGCCGGATGCACCGTCGAGCACTGGTACCGGCGCGCGGCTGTCGTTCTGTGGCCGAAGGAACGTGAACTTCATGTGATGGCGTCTAAGGATCTTCGAGGAGCTATCGAAAAACTCACAAGCTCCGCGAAGGGTTCGAAAAGAAGGGCCAATGCAATGTGCCGACACATCGCGACGAAATCGTAGAGTCTCTCTTGTCTGGGTGCTCGGGTGTTGAGGTAGTAACTGTCCCCCCCGGCTCTCCACAGCCGATTGAATGGATAGATAAGCAGGCGAGTGGCGATCCAAAGGCTTTATTCGTCATCGGAATCGAGCGTTCCCTGCGAAACGAAGAGGACGGATCGAAAGCGTTGGAGACACTGAATCGTAGCCGGGAGTTTCTCAAGGCCCGTTTTCTGACTACGCCGATTGTCTTCTGGTTTAGCTCCCACTTGACCGGGCGGATGTTTCGAGAAGCGCGTGATCTATGGGCTTGGGTTAGTCATGTTTTTGAGTTTGTCGACAGAGCGGACCAAAAGCTCGCCGTCTCAAGAATCGCAACCCATGTTGAACTTGAAGCGCTCAACTTAAGCGAGGCTGAAAAAGATGCGCGCCTCAGTACTATTTTCGAAAGACTTGAAACCTTAGGTCAGCCTCCCGAGAGGCGAAAGGATCACAAAATTTGGATCGAGCTCTGGTATGAGTGGGCGAGACTTATGCGTCTTCGAGGTAGGGGCCTCGCAGCCATAAAAGAATTGGAATCGGTCGTCGAGGTTGCTAAGCGGGCGGGAATCAATGGGGCTGCGGTATTGCTTTTTGAACTTGGAAATCTTTTCGCCGACGCTGGATCTGTTGATCTCGCGGACACGGCTTTCGCCGAAGCGACAGATCTTGCAAAGAGAACTGGAGACTTACGCTCCGAAGCCCTTGCGAGAGGTGGTCGAGCCGACATTCTGGAGGCGAGGGGCGATCTCGACGAGGCGCTGAGGATTCGTCGTGAGGAGGAGCTCCCGGTTTACGCACAGCTTGGCGACGTACGCTCGGAGGCGGTGACCCGTGGCCAGATTGCCGACATCCTGGAGACGAGAGGCGATGTCGACGAGGCGCTGAGAATCCGGCGCGAGGAGCAGCTTCCGGTCTACGCACAGCTTGGCGACGTGAGTGAGGAGGCGGTGACCCGCAGTAAGATCGCCCACATTCTGCAGGCGAGGGGGAATTTTGACGAGGCGTTACGGACCTTGCGTGAAGAGGTGCTTCCCGTGTTCACAAAGCTTGGCGATGTGCGCTCGGAGGCCGTGACCCGTGGCAAGATCGCCAGTATTCTGCAGACGAGGGGAAATCTTGACGAGGCGCTAAGGATTCGACGGGAGGAGCGGCTCCCGGTCTATGCTCAGCTTGGTGATGTCCGCCAAGAAGCGATCACAAAGGTGAATGTGGCAATTGGCCTTGCCCAGCGAGGTCGGAGACAGGATGGCCAAGAGATTTTCGATCTACTTCTATCATCCTACATCGCCTTCCGTAACTTGGGGCTCGTTCGACAGATCGACGAGGTTGCTGAGTTGGTGGACCGGATTCTTGGAATTGATGCGAACGAGCTGAACAAGATCCTAAGTCAGACGGAGGAAATGAAATGAAGAGTGAGTGGAAGGTAGGTAAGTATTTGTAATGGTAAAATATTTTCTTGACAGATTATCTTATAGTAGGACATTCGTTACCATGAGCATAATCTCAGCAAAGGACTTTGTAGGTAATTACGGGCAACGGGAACTTTCAGTTTGGGACAACGGTCGCCCACGCTACTCCTACCTAATCCCCGACAAAGTTGATCCAGTTGGGGATATCACTTTGAACCGATTTCGGTCCTACCAAGTGAAGACCGAAGGCTATCGCAAATGTTCTACACTTGCTACCTTCGCTCAACCACATTTGACATTGTCCCAGAACGACCTTCTTTCAATCTTCTGGCTAACAACCACGTCAGGAGCGCCGCGCAGGAAATTTCTACTCGTACCAGAGTCGGACTTGGTCCAACAAAGAAAACCTTTCGAAGTGGACCTACACTTGGGAAATTCTTGGGTGGCCACTCCATTGATTGACGACTGGAAGTGATGCCTCGTAGATCGGCTTTGATTCTACTAATATCAAATCTACCCCTGCTTCGTCTTCGACTGCACATCGACGGGCAACTCGGAGTTGCTGCCTTCCTCCACCGGCAAGACATTGATCTGCACGTCGACCGGAACCGATCGGAGCGAGGCGATGATCTTCTCTAGTTGCTCGATCGTTTGGTCACCGAGGGTCTGGGGGGCGGCGTGGGCTGCGGCGGATTTGGTGATGGTCTCGCGGATGTCGCCGAGGCCTTGGCCGAAGTCGGCGAGGACTCCGACGAGGCGGTCGACGGGATCGGTATCTCCGCCGCCGACTTTGAGATTACGGCTGAAGGTCTTCTTGATACCGTCCCAGCGTTCGGTCTCCTCGGGGGTGAGGATGTCGAGCATTTCGCGGAACTTGAGTAGGTTCGACTCAGCGCCGGTGGTCAGGGTCTGGCTCTCGTTCTGGTAGTGGTCGAGGACGATGTCGTCGACTTCTTGTTCGGTCATCAGGGGGATGACCTTTTCCGCGATGCGGTTCATGTTCCGGTACGATCCCTGAAGCTTGAACGGCGGCTCGGTGCGGTAGTCGTCGGACTGGGCGGCGGAGCGGATGTATTCCAAGTTCACCTTGAGGATGACATCGCGAACGCGATAGAGCTTGGCGACGACGTTGGCGAAGTCGGCAATCTCTTCGGGCGAGTAGTTGCCCTCCAAGTCGATGCCTTCCTGCGAGCCGGTCTCGGCCATGCGCATGATGGCGTAGACGTCCTTCTGCGACCGGGACGAGAGGCGCTGGAGAACAGAGTTGGAGGTCAGGGAGTTCTCGATGTAGGAGCCTTTGAAGGCATCGGCGTGGCCACCGATGATGTCGCCGAGGTTGTAGGTGTCGGCGCGGTTGGCGAGCATGTCGGGGATTTGGAAGCGACCACCGGACTCGGTGTAGGGGTTTCCTGCCATGACCACAGCGACCTTCTTGCCGCGTAGGTCGTAGGTGCGGGCGCGGCCCTTGTAGACGCCTTCGATCTTCCGCTGGGCGTCACAGAGCGAGATGAACTTCTGCAAGAACTCAGGATTGCAGTGCTGGATGTCGTCGAGGTAGAGCAGGACATTGTCGCCCATCTCGAGGGCGAGGTTGAGCTTCTCGACTTCCTCCCGTGCGCCCAAGTTCGGAGCTTCGTTGGGGTCGAGCGAGGTGACCTCGTGACCGATGGCCGGGCCATTGATCTTCATGAAGGTGACGCCGAGACGGTTGGCGACGTATTCCATCAGCGTCGTTTTGCCGTAACCCGGCGGGGAGATGAGTAGGAGCATGCCCATCCGATCGGTCCGGGTCGAGTCGCCGGCGGTGCCGAGCTGCTTGGCCAAGTTGTCGCCAATCAGAGGCAAGAAGACGTCGTTGAGTAGCTTGTTGCGAACGAAGGCCGACATGACCTTCGGCTTGAACTCTTCGAGCCGCATGTCCTCGCGTTTGGTCTCGAGGATGTCGGTTTTGAGGTGGTGGTAGTCCCGGTAGCGGGGGACATCGCACTCCTCGAAGCGGCGGAGTTTCTCCAAGAAGGTCGGCAAGGAGAACGGCAGGGTCTTGTCGTTGCTGATCGAAGGATGCGAGCCGAGGAGGCCTTCCAAGTCGGTGCTCAGAGCCGTTGCGATGGTGGTCGGACGGGCGCCGTGCAGAGCGATGAGGAGATAGTGAATAGCGGGTTCGGCAAGTTCCTCTTCGGGCGAGGTCGTTGTCAGCCAGTCGTGCAAAAGCTGAAACTGGTCGACGCCTGTGGGAAGCTTTTGCAGGGCGGCGTCGAGCGGCTTAACCAGGCGCTTGCCGGTGAGGGTTTGCTTGAACTCGGCGAGCAGGTCGTGGGCTGCTTGCGATTGGGACGGTGTTGGAATCGGGAAGCCCTCCGGCTCGGTCTTCACCGGGATCGACAGTTCGGCGAGCAGGTATTCGGCGGCCTGTTGCGGGTCGGCTTCGGGGAGTAGAGCGCGGACGGTGGCGTGTTCGTTGAGCGGATCGATCAGGTCTCGGAGTTCAGCTAGGTAGGTCCCGGCACCGGCGGTGGAGTCAAGGCTGGTGCGGATCTGGCCGGAGGATCGGATCTTGGTTATCAGCGAGGCGACGGCATGGGAGTCGGTCGTTCCCAAAAGAGCAAGAAGGCCGAGGGCGCGGTTCTGCGGCGCGAAGGTGAGCAGGCCGGCGGCGGCGCGGGCGGGAAGTAGGGTCTCGAGAACAATGCCGGCGTCTTCGTCGTGGACACCTTTAGTGTAGCCCTCGGCGTAGCGAGGCCCCATGAATGCCTGAATGTCGCCGAGCAAGGCGGCCTTGTCGGTGAACTCGTAGTCGGGGTGTGTCTGAGCGAAGTGGTAGGCGAGGTACTCGGATCGGTAGACGTTGTCGGATTCGGAGACGAGCGACTGTTCCCAGATGTCGCTGAAGCCGAGAAAGCGCTCGTCTTCGATGCGCTCGAAGTAGTCGGTGCCGCCGAGGTGGAAGCACATGTCGCCGTCGCGCGGGACGATGGATAGCTGCAGCTCGGTGGTGTTGACCGTGAAGCCGTGATTGCCGAAGCGGATGACGTTCTCGCCGTCGACGAACAGCTCTTTCTTGTCCTTCAGCTGGCGGACGGTGTCTTCGCCGAGGGTCTTCAGCCGGCTGCGTAGGTCGTCGGCTTTGGTCGAGTCGCCGATCTCTTCGAGGTCGCTGATGATGTCGCGGACCTTGTCGACCATGAGGTCGGCGGCGAGGTAGCCGTGGATGTCCTCGAGGTTGTCGAATTGCTCAAGGCGGTGGCTGACTCCAGAAAGGATACGCTCGGCGGAAGAGACGAGGGAGTTGGAGCGGCGGTCGCGCTTCTCGATCAGCGTCTGCTTGCGGGTCTCAAAGGCGGAGTAGATTTCCTCGCGTCGGTCGGCGATCTGCTCGGCGAACTCGGGGATGTCACCGAACTGACCGTCCAACTCTTCGAGCTGGACCATGGCCTTGGTCAGGTATTCCTCGGTGGAATTCGGATCGTCTGCGAGGTCGAGGTAGTTGACCACCGACTGGCCGAGAAGTTTCAGCTGTGCTCCGAACTGGGCGGCGCCCTCGGTGCGGGCGAGCTCGTCGCGGCGGTTGCGTAGTTCGACCTTGGCCTGGTTGAGGGAGGCGAAGATGGTCGAGACGTCGTCGATGATCTGGGTCGTCTGGGTGGCGTCGTCGATCTTCAGGTTGCCGACGATATCGATGAGCATTTCCAGCTCCTCGCCGGTCTCGCCCATCAGTTCTTCCAGTTCCTTGGCTTCGGCTACCTTGGCGATGTCGGGGATGCCGGACTTCTTCTCATCGACCGACTGGCGGTACGGGTCCAAGGCGGTGGGTTGGAGCAAGAACTCGACGCACCGGCCAGAGACGGTTTCGGTGGCACCGGCGATGCGTTTTTCAAGAGAGTCGATGACTTCGCCATCGACGTAGCGCATTTCGCGCAGGCCGATGGTTTCGCCTCGGGCGCGGCGCAGGTCGGCGAGCAGGTGGACGAAGGCATTGATGTCGTC
>Ga0209187_1004573_pt1 | contig 10416 bp, 9 predicted proteins | sample BantaG_FD_187430 | JGI IMG/M metagenome (GOLD analysis project Ga0209187, IMG submission 187430) | Marine algal microbial communities from Bantry Bay, Ireland - BantryBay_4 metaG (SPAdes) (version 2) | ecosystem: Host-associated > Algae > Red algae > Unclassified | place: Bantry Bay, Ireland... | reverse complement strand
TCTCTATATCTACTTTAAGCTTGAAGTCTTTACCATGAAGTTTGATCAGCTTTTCTTTGTTTCTATTATAACTATCAATTGCATTGTCGACATATTCTGCTAAAGCGAACCATGTTTCGTATTCTAGGAAACGCAATACCGACAGCATTGAAACATTGGGCCTTATGTTGACTTTGTTTTTACTCATGCTGTAATACTTTTCTTCGTTTATGCACAGATAAATCTTTTCTGTTTTGGCCTAAATGATCTTTGCTTTTTATTGTATTTTCGATGAGTTTTTCGGCTATCAATTTTACAATTTTGGCGTTAACAGCATTTCCTAAAGCGGAAAAACAAGTGCCCGTATTTAATGGTAATTTAATTCCATTTAGAGATTGAATTCTAGCACCTTCTTTTGGAGTGATATATCTCTCCTCCCATCCTAAGATTGGTATTTGAGTACTCACTGTAACTAGAGATGGAAAGAAATTTGTCCTTTTAAGTCTTACACCTGATCCTCTAAATTGAATTAGATAATTTCGGACTTTTCTTTCACCTCCTTGCACATTCCATTCAAATTTTTGCCAACTTGAAACATTCAGTTTTTGTAACTTTTTAACAACTGGATTAATATGTTTCTTATGTTGTAAGTAAAATGCTCTGTTACTTCTAATGTAATGTTTTTTCCACGTTGGAAACTCTAATTGTTCAGTTCTTGCATAACTTGGCAGTTTTTCAAACTTATCAATTCTAGACATTCCATTTAATCGTTGTCCATAACTTCCAAGGGTTGTTCCTAGTTTTCGTGAGGAAGATGCAAATGGACTTTCATTTTCAAATGGGTACGTCGCACCAAATTCCATACTCCAAATGGGCCAACTTGGAATTTTTGCATCTTTGGGTAATCTATCAAGAAATTCTTGCCAAAGATCAAGAACATAAATTTTGTCTTCTTCAAGTTTTGTGACCTCAACAGGATTCTTGTCCAGATAGTTAAAAATATTTGAGATGTTCTTGTTCTGTTGTGGCCATGAAAAGTGCTCTAACCCATTAAGCGACCCTACAATAAAACATCTTTCTCGGTGTTGTGGTATTTTAAATTGATGTGGTGACAATATCATTTTGTCCACTGAATAATCTAACTTATTAGCAAGATGATCATAGATTACATTCCATGTGTTTCCTGAATCATGTTTTGCAAGATTTGCTACATTCTCTAGAATGAAATACTTAGGCTTATGGTATTTTAGTATTTCATAAAGATGGTAAAATAAATTTCCATTTGATTCGTCATTTAATCCTTTTTGATCTCCTGCCTTCGAAAAAGGTTGACAAGGGAATCCAGCACAGAGAATATCATGTTTAGGAATTTGACTTGGAGTAACTGTTGTAATATCTCGATTAGGGTTTAAATCAAAATTTTTTGAATATAAATTTGCAAGATTTTCCTTTTTTTCGCTTGCAAATACACATTTGTGACCAAGTTTTTGAAGAGCTACGTGGAAACCTCCAAGACCTGCAAATAGGTCAATAAATTTAAGTTCTGATCCTTTTATAGCCATATTGTTAAAGATACTTCTTTTGAAGACAAACGATTTAAGTTAAGTTCATTTACCACTTGGGTGGTGGGTGGGTAAAGAAAGCGGGTGGCAGAAAAAGCAATGTGTCTGATAGACTCTTTGCTTTTTTTGTGGTTTGGCAATTTCTTCTTGTTTATTCATTTATGGTTTTTTTTCCACAGCTTGCATGTAACGGATCGGGCATATCGAGAGTCACGACAAAGGAGTGATTCTCTGATCATGCCTTGTTACCTGTAGCATTTTTAGTATGTAGCATGATCTAATTTTGAAATTACAATTCCAGTATTTCCAATTCTATTTTGTTTTGAGAAGCACATCCACCTCAATTTGTCGAGAATAACACTGTCTTCTGAATGTTTAGGTCCAAGTACAATCTTCTTTATTCTAAGTTTAGCAAAGCTATTGGCGTCATTCAATTTTAAGTTATAAAATTTGCATAGCTTTTTAGATGTATAACTATATTCCATAAAGTAGGGTGATTTTGGGTCGAAACAGATATGTTGATTGTCATCATCATAATCGTTTAAATAAACTAACCTTGCTTCCTTTTCAAGTTCATATTGCCTATTCTTATGCAAAATGCAAGGTGTTTTTATGGTATCCAGAAATTCTATAGCTGGAATATTTTCTTCAGTTTCTATTTTTATTTTTGCTTCAATAAATTTTGTAAGATCAAGTTTTGAATATTTAACTTTCTTTAGAAACGAAGAATTCATTTCAAATTTTTCACCTTGACAATAATCCAAAATTAATCTTGCTCCAAATCCAGATTCTCCATAATTATTCCACATCGAAAATTTTTCACCGTCTGACATCTCTTCAAACATACATGTCGATAAAATATAAATTTTAGATTTCTTTCTTTCCAAGTTTGACTTGTATTCGTCATCAAGAGCATAGGAGTATTCCGTTGGGTCATTTACATTATCTAAATTATAAAGTCTTATTGATTCTGAATTAAGAATAGCAAATAGGCCTCTCAAACTTGTAAAGTGGCTTATTTCTTCATCTTTAATTTCAAATTCTTTTGACAAATTAAAGTACTCGCTTGGCGGGATATTAAAACTATATTCAGATCCAGAAGAATGATACCCAGATGAAGAAGGCTGTATTACAGAATCATCACTAAACAATTTACTAAATGCTTCCTTGAAAAATCTCTCCTTTATTCTGTTATTCATTTTTCATTTTTGTTACAGGTAACGTATCATGGTAGCCGCCGTACTGTGCGTTGGCTTTTTGCGGTTAGCTGTATGGACGTGCTCACCTAATGTTACCTGCTGGCTTCTTTGATGTATGTCCTTCCAATTCTTTTGTTAGTTTAAATTTGTTTTCTATCGAATCTAGACTTTCTTCTAGTATCAATTTTGGATTAATAGTTGGTATTTCTATACTTGAGAGAACATTTGAGGCCAATCTATTTGAAATTGCTCCTCTTACCATTAGAAAACTCATTCCAAATAAATGTGAAAGAAAAGTCTTATCAATTTCAATCTCATTTTTATTCTTCCATTTTACTTTTTCGCATTCTATTAATGATAAATAATCAGTATGGAAAACACTTCCCTCCTTTGTTTTATTGTCATTTAAAATGTATCTCACATGAATAAAGAAAACAATTACATTGTCCTTGAATGCACATTTAGTTGAAAGACTCACCATTATGTTTTCATTCGATGGTTCAGTGTCAAAATAAAAATTCGGGTCAATTAATTCTAGATTAACCTCTGATATTTTTGGTACTTTATGCTGCATCAGCTAATGAGTTTTCTTCAAAAGGATTTATTGACTCGTCATTAATCTCGGGTTTTATGATAACTGAAGATGACCATTGTTCTTCTTCAACAGCCCAGTAAGATGGCCATGTTGCTTTTATATCCAAATAATCGAATGGTAAATTCGAATTACGAAGAGAATTAAAGTTCCATTCAGTTTTTTCACTAGATACTCTATCTAAATAATCACATCTTTCAGCTTTATATTCTAATTCTTCGAAATCTATATAAATGTTAATATCTGATTTGTCTTCTTCAATTACTGTTTCTAAGTCTTTTAAAAATACATATGGTGCTTTTCCAAGTGATGTGGCAAGTGAAGCTAGTTTAGATATTCTATGATCGCTATTGCCGTTTAATATTTGTGAAATATATCCTTTTGACACACCTAATTCATCAGCAAGATCTTTTCTTGAAAGGTCGTTTTCATCCATGTACTCTTGAACCATATTATATAGTTCTGTTCTTATGTTTTCAATCCAAAATTCTGAAGATCTAAGAAGATTTTCCCTTGTTAATCTTTTTGATTTCGAGTTTCCCATGTTCCAAGATTTGATTTTCTAACTTACGTTTTAAATTATTTAGTTTGCGGATATCTTTCTTTTGATTCTTTTTGTAGCCGCAAAAGCAGATAGTATAACCATGATTCTTCAATGTTAGGTAATACAACCTTAAGTCGTTTGATCTCATTTCAGCCGCACCATCAATTCCTTCTAATTTCCTTCTTTTACCTCTAGGAGGAGGCTTTTTGTTCTCGCTTATCTGGGAGATAGTGGCAGCGAAGGATATGAATTGAGAATAATATTTGTCTTCTAAATCATCCTCAAATGCTTCAAATTGGTCAATATTATCTATTAGGAGGTTGTATACCTTTACACTTCCCCTCGCAAATTGACTCAATGTTAACGCAAATTTAGGCATAAAGTTTAGTAATAACTAAACCAAAGTTACATTTATTTATTGATAATATGATTGTTTTCATTTGCTTGCAGGTAACGGATCGGTGATATGTGGCGGATTTGGCGATAGCCAATCTGACATCATATCGCGTGTAACTCATCGTGCTTATTTGATCAATTCAGCTAGTTTGTATTTGTTCACTTTTTTTCTGAGAGTCTTTTGAGCTGTAAGTAATTCGTTATGGTTTTGGACTCTTAACCATAAGTCTGCATCAATATTTGACAACTTTTCAAGAATAAGTGCAAGTTCAATATTTAGTCTTCGCTCTCCACTTAATAATTTGCTCAAATTGGACGGTCTGAGTTCTAGATAATTTGCAAAATCTATTTGTTTAATTTCAACTAACTCAATAAACTGTTTAATAAAGCTGCCAACTTTTTTATTATTAATATTTGATTTTAAATAGTCTTGCATATGAAACTTAAGACCAAGCAACGATATGTGTATTCGTTGCTTCTTAGGAGTTTCAGAAACTTTACCTCTTATTAATAATTTGAAGTTTTCGTATTCCTCTGTTCCAAAGTCCATAGGTTCTGTTAGAAGACCATTCTCTAGTTCCGTTATTAGTCTCTTTTGATCACTCATGATTTTCTAAATAATTATTTATAAGCTTTTCACCTGATAATGGATCTATATACATTCTGTTTCCAATTGTTTGTGTAGCAAAATATTTCTCCTTATATAAGTTTATTAGTTCAGTTTTTGAGACAAAAGTTAAGTAACCTTTGTAGGCCGTTTCAAGTTTTAAAGACTTTCTACAAGCATAAGCGATGAGACAACCTGCGACATTATCATACATCTTGTTTGAACCAATATTAAATGGTGCCAATTCAATAAGTTCCATAACAAGCATACCTCCATCACTTATAAGATGTAACATGCCATGGACAGTTTCTTTATTCTCTTCTTTCAGAGCAAATATGGATTGCGCATCTTTCTTATGGACATCTAGCCAATTGAATGACCAACTTTCCTTTTTCCTTGGCACTAAATCCTTTGCTGGATTAAGAATTTGGCTTTTTATAAGCTTATTTGTCTTTGTTTCAAGAATATACAAGATGTCAATATTGTATAATAAAGATACAATTATTTTCTTTACGGAGCAACTTTACCCTTGCATGATGAGTAACGGATAATTATATCGATCGTCTCTCTGAGGAACGAAGAGATATGATCTGATATATATTGTTACATGCTGGCACTCCTTGTTCACTTTGCATTATTTCTTTCATTACGACTTCTTCTTTTAAGGGTTGGCTTGTAGCTCTCTGTCGCCCGCAGTTACGAGGACGGCAGTGTGCTGCAACAGTGCTGATACTTTTTCTTTATGCACTGAAAGTTAATTTTAAATCGATTCATAAAATTGGCCATACTCTTTTAATCTGGTATGCTCTATAAAGTCTGATTCTGACAAATTTGATTTATAACGAACCTCTGTCACGTTGTACGGTATATTAATTTTTTCAATTTTTGATATGTTAGAAACATCATAATATCTTAGCGAATTAATGGCTATTTCATAATCGTACTTAACTTTTAGTGACTGCTCAATACTATTACCTAAGGTCTTAGATATTATATTATAAAGTCTCTCCTCGGTTTCTGATGAATTAAGTTTCTTTTTTATTCCTTCAATTAATTCTTCTATGTTTTTTCCTTTAGGATTTTGCTTTGTGAATATCGAGGCTATAATTATTTGACTATTGTTTTGGGGATTGAGCTGTTCGGAAGAGAATGTATGTATCCTCTCTAAGTTAGATGAACTTTTGACTTCCAACTTCTCAGTAGCGGCGTTAAAGTCAAACTTCTCCTGTGGATTTGTATGCCAATAATTAATTAGATTTTCAGGTGATTTTGAAATTGCAATTAAAAACAGCTCAGCCCAAAGCCCTTGTAATGATTTTTGGGGAGAATCGGAGATGGAGTGAAACACTTCAATAAAATTTTCAAAGTGATTTAGTATTTCTTTTTGCGTAGGTTCTTTCGATAGAGATCTTATTAGTATCTCTGAAACTCCCAGAAAATAACTTAGTAAATTTTGGTTTTCACTTCTAAATACTACTACAGAATAGAAGTCCAATTTATTTTTTGACATCTCAGTTATTTTGCATTCAACATTGTGGGCCAACTCAAGATATTTCAGACGAATATTTTTGCAATTTAGAAAGGTGCCATCATTCTTTGACCTAATTAAAATAACTGGAAATGAAAATATATTTATTCCGATTTTAGCAAAACTATAATCTTGTATTGTCTTTGCGTTAAACACATTGTCAGAGACTCCTGTTGGAGCCTTAAGTCCACTAAAATCGCTTAATAAATTCATTGGTTATTTGGTTGCCTTATAATATCTCGACCAATTTGCTCTGGAACCCAAATGGCAATACTTGGGACATCATTATAAATAACTTTGTCGTCTTCATTAATTAGTTCTTCACCATCTTGATCAAGTAATTGTAATCTGTGTAGTTGGATTGTAATTTTTTGAGTTTCTCGAATTTCTCTATCCCCTGGATAAACTTCACCAATTTGATATGTAGCATTAGCCTTTGTTGGTTGCTTACCTTGAAAAAGCTGTTGTATCTCGTCATTACGATTTAACCTTCTTTGTCTTATTGATTGACTAATTTCCTCATTGTCTTTTGAAGAACTTATGCAGTATATCAAGCAAGTCTCATCTGGGTTTTCTACAACATAACCATTGAGTATACCTCGTAAGCTTGAGAATGTTTGGCTGTCAGTTTCCTTTGTAAATCTCAACTTGTTTAGTAATTCGTTTAAAGTTGAACTAAGGGATACTTCCGCCACGAGATGTTGTTGCAAATCAGTTCTATTAGTATGACCTTGATTTAAGTGGAAATGATCATAATGGTCAATTTTAAATCGATTAATGATCTGAGAATTTTCGTTTATTAATCTATCTGTATCATGTGGTGCACGAATAGTAAACCACTGTGAACCAAAATAATCTCTATCTAAGTTATCATATAAAACATTAGGCCTATTAAGTCTGAGCATCTGAGCAAGAACTAATTCTCGATCCCATTCATTTAGATGTTTATTGTTAACATTGAATTCCTCTAATCTAACTCTTACATCTTCTTCATGTTCAACTATTGCAGTAAAAGCGTCTACATTTGCTTGGTCAATCCAAACTCTACAATAACCTAGATAAGATCCTTTATAACCAAAGAAACGAGCTCTTTGCAAAGTTGTATCAACTTGACCTGTCGCTAAATTTCTCGGCATGTACGTTACAGTTAACCCCTCTACAGTAAAGCCTCTGGACATTGCTTGTCCTCCTATTAAAATATGTGAATAGAAATCACTCCAACTAACTTGAGGTGTTGATCCTCTTCTGGCATTAACTTCAATAATTATTGTGTCTCGAAGAGCATGAATAAGTCGATTTCCAGTTAATTCTTCAAAAGATGGTAAATCACTTACTGTAAATGTAAGATCATCGTATGCTGCTTTAAATTCTGCAAGTAACAGTTCTTTTTCATCTTCATCGTTACTTTGCAAAAGTCGCTTCCAGCCTTCGCTAATATTTTGAACCCAACCATAGTAAGTTCGTTGTGAATCAGTCAATCTTGAAGGATGAATCATCATTGATCTATTTCGCTGATCTCTTCTTATATCACCAGCAACAACACCAAGAATGAATATCATAATTGAATACCGTAAACTATCAGGTGGTTCTTGAAGTGGAATATTGTTAGTAGGTATATCAGCAGCAGGAATTATTCGTACTAAATTTGGATTATCAACAAAAAATGAATTACCTCCTGTATAGCCTTCGCCTGGGGTCAACAGTTTTATAAAATTTGGTGAAAGCCGATCCATGATGTTGATAAATAGATTGGCTTGCGGTGTTGCAGTATATTGCAAAAATGTATGGTGATTAAATACTGCTCTTAGATTATTTATTCTTCTATATATTGTTGATGCTTCACCTTCATTAACTCTTATTCCATCTCTTGAATTTCCACGTGCTCTTGTATTTAAGCTAGCTTGATCACTTTCATCATCAATTATAAGAGTTGGCACACCGTTTAGAACTAAACTTCCGAGCAACCTAGTTAAAGTCTCAAGCCGATGTGTTTGCTTCATCACTGTAATGAGCATTGTACTACAACTTTCACGAGGATAAGTTGGATCGCTCCATTGTCTAAGTTTAGCTTCAATAGCGTCTCTATTAGCAGCTGTTTCTGGATTTTGTATAATTGACCACTTACGATCATATCTTGAATGAATTCGCAGGTCAGTGGACATTCTATCAAATGATTGTTGAGATAGAATTGTGGAAATACCAGCGATAATTATAATTAATTGATAGTCGTTATCACTAGCCATTGCTGAAAGTGTTGTAAACGATATTGTTTTTCCACTCTGAACATAGCCTATTACGAGTCCTGTTTCATTATGAGCTGAATCTGCTGGGTTGCCACACATTTCAAGTATTCGATATGTTTCATCAATAATTCTGTCACCAATTTCATTAACTCTGCCATCTGCGTTTGTAAATCCTTTGAACTTAATTAACTCTTTTGTTTCGCTTCCTACAAATGGTTTCCATTTTGCATTATTGTCATTACTGCTACCTGTTATTTCTATTAATTCTGACATTTTTAGTTGATCGAAATTTTTGTGATAAGTTGATTAAAGTTTCTTCGTATTTCGCCTTGAGTTCTTGAACCACTTTCTTTGGCAATTATTTCTGCTAGTCCTAAAGCTGCAGTATATCTAAGAACAGGTTCAATTTTATGATTATCCGTTCCTACATACTGAACCATAAATGGATGTGTAAGTGACAATCTTATTCCGACGTATTTTATATTCGCATTGGGATTATCATTTTTGACTAAGTGAGGGCCAACATCAATTAAACTTTCAAGCGACGGATCAAATGACAACTCTACTGTAACATTCCAATCTAACTTATTGAATGATAATTGGAATTCTTTAAATATGGATTTATCAGTTGGTGTCAATGGCAAGTCTTCTTCAGATTTATTAGCTTTTGCGTCTTCAAAGGTTTCTTCCACTGCTTTCGGAGCCCTTTCTTCTAAATCACTAACTGTATTCTTTAATGCTTTTTTTCCAGAGTACTGATAATCTTGTTCGCTTGCACGAACTCTATAATTTTCTGCTTGCTTTAGAAGTGGGAATTCTTCATTATTGATATCATCTTTTAATAATTGCAAAAAGACATCTAAGTTTTCATCCCATTGAATACCTTTTTTTGTAAACGATACATCAAAACCAATAAGATGAAGCTCCCCAAATACTCTCTGATATCTATAGCTATTTGGTGCTCCAAAAATAAAATCAGGTCTGAATCCATTGTCAAAGCTGCCTTCAATAACCCTTCCCCTTCTAAACAAAGCAAATCCAGCTGAATTTGTTGAAGCCTTTTCTCTTATTGCGACAAATCCCTTAACGCTTAAATTGTCATCTATATCGAAATCAATATCCTTTTTCCATAACATGGCATCTCCCTGTGGCTTATAAGGTTTCTTATGATATCTTTCTCTAAGAATATTAGGCTCAACATATTCAAGTACTGTGCTATCAACTTTTAATATCAAAAGGCCATCTCTAATGAATTGGCGATATATGCTAGCGAGATGAGACTTTACTTTACCCAACCCCTTTCGTCTTGGCATTTTCGTGACATTACTTAATTCAATTACTGTGTAATGGTCTAATTTATTTTTGGGTTTTGTTGTATATTCAAGTTCCTCTAATTTGTCTTCAAATATTTGATTCATATCAAATTTCACTGTCTTATCAAAATCTTCACCAATTGCAGTAGTCCTCACGACCCAATAGTCTGAAAACCAACAAGACGCAGATTTCATACCCATTCCAAACTCGGATAATCCAGATGTATCTTCTGGAATTTCAGCTGCCCTAAAAGCACGAGCATAATTTTCTTCCTCTATGCCAGCAGCGTTGTCTCTAATTGTAATTTTACTTTCTGGATCATTTATCTCTATATCTACTTTAAGCTTGAAGTCTTTACCATGAAGTTTGATCAGCTTTTCTTTGTTTCTATTATAACTATCAATTGCATTGTCGACATATTCTGCTAAAGCGAACCATGTTTCGTATTCTAG
>Ga0209187_1004571_pt1 | contig 10426 bp, 9 predicted proteins | sample BantaG_FD_187430 | JGI IMG/M metagenome (GOLD analysis project Ga0209187, IMG submission 187430) | Marine algal microbial communities from Bantry Bay, Ireland - BantryBay_4 metaG (SPAdes) (version 2) | ecosystem: Host-associated > Algae > Red algae > Unclassified | place: Bantry Bay, Ireland... | reverse complement strand
TTTGTTATTATAATTATTTTGGGTGTAAACTACTGCGTATGCCAATGCATGAAATTGAAGGTTTGATTGAAGATTCCGTTTACTTGGTGGCGAAGTCCAAAATGCCGGCATCCCGCAAACGCGACTTTCTATTCAATTTATATAATTTTCAAAATAGGTTTGATACTGGTTATACGCATTTCAGGTTAATAGAAATATTGCTGGAATTAAAGTTTACCTATCGGCTTCCAATAAAAAAGGTTTTATTTGGATATTTATTCCGACGATGACACTGTTCATCATTTGAGGGCGAATAGCATGAGTTTCTATTTGGTGCAGAATTTCTCGAAAACATATCCCTTAGAAATTACACTCACCGAAACCGATGAGGAAATTATTGCCGAATATCAAGTCAAAATCGTAAAGTCTTTGTCTAGAAAATACAAGATTAGAACAGTAATTGATTACATACAACCCGATAAGCCGACTAATCCCTATTTCAGCTTATTATTTGACAACGGTAATTGCTTTTTGGTAGATGATAGCAATTGGGAGGAAAAGGAAGAGCTGGTAATCTTAAAGCCTTGGGTGATAGAGTAAGACATTAAATATTAATGATTTAAAACGAAATTTATCTAAAATCTAATATATGAAAAATTATGGTTTAGTACTAGCTGGTCTATTGCTGGTGATTTCCTGTAAAGATGCACCAGAGAAAAAACCTGAAATGGGGAATGACATAGAGGCTGTTACTTCGGTGCCTGCCGAAGATACTATCGAATTATCAGATATACAGAAGGTTACTTCAAAGCTTACTTTAAAAAAAGTGAACGAGCGAGAATATGAAAATGACCCTGACTATTCAGTAAATTATGGTAACGAGGGTATGAATCGTCTAGCATTTTACGTTCACGGTGAATATGGGGTGTTGGAACATTATCTTGAGGAGTATGATGCCAGCAACTATTATATTTTTCCCAAGGTAGAACGACCTGAAAATGAATTGAAAGTCAGTTTAAGGGATACGATATTTTTAATAACTAAGGAAGAAATAGACCCGGAATTTGAAGAATATAGTGAGCTTAACAAGCTCTTAGATAATCATATAATAATCGGCTTAAGAGGTGACGCTAGTTACCCCAATTACGCTATTATAGATATAAAAAAACGGAAGGTGTCAGGACAATTTAACACCCACGGGAAATATGAAGTCTCTGCCGATGAGAAATTTTTGATTGGTTGGGAAGATTCAGAAACAAACACCGATAAAGACACTATTTGTCCAGAACATATTGGTACTGATATGTATGATTACTATGTGGTAACAGAAGAATTCAAATATAATCTTGATACTGGTGAGAAAACCAAAACAGGAAAGCTGGGTTGCGGTTATGTGCAGTAACTAATTTTTAAATTGGGCTTTAGGTTGCTAGTTTGAGTAATGTAGCTTGCTATTTATTTCAAAAATGAATTCCTTTAAAACAATTGATTTATATAATTTGAAACGTAGCACTTACATAACCTTATGAACAATTAAATACAGGTTTAAAGCGTTGCTAATCAAAAAATATCAAACCAAAAAAGCAAAATAATGGAAGTCCAGAATAAACGCATGAAGATTGGCGAAGGTAGAATCAGCGGAGCGGTTTCTATTTTTCTAGGTGCATTATCCTTAGCCAGTATTTTATGTTTTAAGTTTCCAGAGCAGTTGACAACTCCCGAATTTCGGGAAGTGTATACTGCAGCAATGGCAGAAAAATTAATGCTAGGCGGTATTATCGGCACGTTTCTTTTTGCGTTACTAAGTCTGCTATTGGCGAAACATAAAAAGTATGCCGTTCTAGGCGTAGTTTTAGGAGTACTAGCAGTTTTGTTAGGCGGTATGACGGTAGAAGGCCGAGCCGTAGAGAATATGAATTGGAGTTTGGGTCTTGATTGGCTTATACTAGATTTGCTCGTAATGGTCATCATTTTTGTGCCTATAGAACTGGTTTTTCCGAAGAATAAATTGCAAACCAAGTTTCACCCAGAATGGCGAACCGACCTTATTTATTTCGGTATCAGTCATTTGGCAATTCAACTGTTCGGTGTATTAACTAAAAAACCCGCAGTCGCTTTTTTCGGGTGGATGAATTTAGAGGACGTGCACCTTTGGGTTAACAATTTGCCATTTGTGGTAGAGCTTTTAATTGCCTTGGTCGTTACCGATTTATTTCAGTATGCGGCGCATCGTATTTTTCATTCCCATTACTTTTTATGGCGTTTTCATTCCATTCACCATTCCACCGAAAATATGGATTGGTTAGCAGGCTCGCGTACCCATTTTATAGATATTTTCTTCACACGTAGTATGTCGTACCTGCCGCTGTATGTACTAGGTTTTTCAACCTTAACCTTCAATGTGTACATTGTTTTTATCGCCATACATGCGGTATTTATTCATGCAAATACAAGGTTAAAATTCGGATTTCTTAAGTACATTATTACCACTCCCCAATACCACCATTGGCACCATTGCCAAGAACCTGAGCATTATGGCAATAACTTTGCGGTAGTATTTCCTTTTATCGATAAAATATTCGGCACCTATTACTTGCCGGGCAATGAATGGCCGAAAGGTACAGGTTTGGTTGATGCGTCTTTCCCAAAGGGATTTATGAAACAATTTGTTTTTCCCTTTATTAAAAATCCGTTTAAGAACGATTTGTTGCCCGAGGAGAGAAGTGATCGATAACATTTCGATTTAACTTCTCGTAAAGCCGTATTGCCGTTTGTTGGGTTATTGGCTTTCTGTTTACCTATGCTGTTATGGAATAAAAACTACAATCACCAACAGCGAGTAGGGGCAAACATTAGTTGCTAGCTTTTAATAACCCCGCTCGTTCTAACAAAGCCTCGACCTTTGGTTCAGCTCCGCGAAACCTTTTGTACAAAACCATTGGGTTTTCTGTACCTCCTTGAGAAAGTACATGGTCTCTGAATTTGGTAGCTACCTCTTTGTTGAAAATTCCTTTTTGCTTAAAGTAAGCGAATGCATCGGCATCAAGAACTTCTGCCCATTTGTAGCTGTAATAGCCTGAAGAATAACCACCTTGAAAGATGTGAGCAAAAGCGGTACTCATGCAAGTTTCTGGCGTTTCAGGATATAAACTAGTACCTGCGAAAGCTTTGCCTTCATGGGCTTTTACAGTTGTAATGTTACTAGGGTCAGCGCCATGCCATGCCATATCTAAGAGTCCGAAACTAAGTTGACGCATCGTTGCCATACCTTCTTGAAAGGTTGCTGATTCTTTAATTTTTTGAATCAATTCCATCGGAATTACTTCGCCTGTTTCGTAGTGTTTTGCAAAGAGTTCCAAAGCTTCTCTTTCGTAGCACCAGTTTTCCATCACTTGCGACGGTAGCTCTACAAAATCCCAAAACACCGATGTTCCTGAAAGGCTGGGGTAGGTGGTATTGGCTAGCATGCCATGCAAACCATGACCAAATTCATGGAACAAAGTCGTAACCTCATTAAAGGTTAAAAGTGATGGTTTTGTTTCTGTTGACGGAGTAAAATTGCAAACATTAGAGATATGCGGACGCACATTTTCACCGTCTTTTTTCCATTGTGATTTGAAGGAAGTCATCCAAGCGCCGCCACGTTTACCAGCTCTGGGATGAAAATCCGCATACAAAACGGAAATAAAATTCTTGTCGCCATCATATACGCGATAGGTCTTCACTTCTTCATGATACTTATCGATATCAGATACTTCTTCGAATTGCAATCCGAATAACTTCTTTGCAACTTCAAAAACGCCAGTAATAACATTCTCTAATTTGAAGTATGGTTTTAACTGCTCATCATTTAAGCTGAACAATTTTTGTTTCAGCTTTTCGGAGTAATAGCTGCCATCCCATTTTTGTAATTGGTCAATTTCGTCTAAATCTTTGGCGAACTCTTCGAGTTGTTTGAATTCTCTTTCTGCTGCTGGTTTTGCTTTCTCTAATATTTCATTTAAAAACGAATGGACTTTCTCCGGAGTCTCAGCCATACGTTCTTCTAATACAAAATGTGCATGGGTTTCATACCCTAAAAGATTGGCTCGCTCATGTCTTAAATTTGCAATTTTAAGCACATTTTCTTGGTTGTCTAATTCATCGCCTTTAAAAGATTTACTGCCAAAAGCCAAGGAGAGTTCTTTTCGCAGCTCCCTATTCTTGGCATATTTCATGAACGGAATGTAGCTAGGGTAATCTAAGGTCAATAGCCATCCAGATTCTTTTTCTTTCGATTTTGCTAGCTGGGCTGCAGCTTCTTTAGCGCCCTCTGGTAATCCGTCTAAATCAGCTTCATTAGTAATATGTTTTTGGTATTTGTTGGTTTCGGCCAGAATGTTTTCGCCGAACTTCAATTTTAATTTTGAAGATTCTGCATCAATTTCTCGCAAGCGTATCTTTTTGTCTTCGGATAGATTTGCTCCGTTTCTACTAAAACTTTTATATCGCTTATCTAAAAGGGTGTTTTGTTCTACGGATAGATTCAAACTATCTTTTTGCTCGTAAACGGACTTAATCCGCTTAAATAAATCCTCATTCAAGGTAATATCATTCCCGAATTCGGAAAGTAGCGGAGAAACTTCTTGCGCTATTTTTTGAATCTCTTCGTCGGTTTCAGCAGAATTCAAATTGAAGAAAACACTTGAAATTCTATCTAACTGTTGCCCTGAAAATTCCAAAGCTTCAATGGTATTTTCAAAAGTTGGAGCCTCAGTATTTGAGGTGATAGCATCAATTTCTGCACGTGCATCTTTCATTCCCTGTAAAAAAGCAGGTTTAAAGTGCTCGTTTTTGATTTTTGAAAAGGGAGCTAAGTCGAATTTTTTTAAAAGAGGATTGCTCATTGATTAATTGGGATTCTAAATTTAGTTCTCGACTGCACTCGAACAGACAGCCATTTTATATTTTTTGCCAACTGCTACTGCTTACTGTTTACTTTTTTAGCTCCGTCAATTACTTTCTGCTTCAAACCTTCTTTGTAGAGAACAATCTTATCAAGAACGCATTTATCCGAAGAACCAATAATCTGCGCAGCAAGAATACCAGCATTTTTCGCTCCGTTGAGTGCAACGGTAGCTACAGGTACGCCGCCTGGCATTTGAAGAATAGAGAGAACAGAATCCCAACCATCAATAGAATTACTACTTTTTACAGGAACACCAATTACAGGTAGGGGAGACATTGAAGCTACCATTCCCGGTAAATGCGCCGCACCGCCAGCTCCTGCGATAACAACGGCATAGCCATTGGTATGTGCATTTTTGCTGAAATCATAAAGTTTTTCAGGCGTTCGGTGTGCTGAAACAATGTCAACATCGACTTCGATGTCGAAACCTTTTAGAATATCTATAGCTTCTTGCATTACGGGCAGGTCGCTGGTGCTTCCCATTACTACGGCTACTTTAGGCATAAATTAATTTTTATTTCTGTTGAGTATACTAATTACTAAATTTTTGACGACTTCCATTTCTTCGGGTTTGCTAGAAGCGATAAACAAAGTTACACTAGCGAGCGCTTCATTACTAATAATAGGGTTTCCTAATTTGTTGATTAGAAGATTATTCTGTTGAAGAAACATCAAGAAACAGGCAGCCGCAATTCTTTTGTTTCCATCGGTAAATGCGTGATTTTTGACCACAGGGTAGAGCAGCGTTGCGGCTTTTTCTTCAATACTCGGATAGAAATAAGTCTCATCAAACCCTTTTGAAATTTGCGCAATGGCACTTTCAAAGCTTTGGTCTTTTTCAAAGCCGAAAATATCTGAATCAAATTCAGCTTTCATGCGGTCGATTAAAGATTGATAATCTTTACGCTTAGGGTAAATGGCTTCGCTTAGGGTTATCCCTTTTGTGTCGAGACTTTCATGGTCGTAATCGTCTAATAGAGAAAGGCCTTTTAAAAACTGATTTAAATACTCAAAACCTTTTTGAGTTGCTTTTTCTTCTATCGCTCTGCTAACGATTTGGATACCCGAGTGTAGAAATTTTATTTCTTTGTCTTTTTCGGCAAGTCTTTTTTTGTTTATGCTATATCCTTTTACCAGATAATCTTTTAGCACTTGATTTGCCCAAATTCTATAAGCTGTTCCTTTTTTCGAATTAACTCTATATCCAACAGACAGTATAGCGTCGAGGTTATAAAAATTTATATTTCGTTTAACCTCCCGGCCCCCATCTTTTTGAACTTGTGCAATTTTTGCACTAGTTGCCTCTATGTCTAATTCTTTCGAAGTGTAATTTTTTTTCAAATGACGACCAATAGAAGTTCTATCAGTATCGAAAAGATGCGCAATTTGATATTGGTCTAACCAAAGCGTTTCTCCAACTAGCTTTACAGCTACAGTAATATTAGACTTTTCGTTGTGATAGATTTCTATTTGATTCTTTTCACCCATTTTATAATCAAAAGCGCTAATTAATTTTAAAGGCTTTAAAGGTTATACTTTTAAATCTTCAAAAAGAAGTAAAACAGGCAGAAGGTTTCTACTTCGATACAACCTTAATTCGCTCCTTCACTTCTTGCGCAACTCTCCTAGCTTCATCAATATCCTCATTTACAATGGTTACATGGCCCATTTTTCGAAAAGGGCGTGTTTGCTTTTTTCCGTATATATGCGGCGTAACACCATTCATAGCCATGATTTCGGCAATGTTTTCATACACCACATCTCCGGTATGCCCTTCGGCTCCAACCAAATTCACCATAATTCCAGCGACTTTGCTATCTGTTCTGCCCAAAGGCAAATCTAAAATAGCTCTGATATGCTGCTCGAACTGATTGGTATAACTGGCTTCAATACTATAATGGCCGCTATTGTGAGGTCGAGGTGCCACTTCGTTTACTACAATTTTATCATCTTCGGTTTGAAACATTTCCACGGCGAGAATTCCGATATGGCCAATTTTTTCAGAAACTTTTAAAGCGATTTCTTGTGCCTTTTCAGCTACTATCTTATCAATTCTTGCTGGGCAAATAACATACTCTACCTGATTGGCTTCAGGATGAAATTCCATTTCAACAACAGGGTAGGTGACTACTTGTCCACTTGGGTTGCGAACTACTATAACTGCAAGCTCGTTTTTAAACGGAATCATCTTTTCAGCGATGCATTCACCCGCAGGTAGCCCTTTTACATCTTCCATCGAACGCACCACTTTCACGCCTTGTCCGTCATAACCAAATCGCGCGGCTTTCCAAACAAAAGGGAATTCTAAGCCTCCATTAATAATAGCATCTTCAATTTCACTGGCATAAGCAAATCGTGAAAATTCTGCGGTGGGTATTCCTTTATCAGTATAAAAATTCTTTTGCGTCGCCTTGTTCTGGATGATGCGAAGTGTTTTCGTTGGCGGATAGACTTTCACACCTTCATCTTCCAATTTTTCCAACGCATCAAGATTCACATTCTCAATCTCAATGGTTAAAACATCAACTTGTTTTCCAAAGTCGTACACGGCATCAAAATCCATCAAACTTCCTAGAACAAAATCATCGCAAGCGATTCGGCATGGAGCGTCTTTTGAGGCGTCTAACACTTTGGTTTTGATGTCAAATTTTCGGGTTTCATAGAGCATCATTTTACCAAGCTGCCCGCCACCCAAAATTCCTAATGTAAAATTCGAAGAAAAGTAGTTCATCGACTATGATTTCAACAGCTTTCGTTAGCCGTTTCACAAAAATACGTCGAATTCTTAAAACCCGCATGGGTTCTATGAAAAAGCGAAATCAAAACTGTATATTTGCCCCCTGCCAAAAGCAACGATAATGCAGCTGCACGATAAAAATTTTAAACCCTACCTCACCGAAGCACAAATATTGGCTGCGGTGCAAAAGGTGGCCGATGCCGTTGCTGTAGATTACCAGAACGAGACACCCATTTTTGTTGGGGTCTTGAACGGGTCTTTTATGTTCGTATCCGATTTTTTAAAAGCCTATCCTCACCCATGTGAGGTTTCTTTTGTAAAAATGAGTTCATATCAAGGCTTGACCTCTACAGGTATAGTTGAAACACTTTTAGATGTTTCTGAGGATATCGAAGGAAAAAGTGTTATAATCCTTGAAGATATTGTAGATACTGGGCGAACATTGAAGGAACTGATTCACATGTTTTCTGATATAAATATCAAGGAATTCAAAATCGCGACCTTATTTTACAAATCGGAGATTTATACCGGGGAGTACACCATCGATTATTTTGGAATGGAAATTCCCGATAAGTTCATTGTAGGTTATGGACTGGATTATAACGAACTAGGCAGAAACTTGAGAGCTATTTACCAACTAAACCAACCACATATGATTAATTTGGTATTATTCGGAAAACCGGGTGCCGGAAAGGGTACGCAAGCCGAATTTTTAAAAGAAAAATATAATTTGAAACACATCTCTACCGGAGACTTGTTTCGTTATAACATGAAGAATGATACCGAATTGGGTCAATTGGCGAAGTCTTACATTGAAAAGGGAGACCTAGTGCCCGATGAAGTTACCATCAAAATGTTGGAAGATGCTGTTGATAAGAACCCCGATGCAAGTGGTTTCATTTTCGATGGTTTTCCAAGAACTACAGCACAGGCGGAAGCGTTAGATACTTTTTTGTCCACCAAAAATATGAAAATTGATGCGACCATTGCCTTAGAAGCAAACGATGAAGTGTTGATTGAACGTATTATAGAAAGGGGGAAGGTAAGTGGGCGAACCGATGATCAAGATGAAGGCAAGATTCGCAATCGTTTTGAGGAATACAATGAAAAAACAGCCCCTTTGAAAAATTTCTACGAAGGGCAGGGAAAGTTTCATAGTGTATATGGTATTGGTGCAATTGATGAAATCACACAACGATTGGCGAAAGTAATCGAAGAGTTATAGTATTTTAAAGTTAATTTATAACCTCAATTTTGTCTTTTGGCTAATCAATTATTAAAAAGAGCGTTTATGAAACAAGTAATTCTTATCGTTTTTTGTCTTTGGGGAACCTCAACTTTTTCGCAGGAAATAAATACCGCAAAAAATGAAATTTCCGTTACTGGAGAGGCCACTGTTCGAGTTCAACCCAATCAGGTAATACTGCAATTGGGGGCAGAGACTAGAGGCAAGGACCTCTTAAAAACGAAATCTAAAAACTCTGATATTATTTCAAAGGCAATTGCGTATTGTAAATCTAAGGGTATTGCCGAAAAGCATATTCAGACAGATTATATTCGAATGACCCCAAGTTATAATTACAACAGTCTGGGCGAATTAAATTACTACAATGTTGATCAGTCGCTTTCCATTACCCTTGAGCAAATGGAAATTTACGAAGAAATACTTACCGAGCTTTTGAAGATCGGTGTAAACAAAGTACAAGGAGCTAACTTCAGTACCACCGATTTGAAGGAGAACAGAATAAAGGCAAGAAAATTAGCGATTGAAGCTGCCAAAGAAAAAGCTGTTTTTTTAGCCTCGGAGGTGGGGATTAAGCTTGGCAAAATAACGAATGTATCTGAATATGCTACCAACAATAATTATTTCGAATTAATGAGTTCGGCAGCGATGTCTCAAAATGTAATTCAAAATATCGGTGGTGATAGCACAGTACAAGGGCTATCAGTGGGGATGATTCCCATTAGAGCTTCGATAACACTTACCTATCAAATAAAATAGCAATATATTTTTATAAGGTATTGCTATCCGGAAAATAATAAACGGATGTAAATCTTTCAAAACACTGTTGTTCTCTGTCTTTGAAGAAAATAAGCGAAAATGCCCGAGGAAGTAATTAGTGCCAAAGACGGATTAAAGGGCTGCGCTTTTACTTGCGGAATAGCTCTTTTGCTTTTTGTGCTCTCTGCCGCAGGTTATCTGATTTACATTTATTATTTAGATGATTCAATACCAATTGGCTAGGTGCAATACAAATACTAAACGATTCAAATGACTGAAGGTAATTTTGTAGACTATGTAAGAATCTTTGCCGAATCAGGTAATGGCGGCAAGGGCTCTGTACACTTGCATCGAGAAAAGTTTATTACCAAGGGTGGCCCCGATGGCGGTGATGGCGGTCGTGGTGGTCATGTGATTTTAAGAGGTGACAAGAACTTATGGACACTCGTAAACTTTAGATTCAAAAAGCACTTTAAAACTGGTCACGGGGAGCACGGTAGCAAAAATCGAAGTTCTGGCGCCGATGGGCAAGACACCTACTTAGATGTGCCACTGGGTACAGTAGTACGTGATGCAGAAACCAATGAGATTTTATTTGAGATTACTGAAAATGCCGAAGAGAAAATCTTAGCCAAAGGTGGTATGGGAGGTCGTGGTAATTGGCATTTTAGATCACCAACTAATCAAACCCCGAGATACGCACAACCTGGAGTACCCGGACAAGAGGTTTCTGTGATTCTAGAACTTAAAGTGTTGGCCG
>Ga0209187_1004570_pt1 | contig 10431 bp, 13 predicted proteins | sample BantaG_FD_187430 | JGI IMG/M metagenome (GOLD analysis project Ga0209187, IMG submission 187430) | Marine algal microbial communities from Bantry Bay, Ireland - BantryBay_4 metaG (SPAdes) (version 2) | ecosystem: Host-associated > Algae > Red algae > Unclassified | place: Bantry Bay, Ireland... | reverse complement strand
AGCATGGTCCACGTTGCCAACGCGATGACTGGTCCGCATGCCCGTGCGGCACTTGTCACCAACCCGCGTGGTGCGGCCTATCACAGGGCGTACGCGGGTGGCATCGGCTCCGGCATGGCCGAAAACGTCGCCTTGCTGTACGCAGGGGCGACGCAGGCCGGTATTGAGTTCGGCGAGTCGGGTTCTACGGAAGTCCCCAACTCGGACGTTGTTCGGCGACGGATTCACAAGCGGCTTCAAAAGGCGAGTGCAACTAAAAAGAAGGCCCACGTCGATCGCATCAGTAAACTGCTGGGCGCGCTGAGTGGCCCTGATGGATCTCCTCGACTGTACGTTGGCCCCTCGCCTCTCCTGTTGAGCCGTCTCTTTCCTCCTACTCTTTCCCGCATTGTGATACAGCGAGTTGCAGCGGCACCTTGACACTGCCTTGAGGCTTAATGACATCCTGCATAATCGCTCATTTGGTGCTTTCCGCTGAACAGAGACGCCCGCCACCTCCGAGATGAGTCGTCCGGCCGACATGTGGTGGAAGAGTCTCGCGACGCCCCGCCGGCGGCTGGCGGGGCGGGTCGGAGCCAGATGCCGGCCGCCGGCCTGCACGGGGGAGCCATTATCGGTGCCGCTGGCGATGAGCGCACCGATTTCAACCATCTCGGCCCGGCGGAGCTTTCTGACAGCCTTGGCCTGTTTATTTACGGACCAAGCCCCTCGGCCGAGCGAGAGAGCGTCGTTTTCAAAGCACGAGCGGGGATGGAGAGCCAATTCGTCTGTGGACACACTGTGTCCGGCTCGTCTTTGTCAGCGTCTACTGTGGGCGCGCTCATTTTGTGCAAGTGGGGGAGCGCCGGGCAGGATCATTCATCTATCGAGGACCTTTCTGCGGGCTTGGTTGACACGGTCACGCGCTGGGTGTCTTCTCATCGTTGAGGGTTGGTGTTAGTATCCGTTTGCTCGCCTTTGGTTCGTCTTGTGCCTTTGACAATAAACTTGTCTTCGCATGCTTTTCTCTTCGTCACCATCTACTCTCGCTCCATCGGCAACGGCTCAAAGGCATCCCTCCAGGGCCCCTCTGGACCTGCCAGCTCCGGCACATTCCGGACGGCCTCTAGAAGGCAATGATCAAAGTGCTTGCCAACATTTGCCGCCGACAACGAGATGATGGCTAAGGCGTGGCGGAGGCCGTCGGCCTCCTCCGGGAAGGAATGATGCATCGTCCTCAGCAGGCTTGACAGCTCGCTGAAGACCTCCTCGATAGGTTTAAAATCTGAGCTATAGGGAGGCAGCCGCAGAGGGAAGACACCCGCCGCCACAATCCACGCGTCCGCTTCAGCCGTGTAAATGGGTGCGTTGTCCAGAAACAGGACGCATTTTTCGGCTTGAAGCGCCCAGGGCAGCCCCGGGACAAACTTGTACATCGTTGGCAGCAGCCCTGCAAGGAATATCAGCCAATCGTCCGAGTTCTGCGACGGGGGAGTGGGTATTGTCTCGCAGTGGATGACGCCTGTCTAGTTCGATACAGCCATCATTGTGGATGTTCGCATCATGTGCTTTTCGGCGCGGGAAAGGCAGTCATATCGCATCCCACACAGCCACCTGCCACGCCTGCGTCGCACGTCTCCTCCGTCCTTGTGCGTCTCGTCAACTGAGACGATGCACCGGAGTGGAATTGAAAGCATGACGCGCGCAAACGCCACTCATCGCTCTTGGTCGCGCTCCCTGCACATTCGGTACAGCTTTCGGTAGGAGAAGCCAGTTGCCCGAAGGACGCGGTCCAGCGTTCCAATAAAGGTCTTGTACGAGGCGCGGTAGCCAGGGAGTGTAGATAGAATAGCAAAAACGTCCTTTATTTCACCTATCAGCTGCTCTGGGTCCGACAGGATGACGGCATTGACGGCTTGAAGGAAGTGCGAGTCGTAGATGACGTTGTCGGCGTGTCGGTTGCGTAGGACCGGGTCTGGCCACCACTCGCCCGACGCGATGTAGGCGGAGATCCAGCCCTGCACCGTCGCACGGTTGCAGGCGAGGCGCTGCGCGGCCTCCTTCTTGGAGGAGCCCTCAAATAGCACTCAGGAAACCGCCAGCATCCGAACGATGCCATCAAAGACCATAGTACCCTGTCCTTGAAGCAGAGCACGGAGCGGCGTGTCCACTTGCTCGTCTCGTCGACAGCCGGCGTCGCCTGTACTAGAATCCCTATCTACCGAGATACGGCTCAAGATAGCGTTGTGGCCCGCGTGCTCACATTGGCCAAGTGTGCGGGAGGGCCAGATGCAGGCACGGGAAAAGAAGTAGTCTGCGTGGCTCTGGAAGGTCTCTGTCAATTGCAATGTTCCAGAATGAACTCAGCACCCAATCCATCGGGAAGCCGGTGTACTTCGAACGGCCAGCCTCAGTGCTCGCGTCGGGCCGATCGACACGGAGCCAGCCCGCAGCCAGCCCGTGCCAAGTGGCATGATACGATCTAGTGGAGCTCAGCGATGCTACCCAGGAGGCTATGGAGCTCCCCTTTGTCTTTTGCATCGAACAGCCACATGAGCTTGATACTCGATTCCATCAAGTCCGCTACCTGGCTTCACGTGGGACTTTGAGCGATCGCAAAAGAGAGCACAGTGAGGAAACCATCGATCTTTGGTTGCTGCTGCTATTGTACATGGAGCCAAACATGCCCAACACCACGCTTACCGCATCTCGTCCAAAACAGAGATCACTCAAGGATGCATGTTGTACACGAATAGGGGTGCGGGCAATCAGTTGCAGGGCGCGCACTGCCTAGGAGTACGTATCGAATTTCTAGTAGACATGGTCACGCGAGTCTCATGGGAGGGCTCGTACTCGCCGCTAACATGTCTACAGTATGACCAGTGGCGTGCAGTACATCCAGTGCTCGATACGCTGGCTTCGTTCAGTCGCAACCAGCTCGACTTTCACAAAAAGACATGTCTGGCCGAGCTGATGCGCCTGGCGGAAAAGGAGCACGCCGGGCCCGGTACGCATGAGGAGCCCTAGCGGTTGACGTCGGAGTGTGACATCTGCCAGCAGGTGGCACGGGCTCCGTCTCTGCTCCGCGTGACGATGCCCAGCGACAAGCTCACCTTCAATCGCTTTGGATACTGTAACCTGATGTTCATTGACGGGTAATCCATCGTCCATGTGGGCGTTCACGACACGGCGTTTAGCGCCGCGGCCTTCGCCGAGAGCTAGGAGCTGGACGCCTTCTGGTTTCTCCACAGCTGCATCTGAGAACTCTTGTTCATTATCCACGCTGAGCAGATGCAAACCGACTAGGTGCTGCAGGTCAAGCCGCGCACGTGCGCTGCCCTGACGAATTCGGCAGATGCCGTCGTGATCCTGTCGGGCGTGGAGTCCCAAAACGCGTTGGAATCGGTGAGCGGCATCACTACCTCCTCAGTGGGATCTACCAGCGTGCCCACGCCGAGCTCCTACGGCCAAATTCTGACGTTGGGCTACCGATGGCCGTGTCTTCCATGAACAGCGCCGCGAAACCGAACGCACTGGTAGTCACCCTCCTTGATTTCGGTGTCATCCAGGGGGTGCCCATGGTGCTGCTAGCTCTCCCCGCGCAACGATAGAGGCTACTAGCCATGTTCTCGCACGAAAGGAGATGCTGAGACGCGCCGCCAAGGAGTGCGTGCGACTAACATTGGCATCGCGCGTGCCTGCCGCGGCGGACCGAGAGGTGAGCCCCAGGAAACGGATACTCTCCTGTTGAGATCTCTCCGTCGCCACGTGACAGGGGCCATACCATGTCATCGGCCTGGAGGGAAAGGTCACTTGGGTGGCACTTGACGGCCACTTGGTGCAGTTTGCCATCGATCAGGTGAAGGCATACATCATGTCAACGCCCTCGATGGCCACTGAATCGGCAGCCAAGTCAGTCACTTGCGATATGTTGGTGCCCACAATCTTGGGGGGAACGAGCCCCACTGCGCCGTGCGCCACAATATCAGACCAAGGGATGCAGCAGCCGCTGGCGCCCCCACGTGCTGCCTCGCCCCCTCTGGTCGCGATTCACGCGGCGCCCCCGGTGCATTACCAAACTCCACCGGCCAACCAAGACCACAGAGCCATGCTGGACGCGATGATATATGAAGGGGCGCTCCTTGCCTCGGTGCGACCAGGCTGTAGTCTCTTGACCGGCAGCGGCAACAGCCCTCGCCATTGGACGCGGCATGTGGCGGACACACTCGGGCTCGCACAACTGTCAGCCGACGCCACTCCGGGCTCAACCTTCGTAAGCGGAGCGTCCCGTTAACCGGAAGACGGTCGTCCTACCAGCTGTGGGACCAAGATATCACACTGGCCTCTCTACGGAGCAAAGAGGAGTTGACGCATGTGCAGCGCACCATTTTTTTGTACGGAGTGTGCGACGCCGAAGAGCACCCGAACGCCACGCTGGTGGACCACTCGCCATCTAACCGCGCCCAACTGCTACTTGGCTCGGACCCCGCCCTGCACTCCAAGAGGCTCTCAGACGGCATGCTGTTCGGGCTACACGGCCCCTACGGCGACGACTGTCTGATGGGAGGGTACGAGCACTTTGAGGTGCTCACCAAGGCCACCATCGTCCGCAGTCAAGGCGAGGAGCGGGCGCTCGACAATTCTAAGCTTGTCAGTGTCCGAATCTCGCCGGTGACGGGAAAGGACCCGTACTTCACTATCGACCAGGTAGCGGATGTCTACAAGCTCGAGTTGCTACCTAAGGGGGCTGTCTTCAAGATTTTTGCATCCGCCCAGGCCAGCGCGGCATGGCTCGGTCATACACGCCCGGACCTCTCTTGCGGAATCAATTTCTATTACCAAGTGTCCCAGCCGATGTCTGTACCGGCCGCCTTGCGGGCGCCTGATGCGGTCGTGTGATACACTAAGAAGGGGCGCGCACTCACCCTCGCCTCCCATCAGCTCGACCGCGCGACGCTACGCATACACTCGTAAGCAGACGCATCCTTTGCGACGGGCTGGGCCGAGGTGTCTCATGTTGGCTACATCCTGCTCCTCTGAGACACGGCGGGACGCGTACGCACCACAAGCTGAGAAGCCAAGGAAATCTCAATCAAGCACTCTACATCTGTCGTCGTCCGGCGCGTACCGCATCTAGACCTGCAGAGAGCTGTGTGCAGAAACGAGAGGAATGTGGCATGCCTCGAATTTTAATGGAGTCATACAGGCCCACTATACAGATGGCGCGTTGAGCGCAGGCCAGCGCGAGGTGAGAGCTGCGTCAGTATCCCTGAAGCTCTTGAACACACAACTGTGACGTGCGCTTTCCAGCAGCTGATATTCCAGCCGCCACCATGAGTCTGATGCAACTAGTGGTGTGCAATACGACCGGTGCGACAATGGCAGTCTGTGCCCAATAGCGATCAACACGAAGACCTCGAGGCAACAAGAAAAACTCAAGAGTCGCCGTGCCCGAGCCAAGCGAAAGGCCAACGACCGCGACCGCGGTTTTCGTCCGCGCCGAGCGCGCCAGTACCTCGCCCAGTACCGGCAAATCGAGGTCAAAGACCACGGCGGCCGCGCTCGTGATCCCCGCGTAGATGGGTCCCCCACCAAGCGTGACACGGTTGGCGATCAAGTAGAACGCCGCGAAGGCCATGGACATGGTGCCGCGGATGCCATTGGCGAGCACCTGGCGCTCCGCATCTCCTGCAGCGACGAAAAGGGGATGGATGCCCTCGAGGAAGCCGGCAGATGCGGCCGACGCCATACCCGTGGACGTCGGGCCGGCAGGCAGCGGCGGTGGTGGGCCGTGACCTTGCGGTGCCCCGGCCGTTGACGAATCAGGGTCGTTCCCCCTCAGCAATGGGTGTGTCTGAACATGGACGCGGTTTGCGTACGGTCAGCCCGCCCACAAAGAGCAACTCGCCACCGCGCTTTGCACTTGTACGTGCCTTTCTGCGGGTGTTATTGGTGCCGTGGACTTGAATATCACCCCGGTCTAGACCCTAGTATTTGGGCGGGGCGTTAAGGCAGCTGTGGCTACGTTGCAGGAGCCTGAATTTCAAGGTGGGCTCCTCTTTGTTTTCTCTACAACCGACCCGTCCCGTGCTTTCTGGGCACCAGACAATCCCAGGTACAACGTGTGCTCACGCACACTGTGCCCTCTCGGTTCTTCGCAACAGTTACAGAGCCGCCGTCTCTAAACATCCTCCGAAGCAATTGCACAACGCAAGAACTTTCTGTCGTGGCATCGGCTTAGAATCGACCTCGTCGTCGAGTACACCAAATGGCGCCGCCGTGCCTGTGGGCTGCTACGGTGCTCCGGGCGTCGACTGTGGCCGCCGGCTTTAACATGCGGACGGACCTGGGAGGCTCTTAGTGGGCGCTCAGCCGATATCACTGCAGAGGGCGCCTCGGTACAGGCTAGCCCGTGAATCACACGGCGCCGGCGGCATCGGCCCGCTCGTCTGCATTGTCTCGTTCTCGAGCATTCTTTTTCTAACTACGATCGCCGCATGGGCCCTCAGAGCCGTCCTGGCCGCCGTTGAAAAGCCCGTCCCGGACGCCGTCATGGGGGGCACCAGACGAGAAATCGGCATACCTGAGGCGGGCGACGGCATCCAAACATCCTTTGATTATGTCATAGCTCTGTGACTGATGTAGTGGCATGCGCAGTCAGCCTGGTCCCGCGTAACGACGTTGAGCTGTGACTTCGAGAAGCGCCGTGGATGCGCCGTCAGCGCCCGCTGGGCTCTTGCTTTCGCTCTGCGCGGAGCACTTTGGCTGCCCGGTGTCTTTCGTGTAAACGAAGTCAACGCGCAGAGCACCTTTAGACGCCCTCAAACAGCTGACAGACAAAACGCCGAAAGCGTGTCGTCCGTCGCCAGGTCGACTTTGAAGCTCGTCTCCTGCAAAACGCTTCACAAGAAGACGAAAGCCTTGCTAGAAGAGATTCTTGGGGTGTCGACGGCGGCCGCATACGTCTCAAGACGACGTTGGGAGCGGCACTTGTCGCCGCATTTTGCTAGTCACGCCCAGCGAACGCGCATAGATAGCCGCAGGGCGAGAATAGCGGTCATCGCAGCGGACCGACGGGCGCAGCAACCCGTAACAGTTGAAAACGCGCAAAAGCGGCGGTAGCCACCTGCACCTGGGCTGGTGAACGAGGATGGGCCGGAATGTGCTTGCTACATCCGCCTAGGGCGTAAGCTGTGGCTGCCCGCCGTGGGGGCAGGGATTTTCCACTTCTAAACGGGGGACGGCGGCCGCAGCTGCCTGCAGCAGGAAACGGCTGTCGCCGAGAGGGGCGGCGACAGCCGCGGCTGGTCAGTGCCAGCAGGAGTCAACTGCGTTTCCGGGCTCAAAACGGCGCCCACAATGAGCAGAAGGCGTCCTCAGTCGGCTTGGTAGCTCCACGTGGGTGACGAGCCGAAAATCACTGTCGCCCGGACAATTTCTCGTGCTGTTAGATTGTAGGTGGCAACGGGATGCAGCCTTGTCTACTTCTGAACTCATCTGGACATGAAGAACAACACCTGTGATCAGACGCACCGGCTCTGAGCGCCCAGTAGCGCGCCAAAGAACGGTAAAGAGGGTTGTCTAAGTGCCCAGGGCCGCTTGACGGCCGTGATCCGGAAATCATAGGATGCAACTGCGAGACAACTGCTGCAGCACAAAGGAAAGCTTCCATGGATCCTGCAGTGACTTGCTTTCAATCTACGACATCTGAAGCGGCATGAGATGTCGCATTCCTGAGCTACACACAGGCGAGACGCGCGAGCCATCTGCTGCAACCTGCCGCCCGCGAAGTGCCCGGAAATGTCGCGGCCGACAGCGCGGCCAGAGCGTCCGCCATCACTGGCATGTACGACCGGCACCTGGACGCGCGTAATGACACCCCAGACTGCTGGCGTCGCCCTTTTCTGGACAAGAACACGCGGACGATATAGCCTAGGGGGTCGCTCGTGTGCGAAACAATAACGGGTCCGGATTGACTTGATTGAAGTCCAAGCATGCAGTTCGCTGTGTCGTACAAATATACGTTGCCCAAGAGCAAAGTGGCCTCACATGCGTACTTGACAACTGTGTCAACATCAGAAAGTAGCGCCCCTCAAACACTGGCCATTGTCGGCAGATCCCATGATATTCAATGTCAGCTTAGCTGCTGCTCAGCATTTGGCAGTGCTTGGGTCAGTCAAAGACGACCAGGACCTTGTTCGCTCTGGAGAAGACTTCCCAAGGGAAAGCTGTGTGATGCCAAGTGCATCCTTTCCGCTTTGGGACATCTCGTTGTCCGCACCACTGGAGGCTGCCAAGTTCTGACAACATGCGTCAGCAGCACACCCTAATCAGTCAGGGCCGTGAGTACAACCGGACTCGAACTGGAAGAGATGTGAAGTGAAGCACAAAGCACAGGAGTGGTGCCTGAGCCATCCTAGGGAAGCCCATATGACTGCTGTTCGCGACAGCTCTATGGCTGCTGCTGGGTTGCTGATCGAACTCGTTGCAACACACCGCGCAGGAAACCTTGCTTGGCAGGTTGCTTTCCTTTCGATTGTACAGGTACCGAATGTAACACACCGAGCACACCATGGAGACCCCAAACGATCGAACAAATCGAAATCAAAGACCTGTTACTCATGACCCCACGGAGAGCTCCCTCGCATCGAGTGCGAAGGCAGCTCTTCATCTTCTCGCCGCTCGTATTCGTGCACTTGTAGTGGTCACACGAGTCTGGAAAGTTGTCCGAAGACATGGCCCAGCGGACATTGCCGCTTGATGCGCATTCGCCTCGGCCGACGTTGACCTTCCGTACCCCATCCTCGGTGCATGAAAACAGCCAAGAGCCGTTGAAGCCAGCTGTTTATGTGAAACAACCCCAATCAAAGCATGCACAAGCACACCCTGGGGCAGGCATAGCAAGCAGAGAACAAAACCAAGAACGCCTGACGGGTGGAGGACAGCGACACTCGTGTCAGTTTCTAATGAACGCAGCTTGCGGTGACGATGGTCAGCAGCCACCCGCAGTGCCGAGATGCACTCATAAAAACGGTCGGTCATACCTGCTATTTGGACAAGTGGCTTCGCCAAACCCACTGCCAGCCGACGGCTGCGCCACCGCCATCGTCGCGGTGGGCGTTGTCCCCCCCTGTGCCACACCGAACAGACGACGGTCGCTCAATCCGGAGTTTGTGGCCCTGTCGGTGCACCAGTGTAACGCAGACCATCCAAAAAAACACACCAGTACAGAGTGAGAAGCAATAAAGCAGCCGAAGAGCGAAGGCGACGCGGAAGCTCAGCGGTGCTCCTGTCAGTGCCCAGAATGCAAATGCTGCACGAGGAGATGCCGAGCCAGAGCCACAGCAGTCTCCAGTGCCAGCCTAACCGCACGGTTTGGCTTACCTGCCCCGAGCAGCATCGCCCTCAATTATGACTGGGCGCGCCGGACGCTGCGACGCGGGAGAAGATCCATGTCGTCCTCTTCCTCCCTCGTGCGAAAAGAACCTGACGATGATGCATGGGAAAGGTGACGAGCAGCAGTCCGTGAAAAACAAAAAAGCCACAGCAACCAAAACCACACAACGGTCCAGACAGCGCGCACGCCGAAAGCGAGGGAAGAGGGCGCGAGGAGGAAGAGAAACAGCGGTTGTCACGTCAGAACCTATGAAACAACTCAGGAACCTCATGTGGAGGCACACCGGCGGCCAGAATTCAACCCCACAGCCCACATGTGCTTACCGGCGGGTTGTAATCGCGGCCTGAAAGGCACGGCTCATCGCCAGCAACGGAGAGGCGGGAAAAAGTCGCGGTCGTCGGGATCGTACGCCGCGACCCAACGAAATGACTATAACCGCTCGAGAGCTGTTGTTCAGGATCGGAGGAACAAAAGAACCACGAGAATCCGAAAGCACATGCTCAAAGGAGAGCGCGAGGAGAAAGAGGGCAAGCGGAATGGCAGTCGTGGCTGTGTCAGAATACAGAATGAGCGCGCGCAGATCGCGGAACACGTTATCTTCGGCGGCCTCACAGTTGGGCACGGGGCCCGGTCGCGCAATGCCGCACGAACCAACAGCAGCTTACGCTACAGCTCGGATGTGGCTGGGTGGTCGAGGAAGCGCTTGATGCCTGCGATTGATGGCGGCCGGGGAAGCGGACGTTTTGCAAAGCCATCGCTGTCAACGTCAGGCGGTGGTGGCCTGTCAGACCGTGCAGTAGACAGCGGCGACGACGGCGACTGTGATTCAGCGACACTTGAAATTTTACACATTGCTCTGTAACCAAATCGTCGGCGGACATCGTTCGGCACGAGGCATCGTTGCGTGCATCGTGCAACGCACGACACAATTGTGCTTCCGACAGGGCTGATCAACGACACGTGGGTCGTCAGGATCAATACTCGTGAACAGGGCGTGGCCTCAGAAACCCCCCCTGTGCCTTTGAAACACTGCGATTTGGGTTCCACGAGGGGGG
>Ga0209187_1004568_pt1 | contig 10438 bp, 14 predicted proteins | sample BantaG_FD_187430 | JGI IMG/M metagenome (GOLD analysis project Ga0209187, IMG submission 187430) | Marine algal microbial communities from Bantry Bay, Ireland - BantryBay_4 metaG (SPAdes) (version 2) | ecosystem: Host-associated > Algae > Red algae > Unclassified | place: Bantry Bay, Ireland... | reverse complement strand
CTGCCGTCCATGACGCGCAACTTTTCGTATGATCCCCAACTTGCCTTGCAGCATCTCTCTAGGCTGAACCGTGTTTACGGCCCGTACACATATGCGGGGCCGAAATCCACACAGGCGACACTGATCGGGAGAGATCCCCCTGTACCAGTGCTCCCCACCGGGTTTCTGGTACCTCCGGTGCAACACTTGGACTCAGTCCTTCGACGCTTGGTAACAACCACAGAGGAAGCAACCGTGGTAATACCACAATGGACCAACACCAGTTGGTACGCTATTGCCATACGTGCATCTTTCGAGTACGAAGTGCTTTTATCAGCAGACTCAAGGGATACAAATCCCACAACATGGGCCATGATAACCTGCCACTTCCTTCATCGCTATGACGATAATCAGAAAAAACTGAGAAGTGGATACAAACATGTCAAACTACAAACAACAACAAGACGAAGAAACATCAACACCCTAAAAAGACGTAAGACCCCGACATTGTCAATCGCACCCCCCCCCACCGGGGTCAGCCGAGCAAGTCACTGAACAGTGAACCTCGCTACTCCTCGCTGTCATGACGACGCGAGTCCCGGCGGGAATCGCGGCTCGCGCCAACACTGGCCGCCGACTCATGCGAGACACTACGCGCACGCGTGTTGCGCGCCTAGTGCAGAGCCCCCGTCGACGGGCCTCCGCCCTCGTGGGTCCGACGACCAAGGATGCTCTGCGCGTTGAAGCGCGCCGGCGTGGCCTCCTCCTCTGGCTGGATAGCCTCGAGGTGCTGGGCGAAGCGCCCGTAGTTGGCCTCGCCGTCAATGGCGCGAGCCACGGCCTGTCCAATAATGGACAAAGCCAACTCGACACCCCGTCCATCCGCGCGCTCAACAGCGGTACGCAAGCCCGCGATCTGCTAGACCCAGGCGCTAGCCACAGCCGACAAGGCTGCCCCGCGGAGCGCGCGAGCGCGTACATCGCGCGCACGCGCCGACCCAAAAAAGGCAACCGCCGCGGTGGAAGACGCGCGGGTCGGCCAAGTGGCATCCATCGCCCGGGGCGGAGATGGCGAGCGATCGCGCCGCGGCTAACGCGGGCGGTAGCGGCCCTATCGGGCGTCGCCAACGGCGTGAGCCCAGTTCCGACGACCACGACGCCACACCCCGTGGTGGCTCGAAGTGATTCGAGCCATCGGCAGTGGCGCGTTCGGGTCCAACGCCCAGTCGAAATCGACACAAGGGTGGCGAAGGCAAAAGCCGTACTTCTGGTCGGGTCGACCGTAACCCGCACCTGACGGGCTTTCCCGGAGTCGCGGTCGCGCCAGACAACGTCCTCAGGGACCTCCAGTCAGGGAAACGCCGTCACGGCTTGACGCATCTTGCCGTACAAGACGTACTTGGCCTCGCCGTCGGGCGCGTCCTTCAATTTGGACGTATCCAACGCGTCGAAATGATGAAGCGTCCTATCTTTTCAGTGGACGAAGAGCTTGTCCTTCTGCAGGGTGTGAACACACGCAGCAACTAATTTGCAGTAGTACTCGGAGTACACCTCTTGCCAGACTGAGCTGTAGGCGTTGCGCAACGCATCCGCCACGTACGACACCACAACGGGGGACACCATCGCACCCAATGCCAACTTTTGCGCTATAAAAGAACCACCAACTCGCAAGCTTTCCGCCTATGCGCTCCGTTTTGATGTGTGGACTGTATTTTGGAGCTTTGTCGTGCGTGCAGAAAAAGTAGGGTGCCGGTTTTGTGGTACTTTTTGCGCTCTCGTTGACGCCATGCTTCCATGATGGGCATGTGAGGCGTGCTCGACCAGGGAAAATTGCAAGCATGTACATGACGAGCCTGACAGCCTATCAGAAGTCGAAACTGAGCATTGCGAAAGCGCTGGCGGTCGGGACCGAAAGTGAAGCGCCGGCCCTTGGACTCGGCCGTACCGTTTCATGTCACTCGCTGGTCGCACAGATTACGAATCGGGGACACTGTTTGATTGCATGTTCTTGTCATCGTCGCATGCCAGCCAGCCGGCTTGATCCGCCGCATCAGTTTGAGTGGACTGTTTTAATCAGCTGGATCATTGTTGCAGCGGCTACTGCTGAGCTGAAAACCGGAAGCAGCGCTTCACCAGTGCCGCGCAACCCACGCGCATTCAGGCGCTTCTCGCATTTACACCCCCTTTTTTTCGGAGTACCACCGGAACTCCCATATCTGTCATCTGAGGGACTTTGGCTCCTGAAGGACCAGTTCCGACGCTCCCACATCATTTTTGGGACAGGTTTTATTGCATGAGATATACCTTTAGTTGGCGGCAAAGGACGTCTTGTGGCCGGCGTCGTTTTTCGTCGGACACGGCGTTCGCGTCAGTTTTCATGAAAAGTAAGAAGGGGACTTCTTCGTCACAGGCTACGGTGATCCGCAAAGCGGCTGAGACGCAGGTACCAACATAGCATCTGCAGTGAATATTGCGTGCAATGGCTGGCTTGTGCACGCGATTGAACACGCGGCCCACTGGCTTGGCATGATTGGTATGCAGTTTCCTTTCGAGTAGCTGATGGTTCTTAGCGCTTTGAAGCTTGCTGATGGGAATTGGTGGTGCGGCGACGCGCCATCTGACGAAGAATGCGACGCAGCAGAGTTTCGGAGAGACCTGAGTGTCATGATTTTCTACTTGACGGAATACCTTGACTGCGTCCTGGAGTACACGAGTCGCAACTTGCACCCGGCGTGGAAGGGAAAGAACCGAACTGTGCTGGACTTGCAAGCGGCCCCCCAGAAAGTTCAGCAGTTCGTCCGTGTCAACGCGATCAAACCAGCGGGGAAACCCTTGGTACTTCCGAACAAGAACCATGGAACCGCTACAGACTACTCTATCGACAATTCGCGTGCCCTCACTGTGGCATCGACCGCGCCGGCGTCGTCCCATCCTGCCTGGAAAACCCGCGTACGCGGGCAAAGCGGCTTCACGCTGCTCTGCGGCGCGTTCTACGCGCGATGGGCCACCCAGTTCACGATTGTGAGTATCGTAGCGAGGACTTAGGGCACCGGCCTGGCCGCGTAGGTGCCGTGCTTGTTCCCACGCGTTAGGCCGTCGTCCTCGGAGTAATAAAGTAGCGGGCTGTCTCCTTATGCCTTTGTGCCTTGCGACCCATCGTGGGTTCTCGCGCGGCTCGGCCGCTCCCCGTCCGACACCTCGCACACGCCGACATCCCCGTGAGAACCCCAAAAAACACCCACCCTCCCCTCCGCCGCACCCGACCGCCGCGCCGACCCAAGGGGTCAGGCGTGGACGGTCGGGGGCGGCGCCGCGGCTCCGCCTTCGGCGGGGCCAAAAACGGGGGCTTCTTCGCATAGGGCCACCGGTGGCGGGTCGACGGACGTGTGGGGCAACCCCAAGCAGGCAGCGCGGCGCAAATTAACTCGCATCGCCTCGTGCGGGGCGTCCGTTGCGTCCATCCAGGTGGGTTGCGGGTACCCGGTCCAGTAGGCCTGGACCCGGAGGGTCCCTTCGGGCAACACCGCGTGGTCCACCATGCGGTCCACGGCGTGCAGCTGGCCATCGGCCTCCGTACCATGGAAGGAGCGAGCCACCCGAAGCGCGGGGTGTTGGGCGGGACCCTCGGCGGCCACGCCCGACGCGCGGACGACTTGCGTGACGTTCTCGCGGCGGTGTTCCCCTTCCACGTCCAGAAGGACCGTGACTCCGTCCGTGGCGACCACGCGATACGGCCCGCGGGCGACGAGCGTCAGACTGCCGCCGGCACCCTCATCCTTTTCGTGGTCGCGCAGCCACGTGCAGCCACCAACGTTGAGCGTTTCCCCGCGCAGCGCGAGGCGCTTTTCGTGGTCGGGCTTGTAGCGTCGTCACGTCGCCTGGAGCATTGCCCGCGTCTGCAGGATGAGTTGCAAGAGACGGGTGCGGATAACGGCCTGGGCCTGTTTCTCGGCGGCGGTGCCGCGCTGCGCCGTGAGGGGGTACGCCTCGGTCTTGGGCACGTGCTTGAATTTTCCAGGTAGACACCCCCATGGGGTTGACCAACTCCAACGGGGCGACCCCGGGGCTCCGGTGTGGGCGACTATCATACGCTTGCGTCAGGGCCACGAGGAGTGGGTCCCACGACCGCGGATGCTCCCTCACATTACGGTTGAGGATCGCATGCATCGTGCGGTAGAACCGCTCCGTCTGCTCGTTCGACTGCGGGTGCGACAGGGAGGTTACCTTAAGCGCAATGAAGAGCAGGTGCAAACCTGGCCCCAAAGGTGGCTGGTAAACTGGGGTCCCTCGTCAGATAGAAGCGGGTCCGGTGGACCATAGAAAGCCACCCAGTAGTCCAGGACGACCAAGGCGCAGTCCACCGCCGACAAATTGTCCATCAGGATGGCACGCACCAGTTTATTAAACCTATAGGTGATCAGCAGGATGAGCCGATGGCCGGAGGCCGTCTCGTAGAGAGGCCCGTAGAGGTCCATCGCGACGTCCTGAAAGGGAATCGTGGCAAGGAACAGGGTGAGGGGCGAGCAACGGACCAGGGGGCGCACCCACTGCCGGGCGCAGCTGTCGCATTTTCTAACATTGGAGACGACATCGGCCGCCATCCCCACCCAGTAGTAATACCGCCGCATCGCCGCCTACTTGCGGGACTCTCCGGGGTGCCCCGCGAGGGCCGCGTCGTGCTTCAGGAGGGGAACCTGCTCCTGTAAAAAGGCCGGGACCACCACCTGGTGTGCGCCGTCGGGTGCCGCGCGACGGCGGAGGAAACCGTCGGTGTCCTCGAGGAAAGAGATGCGCCGGCCGGCGTTCACAAACTTGACGACCCCTTGGCAGTATCCATCCTCGGCTTGGGCCGAGAGCACCGCGTCGCGTTCGATGCCACGGACCATCGGGCCGCCGACGTAGTCGGCGGCGTCGAGCCCCCGAACCGTGTTGGCCCGCACGGCGAAGACGGGGACGACGTCATCGAATGCCGCCTTGTCGCTGACCCCGGACTCCAGGCGGGAGATGCCGTTCGTCATCTAATACGTCATCCGCGGTTTGCAGGCGACGTCAATCTCCAATCTCGCTCAGGCGTAAGCGTCAGAGTGCCAAGTGGGGGCTCCCCGAGCTCTCGATGTTGAGCATCCACCGCAGGCAGTCGTGGTCAGTGCGCACGAGGAATCGGTCACCCTCAATGTAGAGGCGGAGCTTGAGCGACGCCCAGACAAGCGCTAGGCGCTCTTTCTCCGTGACTCCGTAGGGGAGTGCGTTCATCAACAGCCGCCGGCTGACTCACGCGCCCAGCTAGAGCTTTGCGTCGTCAAGTTCCTGGAGCAGGGCGGCGCCCACTTGCTTCCTGCCGAAGTCCACGTCAAGCACGTTTTTCCGCCCGCGCCGCGGGAGGGCGGGGACCGGTGGGGTCGTCAATTCCACTTTCAGCCGGCCGACCGCCTTCTGCTGCAAGTGTCGGACTGTGATGCTCGTCGGCGACTCCACTGGCGGTTCGCGGATGGATGATGGTCGGTGACCCTCATGGTACCCCACATGGTACATTTGCAAGACGTGGTCAAGTTGCACACATTCGTGTTGGGTGATCTTGGGGCGTTACTTTTGGCATGTTTTGGATTTGATCTTCGCTTTGCTCTAGTGGCTTTTGATTTGGTGAGTGATTCGATTTGGTGCGAGGGCGTGGGCGTCGGTGTGGGCGCGAGAGCAGGGAGCACTTGGGGCGGTGGGGACTATTTGAGAGGCACTCTCGGTTGAGAGAGGCGGGCGAACCTTAGGACAAACCAACAAAGCATGTTCGCACTCACACACACAAGCTCAAGCCACTCAACCACTTCACCGTGGCGCTCTAACCCCTATCCCCATTGCGTTTTCAACAGGTTATGGGCCCAGAGCCGGGGCTGGGACAACAGCAAGGTGTGCCGGCTGGTGTCGCGGCGGTCGCGGCAAGTGCGAAGAGGTCGAGGTCAAGTTGGTTCAAGGACGTGACGGTCAAGGCGCACGGCGCGGCAAAGTCGGCCGCCACGACAAGATGACATCATGGACGGGGGCGCTGCAGGCATGGTGTGAAGTGAGCGGTAGCTCGGTGGATGCGTTGCTTTACTCGAGAGCGGTCTGAGGCGCCAGGCCATCGGGCTCTTCAACCCCTCCGTGTGCCTCTCTCGCCACGTTCTGCCGGCGCGCCACCCCCGCCAGCGCAGTGCTCCCTCCCTTACAGGGTACATGCTCTCACCGCCCCACAAATGGCGACGCCCCTCAATGACCCCGCGAACCCGCGGCTGCGCCACTGGTTGCCCCCATTGGCGCCACAGCGACCCAGGACGGTCCCAACCGGCCGTTCCCCCAAAGCAACAGCGCCCCATTGCCGGTCCCAAACAAGTAAATGGTAGCGCAACCGTCCACGACTGGCACGCGGCAAGGACGACGGGGGTCGCTGCCGCGAATCCGGGGCCGCGCCACTGGACGCCTCCAGTGGCGCCATGGCGCCTCAGCACTCCCGCAACAGGGGGTCGCCAGGCCCGGCGCCCCGCTCAGCCGCGCCCAGGTCTTGACCAACCCCAATGGAACCCCGGAAAGCCGTGAACGCCGGCGACGGCAGCGGCTTGGTGAGCCCATCCGCCGGCATGTCGGCGCTCGAGAGGAAGTAGAAGGCCACATCTTCGCGCGCCTGGTAGTTGCGAACCATGTGGTAGGCGACGTCGACATGCTTGGTCCGCCCTGTCGCCTCGGGGTTGTTGCCCAGCGCCAGGCAGGACTCGTTGTCCTCCACCATCGCCACGGCTCCACCGTCGACGCCCAGAGCCGACAGCAGCTTGCATAGCCACAGCGCCTCCTTGGTAGCCATTGCGGCGGCCACGCACTCGGCCTTGGCCGTCGAGGTGGCCACGGTCGACTGGCGCTTACTTGCCCACGCAATCGCCCCGCCATTGCAGGTGAAGACGAAGCCGGTTGTTGACCGACGACCGTCGATGTCGCCGGCCCAGACGGCGTCGACAAACCCTTGCAGAGGCTCGCTGCCGCTGTAGACCACACCTAGGCGAGTCGTCCCGCGCAGGTAGCGCAAAACTCCTTTGGCCGCGCGCATGTGGTCCTCCTCAGGGCAGGACATGAAGCGCGACAGCACCCGTACGGCAAAGGCGATGTCTGTCCTCGTCGTGGTAGCCAGGTAGAGGAGGGAGCCGACCAACTCGGCGTAACGGTTCCCTATTGGCAGCAGGCCCTCCCCAGTCTTGGTCAGCTTGACCCCCGACGCCATCGGCGTCTTGTTTGGCGTCGTCTTGTCCATCCCGAACGCCTCCAGCAGCGTCGCGGTGTGCCCCGGGTTGCTCAACGTCAGAGTCCTGGCCGCCCGGTTGCGCATTACCTTCATGCCGATAAAGGCCTTGACACTCCCAATGTCGCGCACCTCAAACTTAAAAGACACGGAGCGCTTGATGGCCTCGACCCAAGCCAGCTTCTCGCCTGCCACGATAAGATGCACGCGTGCGCGGGGTGGTGCCACTCAGAGAGGCACGGATCCACCTTGGACCGGACCGCCCCCATCTTTTTGAGCACCTTGTCGAGCTTGATGCCCCACAGCCGCCCCGCCTGCTTTGTCCCGTAGAGCGCCAGGTTAAGCCGACACATCTCCTCCAGCTTCTCCGGTTCGACACCGTCGGGGAGTTTGATGTACATCTCCTTGTCTATCTTCGCATTGAGGAAGGCTGTCTTGACGTTGACATGGTGAATCTCCCAGCCCATTGCTGCCGATACAGCAAAGAGAGCACGTGTCTCGGCCGCTTTGGGTAACGGGGCCAACGTCTCGTCAAAGTCTCGTCCCGGCACCTGGTTGAACCCTTGGGCCACGAGTCGAGCCTTGTAGCGCGTGAGCTTACCCTCCGCGTCGTGCTTGATGTCGAACATAAATCGCGTCTTAATGGCCTTGTGATTCTCGTTGTTCCCCTTGGTCTTGGACCAGGTGCCAAGGTGCTTTTGTGCCGCCACCTCCTCCTTAATGGCCCGCTTCCACAGCGGCCAGTCGGGACGAGCGCGCGCCTCCTTCTTGTTCCCAGGCGGCTTGTGCAAGTCCCAGCCCGCCTCAGCCGCGGAAGCTTTACCGCTTGCCAAGAACGCCTTGGGTTCCTTCTCCCACCATGTTACCTTAGGAGCAGGCTTGCGCTCTGAGCGACGAGGCCCCGGTGTGCCGCTGTCACTGGCCGCAGGTGCTTGAGCAGCTGCGAATGTCGAGCCACCGACGCCGTCCTCGTCCTTCTCCTGGCTATCCCTAGCAAAGGAAGGAGGACCGACTTCGTTGTCGCTGTCAGTGGTGTCGTCGGGGGAGTACTCGTCTTCTCGCCCGCCTTCTGCGCCGAGCATGTCCATTGCCCCTTCCGTGGCGCCATACTTTTCGCCCTCATATTCCGCAGTCAGCCGGGGACCAGCGCTTGACCCGACTGCTGACGTCTCGACCTTCGCCGGGTTCTCCCCCATCAGCACGTCCCGACGCTCGAAGACTTGATTTGTCTCCTCCTCGAGGATGCAGTAGGCCTTGCCACCGACAGAGTAGCCGACAAAGCGGCCGACGTCGGTCCTCGGCTCCAGCTTGCGCTGCTGCTTCTTCGGCTTGAGCGAACACGCCCGACTTCCCCAAACGCGGAATCCCCCGACGTGGGGGCGTCGACCCGTCAGCGCCTCGAGCGGCATCACATCGAGCCCCGCTTTGGGTGACTGGTTGAGCACATGGACGACGGAGGCCAAAGCCTCGGCCCACAGCTCCTCCTACGCACCGGCGTCAAGCAGGGAAGCACGTACGCGCTCCATCAGCGTGCGGTTCACCCGCTGCGCCTTGCCGTTCTGCTGCGACTTGTACGGCGCCGTCATCTCAGACAGGCTGCCCTTATCCTCGTTCCACGCCTGAAGATCTTTCGTGACGTACTCCTTTGCACCTTCGTGACGGACACGCTTCACGTTCACGCCCGTCAGCGTCTCAAGCTGCTAGATGCGCGTCTTGCGCACCTCCGGCGCCATCCCCTTTGTCTTGATAGGCGTAGCCGTGATGAACCCCTTTGAGTCCTCCAGCGCCGTCATAAAGTAGAGGGAGCCACCCAGCGACTCGGTGAGTGGGCCACCAGTGTCGATGTGCACCAAATAGCACTTGGTTGTCGCTGTCGACGAGCGGGGGCTGGGTGACTGAACCATCTTGCCATCCACACACGGCACAAACACCGTGCCAATGACGCGCTTGGCGTCTGCCGCTGACGACGGCATGCCGTCGACCATTGTGGCCGCCCGCTTGAGGTTCTCGAACCCCAAGTGGTTGAACCGACGATGCCACAGCTCCGCCTCCCCAGCGATGCGCGTCGCTGCCGCGCACGCCGAAGCCTTGACCGGCGTGACCCTGAGCACGTACAGCTCCAGGTCGTTGCCCTTTCCGACAACAGACGCCTTGTCGAGCACTCCACTCAAATGGACAGTATCCTTGTCGCTGAGGATGTAACAGGCGCTTCCGACGAACACTACCGCACCACGATTGCGGTCAACCGCTCGAACCGAGAGCAGGTTGCTGGTCAGGTCCGGCACGAGCACGGCCTCCTCGACCACCACGCGCGTCTTGGTTTTGCCCTTGCCAACGTCCATGGAGACGTGGCCGTGCCCCTTGATGGGTACCTTTTCGCCGTTGGCCAATGTGACCTCGGCCCCGCTTGCCGCCGTCCGGACGGTGAAGCCCTTATCCCCGGAGGCCATGTGGTTGGTTGCGCCAGATTCGAGCACCCAAGTTGAAGAACACAGGGAGCTCCCGCGAGCCTTGCTGCTCCCGATATTGCCAGCAGAAGCAGTGTAGGACAGAGCGGCACCCGCGCGCGGCCCACCGCCGCGGCCGACTTCACGACTACCACCGCTGGGCTTGCCCTTGCCCTGGGCCTCGTCCGCCTTCTTCTTGTGGCAGACGCGCTGCATGTGTCTCTTCTTGTTGCAGTAGAAGCACACGACCGACTTCTTGTCAAACGGCTTCTTAGGCGCCGCTGCCGCAAAGGCTGGTGACTTGACACTGCCAGAAGGCTTGGCAGCGCCGACAGATATATCTCCGCTGCTCGACTTGAAGCAGCTTAGCCGTCACGTCCGACCAGGGGTTGTCATGGATATATCCCTGAGGAATATATCCATGCATTATATCCGTATCCACATCGGATACGCGCCGGGGACGCATATTCTAAATGCACTATGAGAAAGAGAGAAGAGGATATATCTATCCTCTCCGACAAAAATTGCAAGATTATATCAGAACCGTATTCCAGATATGAGAGGCAGGATATAGAGATATACAAGATTATTCAACTTTTCGGGCAGACAGAACTCCGGTACAACGCAGTCCACCTCTCTTTTCCCAATCCGACCATCGGGAGATTCATGTGCAAGCATGTTGCAGCGACAAGCGGCAATCCCGCCCGACCCGGAAGAAACCGTTCAAGCACGCGAATCGGCCCGCTCGCGATAT
>Ga0209187_1004566_pt1 | contig 10438 bp, 5 predicted proteins | sample BantaG_FD_187430 | JGI IMG/M metagenome (GOLD analysis project Ga0209187, IMG submission 187430) | Marine algal microbial communities from Bantry Bay, Ireland - BantryBay_4 metaG (SPAdes) (version 2) | ecosystem: Host-associated > Algae > Red algae > Unclassified | place: Bantry Bay, Ireland... | reverse complement strand
TGACATCAATCCAAGAGATTGGCTAATCAAAGCAATGGAAAAAATGACGCACACTAAAATCGAAAACTATGCCGATCTGTTGCCTGGAAATCTGGTGGTGTAGGTGGTGGTTCGCTTACGGGAATAGGAACTGCTGTTGCCAAAGCCATAGGTAAAGATGGGGCTAATATTATCGTCAATTATCACTCCGATGCCGAAGAAGCTGAAGAAGTGGCACATAGCATTTGCGAAGATAGTTTATGTGGTACTGCTATAACCGTAAAGGCTGATGTGAGCAAAGAAGATCAGGTAATCAATATGTTTAAGCAGGCAGTGGACAAATTTGGTACAGTAGATATTTGCGTCGCTAATGCTGGATTGCAGAGAGATTTTGCATTACATGAAATGTCATTAAAAGATTGGCAATTAGTCATTGATGTTAACCTTACAGGACAATTTTTGTGCGCCAGAGAAGCCATTCGAGAATTTCTTAGAAGAGGCCATCGACCAGAAGTGTCCAAAGCCTTGGGTAAGATTATACACATGAGCTCTGTACATGAAATCATCCCCTGGGCTGGGCACGCTAACTACGCAGCCTCTAAGGGAGCACTTGTAATGTTGATGCAGTCCATCGCGCAAGAATATGGCCCCCAAGGCGTACGGGCAAATAGTATTGCTCCTGGTGCTATCCAGACACCAATTAATAAAGATGCGTGGGAAACTCCAGAAGCACTTAAAAAACTAAATAGACTTATTCCATACGGTAGAATAGGTCAGCCATCAGATATTGGTTCGGCTGCAGTTTGGCTTTGCTCTGATGAGTCAGACTATATCAATGGTACCACTCTATTTGTAGATGGAGCGATGACCTGCTATCCTGGGTTTACTGAAAATGGATAATTGAATTTTATAATATTAGCTTTTACTAAACTAACTAACAACATAAATCATGACCCCAGAAGAGAAAAGATTAGAAGAAAATTATGCAGGCAAAAAGAAGTGGCTAGAATGGGGCCCCTACCTTAGTGAAAGACAATGGGGAACAGTCAGAGAAGACTACAGTCCTTATGGCTCCGCTTGGGATTATTTTCCACATGATCATGCGAGGTCAAGAGTTTATCGATGGGGAGAGGATGGTATCGCAGGCATCTCAGACAGACATTGTGCAATTTGCTTAGGCATAACTTTATGGAATGGTAATGATCCCATATTAAAAGAAAGGCTTTTTGGTCTAGCTGGTCCAGAAGGAAATCATGGAGAAGATGTCAAGGAGCTTTACTATTATCTTGATAGTACACCGACACATTCGTACATGAAGCATCTCTACAAGTACCCTCATTCTGCATATCCCTATGCTGATTTGGTTAATACAAATCGAGAGCGTGGCAAAGATAATTTGGAGTATGAGATATTAGATACAGGTGTCTTTAATGACAATAAATATTTTGATGTCTTTACAGAATATGCCAAAGAATCAGAAGAAGACATCCTCATCAAGATTACTGTAGCGAATCGTTCGACAGAGGCCCACGACATCTGGTTGTTGCCGACATTATGGCTACGCAATCTATGGTCTTTTAATCAGATGAAGGGAAAGCATATCATTCAAAAAAAGGATGATAATGGTAATTACGGTTCGGTTCAGTTGACCCATCCTATATTAGGTGATTATTACTTTTATTTTGAAAATCCAGATGAGTGGTTATTCACCAATAATGAAACGAACGAAAACCGTCTTTATGGTGGTGAAAATGAAAGTCCTTATGTCAAAGATTTATTCCATGATGTTGTCATTAATGATGATTTTAGGGTAACGCAAAACGTAAGTGCGGGCACTAAATTTGCGCCGATGTATCGAAAAGAAGTCAAAGGCAATAAAGAGCTAACATTCAAATTAAGATTTTCTAAAAAGTCTTTTAAAAGCAATCCGCTTACCGCAAAATTTGAGACATCATTCCAAAATAGAATACAAGAAGCTGATGAATTTTATGCGAATTTTCGCAATGATAACAATCAAGATTTAGAAAATATTCAGCGGCAAGCCTTTGCTGGCTTGATGTGGTCTAAGCAATATTATAACCTCGATATGGAGACCTGGTTAGCAGGTGATCCTGGACATAAATCTCCACCAGTTGGGCGATATTATGGTAGAAATAGCGAGTGGATGACTCTCAACAATGAAGACATCATCTCCATGCCAGACAAATGGGAGTACCCTTGGTATGCAGCATGGGATTTAGCTTTTCACTGTGTACCAATTGCCTTAATTGACTCCGAATTTGCAAAGGAACAGATGTTACTCATGACCAAAGAATGGTATATGAATCCGAAGGGACAGATACCTGCATACGAGTGGGCATTTTCTGATGTCAATCCTCCAGTGCAAGCGTGGGCGACCTACGAAGTCTATAAGATCGATAAAGAAAAAAATGGAAAAGGCGATATCGTTTTCCTCAAACGAATGCTCAATAAACTCGCCCTCAATTTTACCTGGTGGGTTAATCGTAAAGATAGAAGTGGCAACAATGTATTCGAAGGCGGTTTTCTTGGATTGGATAATATTGGAGTTTTTGATCGGAGTAGTGAAATACCTGGTAATGGCTATCTAGAACAAGCCGATGGTACCGCTTGGATGGCTATGTTTTCGCTAAAGATGTTACAGCTATCTTTAGAAGTCGCTAAGGAAGATCCGAGTTTCGAAGATATGGCCACCAAATATTTTGAACACTTCTTTTATATAGCAGAGTCCCTCAATAAAATGTCTGATAATTGGACAGGCAGCTGGGACGAAACAGAGGGGTTTTTTTATGACATTTTAGTACTACCTGATGATTCACATATTCCGATAAAGGTACGATCTCTAGTCGGCCTTATGACGATGACGGCCGTCTTGCACATCGATAAAGAAACCCTCCAAGCACTTCCAAATTTTAATATAGGTGTCAAATGGTTTATCAAGTATAGACGAAAACACAACAAGTATATTGTTATAGAAAATTTTGAAAAAGATGAAGACTTTATCCTCTCATTAGTGCCTAAGGATAGAATGGAACGTTTGTTACATGCATTACTGAACGAACGAGAATTTTTGAGTCCTTATGGTATTAGATCGCTGTCTAAGAATCATCGATATCCATATACTGTCGTCATAGAAGGTCATGAATTTTCAGTCAAATATGCTCCTGCAGAAAGTGAGACCCACCTATTTGGTGGCAACTCAAACTGGAGAGGACCGATCTGGATTCCCATGAATTTTTTATTCGTCGAAGCACTTAAAGAATTTCATAGATATTATAAAGATAAATTCACTGTACTTTGTCCCAATGGATCTGGAAAGCAAATTAATTTAAGCCAATTAAGTGGCATACTGAATCAACGGATTGTCAGTATGTTTAAAAAAGACTCGGAGGGGAATCGTCCAATACATCAACTCAATCAAGAGGTATACAGTGATCCGCATTTTGAAGACTTAATTCTCTTCTACGAATATTTTCATGGTGACAATGGTAGAGGTGTCGGTGCATCACACCAGACAGGATGGACAGGAGCAGTCGCCCAGCTCATTCACGATAGTTATTCAATAAATAAAAAAAACAAGAAAAATGATTACAGATAAATCTTTAGATACCTTACTCAACAAAGAGTTTTTAATCACAAATGGTATCGGTGGCTATGCATCTTCTACTGTCTGTTTTGCTAATACCAGAAAGTATCATGGATTGCTTGTCGCTTCAGCAAACCCTCCTACACAAAGAAATGTCTTAGTCCATAAAGTTGAGGAGCGTATTAAAATTGACGATCAATTTACTGATATCACTACCAATGTTTTTGAAAATGCAATCCATCCACATGGTTATCAATATCTAAAAGATTTTCAGCGATCACCAGTGGCAACTTGGACTTATGGAGATAAAAATTGGAAGCTGACCAAAGAACTGATGATGGCCAAGGATTCTAATACAACCATAATTCTGTATAAAAATACCGGAGAAACGGATATAGAATTACAGCTACATCCTTTGTTTACTTTTAGAGATTATCACAGTCTTTTAAGAGAAAATGATAGTTATAATTTTCACTATGAGACACTTGATAAAGGATTAAAAATATATCCCTATCCTAATTGTCTTTCAATTTTCTGTACCTACAGCAAGGGTAATTTTACAGAAGAAAGGTCATGGTATAAAAACTTTAAATATGACAAAGCTGCCTATCGCGGATTAGATTCAATAGAAGACAGTTATCGAATTGGCTACATCAATCAAAAACTAAAAGCAGGTAGCAGCATGCATATTTTATTTACTGATGACGAAAAGAAACTTAAAACAACACCTGCAACTATTCGAAAGCAGGTATTAAAAAAATATAATGATAAGGAAGCTGCAGTAGGCAACAATGAATTTTTAAGGGACTTGTTGATTGCTGGTGATCAATGCTTAGTAACAAGATCGTCTACGAATTCTAAATCAATTATTGCTGGCTACCACTGGTTTACCGATTGGGGAAGAGATACGATGATATCTATGAGAGGCCTAACAATCAGTACAGGTAGAAAAAAAGAAAGCGAATCGATTCTGAGTACTTTTTTTAACTACTTAAATCAAGGGATGCTACCTAACCGCTTCCCCGATCATGGAGAAGAAGTAGAGTACAATACAATTGACGCAACCTTATGGTTATTCGTGGTCATGTATGAATATTATCAAAAGTTCGAGGATAAGAAATTTGTAAAAAAATATATGAAAGACCTCGAGAGTGTTATTAACCATCACCTCGAAGGTACCAGATATAATATACATGTTAATGATCAGGGTTTTTTACAAGGTGGCGAATATGGATATCAATTAACATGGATGGATGCAAAGGTTGAAGGTTTTGTTGTGACGCCTAGAATCGGCTGCCCTGTGGAGATCAATGTATTGTGGTACAATGCCTTAACAATCTTTTCTGTACTTAGCGAGGCTGTTGCTTACAAAACAAAGATTGATATAGATAAGCAGAAAAAACTAATCAAGAAACACTTCAAGAATGCTTTTTTAAATGACGAGGGCTATCTCAATGATTTTATTGACCCGGAAGGCAACCCTAACACTGACTTTAGGTCCAATCAGATTTATGCTGTCAGTCTCCCGTTTTCTCTACTCACCAAGAAGGAGGAAAAGAAAATAGTAGAGCTAGTAAAGAAAAATTTGTTGACCGAATTTGGATTGCGATCACTAAATCAGGATAATAAATCTTTTGTCGGTGTGTATCATGGGGATCAATGGAGTAGAGATACAGCATATCATCAAGGCACTGTCTGGACATTCATGCTTGGCGAATACATCGAAGCATTCCTCAAAGTAAATAAGTACACTAAAAAGGCGAAGATGACGGTTGCCAAGTTGTTACAACCACTCAAAAAGCATTTTTATGATAGAGAATGCTTATATGGCATATCTGAAATATTTGATGGAGAAGAGCCGTATCAAGGTAGAGGATGTGTACAGCAAGCTTGGTCTGTTGCAACCATTATCAAGGTGTGTATGGACCATCCAGATATAGAGATATCATGAGAATCAAAAAATTATATCTAGCTATTTGAATGGTTTTCAGTCGGCATATCTGGTCAAATAAGGTAGGCGCTATTTTATACTTGCAATATAATTTATGTCCCAGAAGAAATACATCTGTTCTTTATCATAATCAAGAAGCATCTTGGAAGCATTTATTGCAGACAAACTTATGATACCATCGAATGCAAACTCATCTTGAAATTTACTGAGGTCATCATATTTGACTGCCAGTTTATTTATACTTGCACTTGCGAAACGCACTTCTTTTAATGTAAAGTTATTATCATCTTTGATGTCTGTATTCAGATATTGTATTGACTCAAGTTGCTGTTTGAATTTTTTATCTAGTACTGTAATATTTGCTCCAGAGTCTAGTAGCATAGTAAAAGACTCAGCTCCGATTTCAATAACAACAAAAGACTGATTTAAGTGATTGAACATCTTGGTTTTGCTCACTGAGTACTTTGCGAAATCCAACAAATTCAATTTGGATCGATCTGAAATAAAAGAAATTTTTAGTAGTTCGTAATCAATCATGACGTTGTAACCCGCTGTCACTTCCGTACCGATCACTCCATCAATAACCATCCCAATTGATTGTTCGATTGTAGTCATATCAAACTGGACAACTTCAAAGTTTTCGTGTGTTATATTACCAAAAGCAAATTCCTGTATTTCAGTAGAGGATCCAAGGACGTCAAAGTCACTGGATTTGATGACGATATCACCTTCTTGATGTTCTTCATTTAAGGCCACAAAGGAGCAACCAGTGTCGAGAATGAAATTCCCCTTTTTAGAATCTACAGAGGCCTCTAGGATGATTAGACCATTCACAAGTCTAAAATCAATTGAAAAGTTATCCGCTGGTTTGTTGTTTGCAACAAGAGAGACTGCCAGCAAATTCAGTAAAATGCTGGTAAAAAATATAATATATGTCCATTTTGATTGAAACAAAGTAGATATTTAACCCCTAATTTAAAATTAAATTTACAGAGAATCAACATTTAGGTAATCTTTTGGTAACATTCAGTTAACATTAAAATTTAACAAATATGACTATCTGATCATCAGTACGAAAATAATCGGTCCAATTATAGCCTAATTCGGTAACCAATTTTAGTTTTGCGCGTCTATGCCGAAAGCGATAGTATTTGGATTATCAATACATCCAGAACTTAACATCCCACTACCAACTGCTGTCATAGCAGAAAAGGATAGATCAGGCAATCTAGGAGTCATGGTCAAGGCTGCCACACCCGAAGTTATCAGTAGCTTCCAATCACTAAACTTATCCGATACAGAGACAACGTGCCTAAGTATTATTGAAGACTTGACTGACGAGTCGTTGACTTCTCGATTTATAAAATCCAAACGATCTTCTCTGAAGAAACAATGGAAGGATCCAACCATCAAAAAATCTATTTCATCAGCAATTGATAAACAACTAAACGAATTTTTCCAATTATGCTCTACTCACAAGCTTCCCTTGTGCACCCACTTTGATCGCAATACATCTCTAGAGCGTTTTATAATTAATTACGACACATTAGATTTCAAACCAAATCTTCATTTTAAAAAAATAAAGGAAGGCATTGAGTACAAACTACAATTAGCCATAGGTGATGTGATTTATTCTCCATCAGAACACCATTGCTACATCGTGTGTAACAATCCTGGCTGGATCATTTGGGATAAAACCTTGACCAAACTTGCCTTGCTTAACGGTAATAAATTGAAACCATTCCTGACTAAAAAGTCGATGAAAATTCCAACAAGAATGACTAAGGAATATATGGCCAAGTTTGTTAAAGAAATGATTCACAAAACAGAGGTGACTCTAGACGGTTTTGACCACATTTTAAATAATGCTACACCACAGGTAGAATTACAGGCGCGAGAAGATTTCATCTCAGAGTCTTGGCTATTTGATTTATTGATCCATTATGGGAATGAAACTTTTCATCACTGGGCGAAGGAATCGCAACGAACAAGAATGAGTATTTCAGATGAACAAGTCTCATTCTATGTAACAAAAAGAGATCTCCCATTTGAGAGAATTATCGTTGAAAAATTTAATTCTAAAGGAGTAGAATTAGATGCCACCAGCAGATTACAATTAAAGTCAAGTTCGGAAGACCCTTTCGCAGTTCTGCATTGGATGATTACAAACAAGCAGCAATTGGAACAGCAAGGAATAAAAGTTGTCTTGCCTATAATAAACAATCACGAACTATCCATTCACCAACCAACGATTGCAATATCTACTGTAGAAGAAAATGATTGGTTTGATGTAAAAGCAGTTATAACTGTTGGTAAAGAAACTGTCCATTTTGCAGATTTAATAAACCACATTAAAGCTGGCAATCGAATATTCGAAATGGAGAATGGTAAGACATTTATCATTCCAGAGGAGTGGATGACAAAATATTCTAGCCTCTCTCGATGGGCAAAAATCTCTGAGGATAAAGTAAGCATTTTAAAAAGTCAATATTCCATTCTCCATGAAGAAGAAAAAGAAAAGAGTGCAATCAGACTCTACGATTCAATAGATGAGCTCCAACCTTTTGAGCCGTCAACAAAACTTAAAGCCACTTTACGACCTTATCAACTTGAAGGTGCAGGGTGGCTAGTCAATCACAAAGAAAATGGTTTAGGTTGCTGTCTTGCTGATGATATGGGACTTGGTAAAACACTACAAACAATTGCGGCATTACTACATGAAAAAGAACGAGTTATTAATACAGAAAGTGCGAGTAATAGTCCAGGGCAAGCTCAACTCAATTTGTTTGCCACTGAGTTGATAGAAACCATTCAACCGTTACGGACTCTTATAGTCATGCCTGCGTCATTGATCTTTAATTGGGAAATAGAGTTTAACAAGTTTGCTCCGCAATTATTTGTCTATAAGCATATAGGTCCTCAACGCAAAAAAAATAGTCTAGAAATAAACGTTCATGATGTTATCTTGTCCAGTTACCAAACCGTCCTTAGAGACATCGAATTATTGAAACAAATTGATTGGCGATACATTGTTTTGGATGAATCACAATACATTAAAAATCCGGCATCAAAAATATTTCAAGCAATTCAAGAATTACAAACAGATCACAAAATCAGTTTGTCAGGAACACCAATAGAAAATTCTCTAGCGGATTTATGGTCACAAATGCAATTCATCAATCCAGATATCCTTGGTACATTTAATTTTTTTAAAAAACATTTCCAAACGCCAATTCAGAAAGATAATGACGAATCCCTAATTGAAGAACTCAAAAATCTGACTGGCCCGTATATACTGAGACGAACTAAGGCTGAGGTATTAAAAGACTTACCAGATAAAACAGAACAATATGTCTATTGTGAGTTATCAGCAAAACAAAAAACCAAATATGAAGCCGAGAAAAGTGCAACCAGAAATTTGATTCTGGACTCAAACATAAATGATCCCCAGACGAAAATGCAAGTGCTGAGTTCGCTACTAAAACTCAGACAAATTGCCAATCATCCTCAATTGTGCGACCAAGAGTACACGGGTGAATCTGGTAAATTTAATACTATCAAAGAGTCAATACTACAAATATATAAGTCTGGCCAGAAAGCTTTAATGTTTAGTTCGTTCACTTCGCACCTTGACTTATTTGCTAAATGGTTAAGAAAGACTTCGATACCATTTGTCACTTTAACAGGAAAAAGCACTCAAAAACAGCGTCAAAAGGCCGTCAAGCAATTTCAAGAATCTGAGGACATTCCGTTTTTTTTAATCTCCATAAAAGCAGGCGGTACAGGATTAAATTTGACAGCAGCTCATTACGTATTCATCCTTGACCCTTGGTGGAATCCGTTTATCGAAGAACAAGCAATCGCACGTGTCCATAGGATTGGATTAGACCATTCTCTACACGTCCAAAAATACATCAGCAAGGACACCATTGAAGAAAAGATCATGACGTTGCAGCAAAAGAAAAAAGCATTAGCGGAAGAATTTATTTCGACGTCAGGGACATTGGTTTGGAATAAGCAAGAATTGGAGTTTTTGTTAGAATAGAGATAGCAAAGGTCTTTGAGATCGCGGACATGGCTAAACGGTTTTAACGAAAAAGAGAAATGCAAAATTTTTTCCTTCAAATACAAACGAGTGTAGGGTTTGTCAGTCTGACAACGAATAATCGCATCGGTTGAAATAAAAAGGATTTATGAATTATTAATTGAGGTAGACGAACCATCAAACTAGCTTAACTGAAAGTTTTACTAAAATCAGAAGCCAAAGCAACTTACATTAACTAATTGTTCTACAGTTATTTATATATTAAATATTTTCAAATATTGTTGCAGATTTTAATCAGGATACTTCGACCTTATTAGATTTAAATGTTTATCCCAATCCATCATACGAAAAAGTGAATTTTTCTATTGGAGATTCAGATGGTGTTTTGCAAATTTTTGATATGAAGGGCTCTCTTATTGTTAGTAAATCAATTTTAGCAGGACAAAAATTGACTTTAGATAATATGAATGTACTCATAATTACCAGTAGGATTTAGCCATTGCTAAAACAAGCCGGTCAAATAGTTTTTCCCCAAAATATCTTCTGTTTAATTTATAACAAAATTCATCAAGGTAAGCTTGAAGATATTTTCCTTTAATCTTATGGTGTATACCCAACAACCACCGCTTTAAATTTGATATAGCAATATGCACCCATTTTAGAGTCGATACAGTAGTTTGATTTGATGATTTCTCAACATAATGAGTTTCTACATAATCCTCAATGTTCACATAACTCGCACTCTTATCACTGAACACAATTGATTTCTCATCAAAATTCTCTTGTACCAATTTATCAATTTCTTTGGCTTTGTGTCCTGTAAGAACCTTCATCTTAAAATAGCCACATTGTTTGGATT
>Ga0209187_1004564_pt1 | contig 10441 bp, 14 predicted proteins | sample BantaG_FD_187430 | JGI IMG/M metagenome (GOLD analysis project Ga0209187, IMG submission 187430) | Marine algal microbial communities from Bantry Bay, Ireland - BantryBay_4 metaG (SPAdes) (version 2) | ecosystem: Host-associated > Algae > Red algae > Unclassified | place: Bantry Bay, Ireland... | reverse complement strand
AGTATTTGTGCTTTTGATTGGGCCGCGTGATCGTCACCTGTCGAAATTGCAATGAATGACACTTTCCCCCATGACACGTCAGGATGTGCCGCCTCTGCTGACACTGTCAGGGGCTGTTCTGGAAGCATAGTGGGACCGAGTGGGTCAGATGACATTATTCGACCGTTGCAGAAGGCCAGTGGGCCGAGAAAAAAAGAAAAAACCGCCATGTCTCATTTCTGGGACACGCACCATATATGTGTCACAGTTGTATCATATCACTTAAGCAAGCCCAACGGTGCCTGCGAACGCCAGAGTACAGCATTTTCGACTGGATTCGTGGCGCCTGGTCAGTGGCCTCTCCAAATGATGGCGCGGCCGATGGTCGGTGTGTTCCAGGGGTTCGTGCGCCAGATCATAACGTAAAACCCGAATTCTCTGGGACCATGCCAGGAAGTGGTGGTGGAGCCCGGCCTGCGCCATCCCAGCTGCAAACCAATCCCATGCGGCTTCTGCTGGCGGATTACCCGCTGCAGTGTCCCCTTCAGTACCCTCTTTTTCCTATATTCGCATATCACCCCCCTGCTCTGCCCCCCCCACACAGGAGCTGAAGGGCGTTTGCGAGACCTGGCCTCACGCCCTCCCGGAAGAACGAGGGCGTTCAGCGCACCCCCCCAACCCCGACCCTCGGCCAGCTGACGCAAAGTGAAGTTGACGACAAAGAAGCAGGCGTATTGCATCGCTTCGTTCTCTATGTAGAGCACAGTGGCAGTGACTGGAAAAAAGACGGCAAAATTTGAATCCTGCCTGTCGCACAGTGCTTCTGGGAGGCGGGAATGCATGGTCGCTGGATCGAGAAGCGATGTTGCAGATGGACGTGTCTTGTTGTCATTGGTAAGGCAATTGAAGCCAACCACCGGGCCACTTAGAAGTGTCACCTGTGCTCACATGAGAGATGACCTTTCGATTACATGCGGCATGCTTCCGCCATACGACTCTGACAAAAATTGGAATCGCGTAGATCTCACGCCATACCATGATTCCTAGGCTGCCTGCAAGATGGAGCAAGGACGAGCCGAGGCAACTCACTCTCATAATTGCGAATCATGGGCCCCAGGGTCCACGCAGTGCGTTTTTACAGGCCCGAGAGACGAGCAAATTCCACCTCAGCGGGCCAGGATACAGCGGAGGTCAGTCGAGGGGAGTAGCCGTGGCGGTGTGAACTGGAAGTGGTGGGAGCGACCAAGGTTTGTTCGAAACGGACTGTGGCGCCAGTGCTGCGGTGAGGGGTCGAATGGCGCTGGAGGCAGTCAGAGGTGTTCAGACGCGGCCCTAATCGTTCAAGTACTTATACTTCAGATAACACGCCTTCACTATGCGTACCCTGCTGGTGCTGGAATGCCAGAACGGATCGTCAGCGATGCTTACAAGCATGTCGCGTCCCTGTAGCTCGACATCACCTACAGAGACTCCTAGTGGGGAATCCCATCTGCCCAAGGATCATTTGGATTGAGGCGCCGCATCACGTCGAGCCAGCAGGGTGCTGAATGGACCCACGTCCATTTCATTTTCATTCAGTTCAGTCCACACCACGCGGAGGTTGCCCAAACGCCGATTGTACATAGGTATGGCTTTTGGGAGACAATGCTGCGCCAAGCAAGCCACAGGTGATGCAGACGCTCCCTGAAGCTGAAGGTGATGCGCATCTTCTGCTTCGACCAGATTGTTCTCTCATGCTCATTGAGTAGCTTTAACCATTCTTTGGCTCTCCTGGTACCTAGCTCTCCAGCCCGCCATAGCGAAACCGCAGCCTTACCGAATTCAACTCACAAAGCCCGGGGGTGAGGCACATTGCCTTCGACACCAAGCTTGCAAAAGCACATGACACAATATCCTGCTTTTTCTTCCCATGGATCCCCATATTCCTGCACATACGAGCTCTGGACACGACTATGGTGCGTGTCCCAAAAATGAGACATGCGGGTTTGCTGAAGGACTGACATATCACTGCACGGGGGCAGGCAGCGTGGGGTACGAGAAAATTCTCGACTGGCCTGCATGGAAAGAGCCTCTCCCGACGCGTGCTTGGCTGACAACTCCTTAATACCCCCCTGTGGGCCCTGTTCTGTGGACATCTCAGATAGCCCCGGTCTTGGAGCCAGTCCTTTTCAGGTTGTTGGGGTTAAAGGTTGCAACGCCAAAGCTCATGTGCTAACTGGAGCTTCGATGAGGGGTGTCCCAAATCGTGTTTTCCTCACAGGGGGCTACATTGCGGTCTTTTTCACGTTTTTATTGGTAAGGTGGTGCCCTTTTCTTGGTGCGCAAATTGTCAGCACATGCCTGCTCTAGTATTTGTGCTTTTGATTGGGCCGCGTGATCGTCACCTGTCGAAATTGCAATGAATGACACTTTCCCCCATGACACGTCAGGATGTGCCGCCTCTGCTGACACTGTCAGGGGCTGTTCTGGAAGCACAGTGGGTCCGAGTGGGTCACATTACATTATAGCACCGTTGCAGAAGACCAGTGGGCCGAGAAGAAAACAAAAAAGCGCCATATCTCATTGTTGGTACACGCACCAAATGTCATTGCTGACCTCCAAAAGAATAGCAGTTGTAGAAGTCTGGAATGCAGAGTGCACGACAACGAAGTGGATACGATACCTGATTGGCGTACGCAGAGGCCACCCTGAATTCACTGGTTTACATCTTGTGTTTGACTTCTTGCACGCCAATTTGGTGCTTCGGCTGCATGATTACTCTACGTTTTCATCTGGTTCGAAAGTACCGAAGAATTTCTCCAGATCCTTCTTGCCCGAACCTGTCCGCGGCGCGATCTAGGTACAAACGCAGTATTCCTCGGGAGATTTTGGAATATTCTGATAATTCCGCTTATGCTCAAGTGCGTTTCCAGGCTCTTCAGCCAGGCCGGCCACATCCATCATTGTTCTTGCCGGAATTTGGACATTTCATTGGTCCACGAACGCTGCATGATGTCTGCAACCACTATGCAACCGCCATTTCATGGCGGTCAGCACTACCGATAGAATTCTATTGCAGCTGAGACAAAAGCGATGGATGCCGTTTCTGGGCCTCGCGAAGGTACGCTACGCGACTGACAATATTAGCGGCCGAGCATTTGACAAGAAGCACTCGTGAGCGCGCCTGTCTTCTCTGTGATCTGTGCCTTTGTTAGTGCAGATTCGAGGGCGAAGAATTCCTCGACGATGGACCATTCCAACGTGAAGCACTGTACATCCTGTATGTTGTCGTTCGGAGGAAAATATCAACCAGGTAAGTACGCCTTTCCACTGATGGTTCTTTGGCTCCTCTGACCGCAAGAAATGGACCCTCTTCGTCAACGGCGCACGTTTGACCCCTACCTGGATGCCAGTGAGGGGTGGCTCGCTTCGTCGGGCTTGTGCGTTTGCTTACAGAGCAGTGGGACGGCGCGATAAAGGACCAGGACAGGTTGCCCACCTCATGAGTGGGTGGCGACTCTCCCCGGCAGGCGGCCCGAGGGGTGGTCCAGCGCCTTGGTTGGATGCACCGATGTTGATTTGAGTCCGAGTGGGACTCATCCCATGGGAGGCGTGTGCCACTACGTGCAGCAGCGACCAGCACTATGCGGGTTGGTCCCTAGCTCATATCTGAAGGCAGCTCCCAGAGACCCCTCCCGGGTAGGTGGCCAGATTGTTTGAAGATTCGGAGTCCTCAAGCGGCGTGCCGCTGCTCGTCTGAGGGGAGCCGTGCTCCACTCCGTCCTCTGGCTGATGAGGTGCGAACGGTCCACAGAGTGTGCAAAGTTTAGAAATGGAAGGCTACATGGCTGCCGTGATCACCTTGGCCGCCGCGGCGCCCTCACGGGATACTCTATGTATGGACATGCCTCTGCTTGATTGTTCGCTTTCGCGTGCAGAGCCTTGCTGACTTCAGAGAGGCGCAGAGTGTGACCACACGTCCGAGAGACACGCGAAGGGCGTTTGCATCCCTGCAACAGCTGTTCAGCTGCGGCGACGAGCTTTTTAGCACGTCGCTCACCACCCTTCTCCGCAGGTACTCCCCTGACGCACTCCTGGGAGCATCACCCTCAATCAACTTCTGTCGCCCTTAGTAATATTCACCACCATCTCCCAGAAAGGCATGAGTGTGTGGCGAAGATCATTGCGTACTCGAGCGGGGTAGCCACCTTGCCTGAAGCGACAAAGAGCACGGTGTCGCACGACATTTGCTATGTGACACGGGTGCGGCTGTGTGGAGTGTCGTAAGTAGGGCTGCGCGTGTTTCCACGTGTGCACGGCACTCGGGGATGACGGGCATATGCACTCCCTACGGGTTTGACTTGGGGCCAGATGACGGAGGAAACAAGCGGACGGGTTTGCATTCGAAGCGCACGTGTGCCCTAAGGTCTTACCCGTTCCTTCATCGCCTGCCGCCTACCCCTCCATTCCACAAAAAGGACACGTGCTATCTCAAGTACTGCCCGTGCCTCGAGAGATGCTTCGAGTGCCGGGTGGTAGGGCACCGCGTCGGAACGATGGTACTGTCTCCGGAGCGCTTTATCATGAACGGCAGAACAGGTACCATCACGCGGCGGCGCGAGGATCCACCGCTGCCAAAGTCCAACTTTGCCTGCACTTGGCTGCAGGAAAGCAACGAGGCTGAGTGGGTGCGGGTGCAGCACGCAACTTGCTGGCAGGAGTGGCGCGAGGCGCCGTAGATCGCCGTCCCTGAGGCACGGATCGCCGCCAACGTGCACGAGGTTGGAAGGGACTTCATCGAGGCGGCGAATACACTGACGATGGCCAGTGTCGCCGCCGCGACCAATTGGGTCAAACACCGAACTCGTTTTGAGGTGTTGGTTGCCGCCGTGGATGAGACGGTGCGAGAACTTTCCTCGGCCGCCGCGTCGTCTTCGGCGGCGGCCTAAAACTTCGGGGGGGTGGGAGGCAGTACCGAAACTTCGGACGGGGTGGCCGAAGCTGACGCGGGGGTCGAAGCCGCCTGCTGGGAATGTGCGGCGCCCGGCCGGTCCGCGTCGACCGCCTTCGCGGTCGCCACCCCCTGGGGCGGAACCAGGCGGGCGCCGTCCGCTCCGCGGCGGACGGCACCACCGCGCTGCGCAGCGGCACCGGCGGCCGCCGCCGCCTGGAGCGCCTCACGGCCGCCCACCACGCCACCGCCAGCTGCCAGCTCCCGCAGGTGCGGGGCGAGCTCCCGGTGGAGCAGCGGGCGAAGGGCGTCCCGGTGGGCGGGTGGCGTGCCAATCCGCTCTTCTAGCGACGACAGCTTAGCGCGGCGCCGCGCCACGAAAAAAGCGCGCGCCGCCTCGATCGCCGCCTCCGCCGTCAGCCCGCGTCGGCGCGGGGAGCCCAACAGCGACGGCGAGAAGAGGTCGACGCCGCGCACGAGCGTCAGCGTGTCGGCGGCGGGTGACAGCGCCACCGTCGCCTCAAACGCGTCCGCTTGCTGCTCCAGCACGCGTACTTCGGCGAGGTCGCCGGCGTGGTCAACGGCGACGACCGCCCGCCTGGGCAGCTTCGCGACGCCCGGCAGCAGCTCACGCAGCCGCCAGGTGCGCGTGTCACGGATTACATAATTTGCAAGTCGAGCGCCCGTACATGACTTCGGTCGTGGCGGGTTAATAAGGCTTGTTCCCTTGATACCTCCTTCGGTTGCACTAGTACCCGACAGAGTGGCATGCTCGAAACAGTGCTGGGAGCAGGCCGCCAAGGCGGGCGTGCGCCCTGCGGAGCACCTCTGAATGCGGCACCCGTCCCGCGCACATCCGTCACGCCCCTGCCCTTCATAGGAGACACAGAACAGGAAACCCCCCTAGGCGCCCTCGCACCGCTGCCCTCTATTGGCCCGGCACTGCCCGTGTCGCAAGATACAGAGAGCCTGCTACTATCTGCTCGCCGTATGTGGTGGGGGCCACTCCGCGTGGAGGGCTCAGGTAGCCGCGGGGAGGATGGATTGATCCACGCCATCATTCAATCGACTGGGTGAGCAACCTTGCAAAGCTGTGGTAGATCCAGCTGGGTGGTCTGACTTTGTGCCTGATTTGTTCAGTAACTGATACTATTGGCTACACCAACGAAGTTTTGAGAACACGTAGGCGGAGACCGTGCGCATATCAACAATACGTACACCGCAAACATAATTGCCAATCGCATGGGCAGCCAGGACCAGCTCATGTGTGGGGGCTTCCCCAGAGAATTGTCACCTTAGAGCGAGAGCAAAAACGGCCTTCCTAGCCGGTCGCGCAAAAGTGGCTACATGGTGCGTCGCCAGAGAGAGGTCGTATCTGATTAACGCTCATAGAAAGTCACAGCAGTTCACAGCAGCTCAAAGCAAAACTTTTCAAGTGGCTGTGATCGCACTTTTCGCCCACAGGTGAATCCTGGAGCCCTTAGCAAACAGTTTCAAGCAAAGGACGGTCACTGCTCGGTCAAATTATGCTGTAACTTGCTGTGCGACTTGCTCGCATCCAATCATTCTTTGGTGACGCGCGATAGGCTTCGAGGTACAGAAAGCTCGGTCCGACCAAAGTTCCGAAACGACCAGGCGCGGTCTGCTTGCCGGCGACGACGATTCTTCCCACCGTTGTCGTCCCTCGTTTTCAAAAGACAAAAACCAATTGGCGGGATTAGATCCCATCGTAAGAATGGCCTTGCGCCGAGACGTTCGAATACAGATACGTTCCTACGTGCTTGTCGAGTCGCCCGAGGTAACAACTGCAAAATACAAGGCCAGATATCGTTCAAGCGTCGCGCAGCGCGCCCGACGCACTGCTCCGGTCCAACGCCGCCCATAAAAGGGTCTTCGTGACTGCTTTGAGCATCGTACCGGGCGCGGGCCTACTACCATCAGGACAGGGACACGCGCCTTCTGCGCCGCATGTTGGCGCCGCGCCCTTCGCCTGCCTTGTCCCAGTCGCGGCTGCTTCGTCCCCGGGTCGGGCCCGCCGCCCCAGTCGACGCTGCCTACCGCCGGCCACCTTCGCCGTCTCTCCAGTTAGGGCTTACCGGCTGCTCATCGGCGTGGCCGCGACTCGCCTCCCGTAGTACTCCAACGGCGATGGAGCCAGCAACAATTTCAAACGGTGGATCTAGGCGCGTAATGTGCCAGCAAAGATGGAGATGGCTATTTTCAGGTCGTACCAGCATTCTCCACGCTCTGTATTAGAGAACTTGGTGCTCATGATCCATGATATGGGGGACTTCTACAGCAGTGCGAGAGCCTCTGGTGACCCTGGACGACAGTAGCTCCAACTGATGTTGAATGAGCGTTCCAACTGACGTCGGATGAGCGGTCTGGCATTGAGAGAGCTGAGGAGGCCCTCTTCGACACGTCAGATGCTGCGTTGCTAGAAGAGTCGTTGGAAGGGGAGGTAGACGATAAGAAGTGAAACACAGTAAATATGTTGTCATTAACAACGAAGTCAGAAAAATGGACACATTGGCGCGTTACTGGTGATAAAAATGGCGTGCATTAATATTGAAGACCGTCCGCGGAATCCATGGCAGTAGAGCCACCACAAGTCGGTGGCCTACATGCGCGCACTACGCGTGTCCGCATTAGTATGAGCAAGTTGTGACTAGAAGGAGGCAGTGCTTCCGCTTCGCCGCAACAATCAGAGGCAAACCAACCTTAAAGATCGAGGACGCACCAATATAAAGAGAGGAGAAGAACACTAAGCGAGTAGACCGCCGGTTTTTGAATTTCCTGCGCAGACGCACAGAGAGGTGGCGTAGCGTCCATCGTCCCATAAACCATGGTGAGTTCATCACCTCTCTGCACTCACTAACGTGCCCACAAAAACTCTGCGCAGAGGTCGCTCAAGGGGTGTTGTATCATAATGCCATGAAATCTCATACACAGTTGCAGGGGAAGTGCGGAGGTCGACAATGGTGCATTGTGTCTGTCGGTACAATTAGATCACGTGTGCTGGAAGGGAAGGAGGCGCTGTCTATCTATGGCGGCAACGAGAAGTAAGAGAGCCTCTCGGCGACGAGAGGGTCCAGCTTCGATTTCCCGCTGAGAAATAAAGCAAATTCAGGAAGGCGGCTTCGTCGCGAAGGTATGGGTGCGACAGTCGCAACCCTGCACGAGTTTACAGGCCCGCGATGACTTTGATCTGATCTTGCCGGAGAACGGTGTCTGCGTACCATGTAAGTTCAAGACTACTTGAAGGCACCGTGACTAGATTCTCATCGCGACTGGCACCGGCAATGCATATCATGAGGCTCTGGAGAGGACGAGGTAGGCAAGGGGGTAGATGTTCCCTGGAAGGGACGTTGACTGTGTGGAAGACGAAGCGTAACAATTGAACATATGCGGCGTCCAACATGAGATTCCGCGATCTTCTTGAGCGTCATCGAACCGAGATATAATACGCCTAGTTTAACATTGTTTGATCCAAAAGCACATGGATTAATTCTGCGTGGCAATGCCGCTTCATGGGTGTTTTGGCAAGTCCTGTCCTGGCTTCCGGCAAACGTCAGCAGAATGTGGTGGATCGATTAAATTACAGCTCGGCTGACGCATGTGATACGCTGGGATGGGGAAGGCGGCGTTCGCCTGACAGCGACGAGAACAATCTTACGACATGAACAGGTCAGAAGTGTCAACGGCCCCATAGATTACGGACTCTGCGCGCACCCTCCAAACAAGCGAACAAGAGGTCAAGAAGGTGCAGACAGATATCAGTTTGACATAGGGCGGGCCACCGTACGTCGAGCAACACGGTGGAATATCGCATGACAGCGTCTCTACGAAGCACTCAATGGCGATCACAAGGCCCGGGATCCCGTGCTCGACTCCATGCGAACGAATGTTGTCACGCCGGTAACACTTCTCCTCATTCTCATGACGGCTCATTCTCCAGTTGGTACGAGGCGCCCCGTGACAAACAAGAGGTATTCTCTCAAGAAGGACGCCTTTCGATCGCGGACAATGATGATGAGGAAGATAAAGGTAATGAGTGGCATATGGTATAGCGAGTAGCAGTAACTACGAAGATTGGACATGAAATCGCGATGAAACATGCATTTTCTGGGCTGGAAGCCACAGACGCGCGTGCTCAGGTGCAGGTGCGTTGCAGCGGGAGTTCACGCGGCCCAGCCGACGGTTCGCTTGGGCTACATTCCAGTCGACGCCCCCAATATGAACGGCATTTTCTCATTTCGTGGTGCGATCATCAGCGAAACTTCAAGCAAGGGTCTGTTTCTGAATTAGTGCCACGTTGCGAAAAATGACCGGCCAACAGAGATGGCACGGTCTCGGTGCGGGGGATTCCATCGGATGCATGTGACTGTGTCACCCATACAACGATTGACCCAGCGTTTAGGCGGATGGCTGTAAATAAGATATGGCTCACCCCTCGTGTGCTTTTGAGACATTGCCCAGAACTGGAAGGTATGAATGAACCATTTGCAGTCATAGGAATCTCACTTGGCGTTGCCCTACGTCGTCCGCGTTGCGTCCAGAGTCGACAAGGACCGTCGTTCGAATATCATTTAGCCCTCACGGTGGCTTTCTGGCACCCGTCCCACCACCAGCCTCATCTGACGCAATCATCTGCTAGTGACGCGCCATGGCATGAACCTGTCGTTCCCCCTTCCCCCCGCCTCCTCCCCGACCCCCTGCCCTCGCCTTCTACCCACCCCACGCCTAGATAGCACTGGGTGTATCGGCTCTTTTGGGTCTTAAATAGAGTTGTGGCTGCTGGTTTGGTTGCTCCGCAAGCTCACGGGTAACTGGCATTCATGTCATCCTAGGGAGACGTCTTTCAGATGTTGTTGCCTTTTACGAGGAAAAGTACAACGTGGAGTGCCAGAGTATCTCTCAGTAGCCGTCAATTGCTTGTGAATAAATGATGATATCAAGTGGCACCCGGGAACGTTGGCGAGCAGCGCAGGCGTATCCCCAAGATGCGAGTGTGCCTGGACGGTACGTATGATGACACATGCGCTAGGACATGGGTGACGGCCACGTAGATATCACACGCATGACTAACAATAAAGGCCGTGGTCGATCAAATTCTGACAACTTTAACAAGTGGTAACAGATCAGGACGTAGACAACACAAGGAATTTGAATGAATTGTGATGTAGGACGCTAGCTAGGCGTATGTGGACGAGTTAGAACCACGAATATCATGAGAAAAGCCTTCCCACAGAATTCTCAGGCCCAACACATCCAGTTCGCCCCAGCTGACGTATTGAAGTGCGCTAAAGCGGAGAGCACTGGGTTGGTTGGCACAGCATGGCGCCGGCACGAAAATAGAGAGAAATTTTTCCCTAAAAACGAATTCCACGGATCGCAAGCGGAATCAGTTCCACTGCCCATTCGGCGATCATGTGTGCTGCCCGTGCATCCCATAGATGTGCTCAGGCGATGCATTCAGACGGGGTGCCCCTGGATGCAAATTTCGAAAGGTGTGTCGCTGGCCCTGCGGCA